>LAZR01000250.1_pt1 | contig 51843 bp, 37 predicted proteins | sample 329461 | NCBI WGS metagenome assembly LAZR01 (sample SAMN03002196, study PRJNA259156) | marine sediment metagenome | biome: sea floor; feature: Hydrothermal impacted sediments; material: marine sediment; isolation source: Loki non-amplified sample from Loki's castle hydrothermal vent sediment ...
CAGCTTTCAGGTGCGGTACTCAGCCTTCTGCACCAGCCAGACCCGATGGATTCCCACCTTCGGGGGAATGACGAGGTAAGAGGTGTAGCGGTGGGTGACTCCAGTATCACTTCCAGCTCGAGGTGATTGTTATACAACCGCCATCCCCGCGAAGGCGGGGATCCAGCTTTCAGGTGCGGTGCTCAGCCTTCTGCACCAGCCAGACCCGATGGATTCCCACCTTCGGGGGAATGACGAGGTAAGAGGTGTAGCAGTGGGTGACTCCAGTATCACTTCCAGCTCGAGGTGATTGTTATACAACCGTCATCCCCGCGAAGGCGGGGATCCAGCTTTTAAGCGCGGTGCTCAGCCTTATGCACCAGCCAGACCCGATGGATTCCCGCCTTCGCGGGAATGACGACGTAAGAGGTGAAGCAGGTGTTACTTCAATATTGCGTCCACCATTCGATCATTCCTTGAGGCAGTCCACACAAAACTGCATCTGGCCATTGTCCTTTTGGGCGGGCCGGGCGCCGTGTATATCGCTTTCGAATCCCGGGAACTGCTGGTCCTGGCTTGACGCCACTCTGAGGTAGTCGATGATCGCTGAACTGTCCGAGGGGAAGCGCTCGCCTGGCATGATTACCGGGATGCCGGGTGGGTAGGGCACCAGCATCACGGCGCTGATGCGTCCGGCCAGCTCATCGACCGGGAGCATTTCCACTTCGCCCTTGACCATCGCCTGGTAGGCGTCCGCTGGCCGCAGGACAATCTCGGGAAGCTCGGTGTAGATCTGTCGCAAGACCTTGACCATGCGCTGTTCCTTGTAGAAGCGATGCAACTGCTGGCAAAGGTCCTGCAATCCCATATCGGAATAATGGCCGCTTCGGGCAACCCTCGGTAAGGTCATCTCCAGCGGCGCGTTGTTGTCGTATAAGCGCTTGAACTCCTGCAGCTCGGATACCAGAGTGCTCCACTTGCCTTTGGTTATGCCTAGCGAGAACAGGATCAGGAAGGAATACAGACCAGTCTTTTCCACCACAATCCCGCGTTCGGCGAGGAAGCGGGTGACGATGGCAGCGGGGATACCGCTTTTGGCCAGCCGGCCGTGCTCCTCTACGCCGGGCGTAAGCAGCGTTACCTTGATAGGGTCGAGGAGGGCGTAGTCGTTCGCCATGTCGCCGAAGCCGTGCCACGGGGCCTGGTTATCCAGTGTCCAGTCAGTTGCCGCCAGCGTGTCGGTTTCCAGCGCTTCTTCCGGCTCCCATACATCGAACCACCATTGATCATCGTCCAGGCGGGCTGCGGTCTGATGCATGGCACGGCGGAATGACAGGGCCTCGTCCAGTGTTTCCTGAACCAGCGAACGCCCTGGTGCGCCTGCCATCATGCCAGTGGCGACGTCAATCGAGGCGATGATGCCGTAATGCGGCGAGGTGGAGGTGTGCATCATGAAGGCTTCGTTGAAGCGCTCCAGGTCGAGTTCCTGCTGGTCACTGTTTTCGGCCAGAATAACCGATGCCTGTGACAGCGCGGCGAGGACCTTGTGCGGCGACTGGGTAGCGAACACCATGGGATGTTGCGCACGGGGAAAACCCCGGTTACGGCCCATGCCGTGTCGGCCAGCGTAAAACTCATGGAATGCGGCATAGCCGTACCAGGCTTCATCAAAGTGCAGCACATCTACTGCATCTTCGAGCTCGTCCTTGATCAGCTCGGCGTTGTAGCACAGACCGTCGTAGGTGGAATTAGTGACCACCGCCAGGCGAATTTTGGCCTCGCGACCTCGCAGTAGGGGATGTTCAGCCAGGCGCTGGCGCAGTTTGTCTGGAGAGAAGGCGTCGAGACTAATGGGACCGATGATCCCGTAATCGTTACGCGAGCCGGTGAGATAGATGGGTATCGCACCGGTCATGATGATCGCATGCAGGATCGATTTGTGGCAGTTGCGATCCACCAGTACCACATCATCCCGGGTAACGTAGGCATGCCAGATAATCTTGTTCGCTGTGGAGGTGCCGTTAACCACGTAGAAGCTGTGATCGGCGCCAAAGGTGCGCGCGGTATTGGCTTCTGCGGCGGCGATGGGGCCGTTGTGGTCGAGCAGCGAGCCCAGGCCGGGTACTGACACGGATAAATCGGAACGCAGGGTGTTTTCGCCAAAAAAATCATGGAAAGCCCGGCCTACCGGGCTTTTGCGAAAGGCAACGCCGCCGCCATGGCCAGGCGAATGCCAGGAGTAGCTCGCCCGGCCAGTGTAATCGAGTAGTGCCTTGAAAAAGGGTGGCAGCAGTTGCGAGAGGTAGGAGCGGGCCGTGCGCGCGATCTGTCCGGCAATAAAAGGCAAAGTATCTTCGAACAGGTAGATGATGCCCCGTAGTTGATGGAGATCGCGCAGGTCCGCCAGCTGCGCGCTGTCCAGATTCTGGCGAGTAGTCAGCGCCATGATCGGTAACTCTGGAGAACGTGAGTGCGCCGCTTCGAACAGCGCGCGTACCGGATCCAGGTCGGCTTCCAGATCCGCTGTGAACAGGATGCAGGACAGGCCGCGGTGGGCTTCGGCGATCAGCCGGCCTTCGTCTATGGAAGCGGTGGCGAGTACTTCGAAGCCTTCGTGCTTGAGCGTTTTGAATAGCTCTCCCAGCTGCGTGCCTGCAACGTCGGTTTTGCCAATGTGAGGGTTGATCACGAGAATAGGGAAGTGCAAGTGTTTGAACATAAACGCGGATTCCTTGAAGTCCTGCTGACAGACTAGACCAGTGCGGCGATCACTGGCGCTCTTTTGTTTTGGCATAAACCGCGCAGGGCGCTACGGCATAAATGCTATGCTGAGCACCACTTTGGAAAACAGCGAGGAGCTCCATCTGTGAATTGGGATCGTGAGAATCCGTACACCTGCGATGTCACCGTACAAGCGGAGGATATCGACGAGCTGGGACATGCAAACAACACGGTGTATGTACGTTGGCTCGAGCGTTGTGCCTGGCAGCATTCCCAATCGCTGGGCCTGGGGATAGATGAGTACCGCGAACTGGACAGAGCAATGGCGGTGGTAAGGCACGAGATAGATTATCTCGGTGCCTCCTATCTCAAAGACGAGCTGGTCATGGCCACGTGGATCATCCACTGGGATAGAAAACTGCGCATGACGCGGCACTTTCAATTGTGCCGCAAGAGCGATGGGGCGACCCTGCTGCGAGCACGTACAACCTTTGCCTGTATCGAGCTCAGCAGTGGCAAGCCGAAGCGCATGCCACCGGTATTTATCGAAAACTATGGAAAAGCCCTAATGCCTGCGGAGCAAGCGTGAACAGCGGGCCCCTGCCCGGCTAGACCGGGCCTGCCCTCGCTTGGAGACTTAGCGGTACTCGCAGAGGTACGCGGTATCCTGCTCGACCTTGAGATTGAAGCGGCTGTTGGCGGGAACCTCGAAGTGGCTACCGCCGGCGAAATCTTCCCATTGCGCGCTATTCGGCAACTTGACCGTCAGCTTGCCGGAAATGACATGCATGATCTCCAGCTGGCTGGTCCCGAACTCGTATTCCCCCGGCGCCATTACCCCAACGGTGGCAGAGCCTTCCGGCTGCTGAAAGGCGATGGAAGCGACCTTGCCTTCGAAATACTCATTTACCTTGAACATCATTGTACTCCTGACCACGCGGGATAAAGGGCGCCCATTATGCCGACGCCGCTCCTGCGCCGGCAATCTAAATCAGGCCTGCGAAAGACGTCCGGTAAGCCTGCTGGTCATGCGCTCGGCCACGCCGTTGATGATCAGATACAGGCAGGGCACCACGAACAGTGTCAGCAGCATCGAGAACATCAGACCGCCAACCACTGTCAGCGCCAGCGGCCGCATGATTTCGGCACCGTCGCCCATGCCTATCGCCAGCGGCAGCATGCCCAGGACGGTAGTCAGGGTGGTCATGAGGATCGGCCGTAGCCGCACATGGCCGGCTCGGACGATGGCATCGCGAACGTCCAGCCCCTCATCGCGTCTGCCGAGTTCGATGTATTCCACCAGCAGGATCGCATTGTTCACTACGATACCTATCAGCAGGATCAGGCCAATCAGCACCGGTGCCGAGACCGGGGTACTAGTCGCCCACAGAACCAGACTGACGCCCACCAGTGCCAGGGGCGCGGCCGCCATGATGATCAGGGGATTGCTGAGGCGTTCGTATTGCACCGCCAGCACCACGAAGACCAGAAAGATCGATAGCAATACCACGACGGCAATTTCTCGGTTGGTATCCTGAATGGTTTCCCATTGGCCGCCAAACGTCAGGTTGTAGCGCTCTGGCACCTCAAGGTCGGCCAGCCTGCGTTCGACTTCCTGCATGATGGTCCCGACATCCGAAATGCTGGTGTTGATATCACCGACCACACGAACTATGCGGCTTTGATTTTCCCGGTAGATGGTGGAAGGGCCTTCGCCGAGCTCCAGCGTTGCCACGTCCCTGAGAAGCACCGGTTCATTTTCGAAGCGAAACAGCATCAGATTGCCGAGCGCCTCGGCGTTATCGACCAGCTCGTAGGGCAGCCTGACCCGCACGTCGTATTCCTGATTGGCATCGATGTAACGGGTCGGTACGGCGCCGTCTACCGCGTCGCGAACAGCCTCGCCTATATCGCTTACGCTCATACTGTATTGGGCGGCGTTCTGCCTGTCGACGAACAGGCGCAGCAGCGGTGTAAGATCATCGCTGCCGCTATCCAGCGCGCCGAGACCGGGGATGCCATCGAGGCGCCTGGCTACTTCGTCGCCCAGGCTCTGCAACGTTCGCAGGTCCGGGCCGGTTACGCCGATTTCGAGGTCATTGCCCTGACTGGTGAAGCGCAGGCCGCGAATTTGTGGCGGTCTTGCATAGATGGTAGCGCCAGGCAGATCCAGCGCACGTACGGCGCGCTGGGCTTCTGCAATCCAGATGCCGGCGGACATGTCGGGACGTTCGCTGGCGGGTGTCAACTGAATGAGGAAAATGCCAGATCCGGCACGTTCACTGACCACGCCGCCCCATAGCGCGCCGCCGGCCAGGGTGAAAACGTTCTCGACATGGTCGCGTTGCAGCAGGAGCTGTTCTACCTGGCGGGAATAGGCCTGGGTACGCTCCGGAGGGGTGCCGGGGGGCAGGGTGATACGAATCTGCACCGCACCGTCGTCCATCTGCGGCAGAAACTCGTTACCCAACTGGGTAAACAGCCAGCCCGCGCCGCCCAGAGACAGCGTCGCTAGACCGAGAACGGCCCAGCGAAAGTTCAGGGCTCCGGGAAGCGCTTTGCTATATCCGCTGCGTAGGCGGTCGACCAGCCAGCTAAAACCCCTCACGGGTGCGCTGCCCGACAGGCCGCTTGATCGGTTCAGTTTGCCCATCAATGCCGCGAGCGTAGGCACTATGGTCAGCCCGGCGGCGAGGGTGGCGAGAATGGCAAAGCCGATGGTCAGGATCATTTCCCGGAATACCAGCGCTGCCACGCCACTGACCAATAGAAACGGCATTACCGCGGCGAGGTTGGTCAGCGTGCCGGCGGTGATCGCCGAGACGACTTCGCTGGCCCCGTCGCGCGCCGCGTCTTCGGCCGACTTGCCTAACGCATCGCGGTGCCGGTAAATGTTTTCCAGCATGACGATAGCGTTGTCGAGCAGCAGGCCAACGCCCAGCGCCAGCCCGCCCAGGCTCATGATATTCAGGGTCAGGCCGCTCAGGCCCATAAGGCTGAAAGTGGCCATGATGGCGATCGGGATGGAGAGCCCGATAACAAAGCCCTTGCGTAGGCTGCCGAGAAACATCAGCACCATCAGCATTGCCAGCGCGCCACCGAGCAACGCCGCGGAGCTTACGCTGGAAATGGCGCCGCGAATGAAAAACGTCGGATCCTGCGTTTGCTCGTAACGGATATCCGAGGGAATGAAATTGGATCGTTTCAGGCGATCCAGCGCGGCCAGCACCTCATCAGCCACGGCCACTGTATTGGCGTCCGGCAGTTTGTAAACGGACACCTGGGCTGCAGGTGTGCCGTCGAGCCGGGCAAACACTCGTTGGCGCCGGTTGCCGTCACGCACGATTGCCACATCGGACAGGCGGATGTTCTGCCCGTACAGCATGGTTTCTTTTGGCAAGGGCAGCAGCACGTTCTCGATCTGCTTGAGCGAGGTGAACAGGCCTTCGGTCTTGCCGGCCACGTCAAAGTAATCCGAGGTTACCCGGCCGATGGCTATATCCCGGTTCGCCGCAGCAAGCGTATCGCCAATATCGTTCATGCCGATGCCGTAGGAGTGCAGGCGATCCGGGTCGACGATCACTTCGATCTCCCTGATCATCCCACCCGCCGATTCGACGGAAGAGACGCCGGGAATACTGATCAGCTGTGGTGCCAGGGTGTTTTCAATCCAGTCGTTAACTGCCGCTTCGCTGCGTACGGTGGAGCTGAAGCCGCCTTGCCAGACCGGCTGCTGCCCAGGGTCGAACTTGCGCACCCGCGGCGGATCGATATCGGGAAGCAGAGCGCGTGCCTGCTCCAGACCGCGGGCGGTATTTTGCAAGGCGATGTCGAGATTGGTGCCGAATTCGAAGGTCAGGTCAATGTCGGTCTGGCTGTCTTCCACCTCACTGCTGATCAGCCTGAGGTTTTCGGTGTCGGCCAGGTTCCGCTCGAGTACCCGTGTTACCTGTTCTTCAAGCACCTCCGCCGACACGCCCGGATAGTCCACGGAAACGCGAATCTGGGGGTAGTCGATGCTGGGCAGCAGATCGATGGGCAGGCGCTGGAGGAAATACAGCCCGATGACGATAACTACCGATGCCAGGGCCAGCGTGCCTACCGGCCGGCTGATGGATAGGCCGACAATTCCCTGTCTTTTCGGTGCAGGCTGGTCTTGCTTACTCATGGGTGGTTACTACGCGCACGGCTTGATCGTCTGCCATGTCGATGGGGTTGCTCGCCAGAATCATTTCTCCGGGTTCGACACCGTTCAGCACCTCGGTCCAGCGGCTGCGGCTGATGCCGGTTTCAATCTGTCGCCGCTGTAACCGATCATCTTTGATTGCGTAGACGTAGTGACCCTGTTCGCTCGAGCCAATAGCCGCTGCGGGCACCACCAGCGTATCGGGGCGCCTGTCGATGGTTGTGTCTATACGCGCCAGAAAGCCGGGTTTGACGCCTTGTTCCCACGCGCTCTGCGGGAGCTCGATTTCCACCGTGATCAGCCGGCTGGTGCCCTGGGCGGCGGGAAAGATTCGTCTTACACGTCCCTCAAGGGTCACTTCGGGTAGCGCATCGAAGGTCAGCGGCATCGCCTGTCCCGGCTCCAGGTGAACGACGTCCAGCTCTGACATGCCCAGGCGCAGTACCAGGCGTTCCATATTCGCCAGTTCAAACAGCGTATCCTGGGTTTGCACGGCTTCGCCCGGCTCGATATGACGGGCGATGATCATGCTGTCCTGGGGTGCTTCGATCCGCCCATAGGAAACCCGGCTCTCCCACAACGCCTTGTGACTCTCCGCAACTTCTTTGGCTACACGTGCGGTCTGGAACTCCAGTTGGGTCGCCACGCCGCGACGCTGTAGTTCTACTGCTCGCTCGTAGTCCAGCACTGCAGAGGCTAGTTCCGCCTCCGCTCGATCCAGTTCGGCACTCGCCTCGGCAACATCGAGGCGGGCCAGTAGTTGCCCCCTGGGCACCCGGTCGCCTTCTTCATACAGTACCTCTTGCACAGTCCCTGCGGTGCGGGCTGCCAGGTTGATCAGCGCGCTTGGCTGGACCGGCGCCGCTACGTTCAGGGGGCGCGACAGATCCTCGGTCCTTACTTCAAAGGCCGCTATCGGCGTCGAGGATCGGGTAGCGGCGGCGGGGGGGTCGTCCTTTCCGCCACACCCATGGAGAACAAAAAACGCGGTTAATCCCAGAACAAGCTGGAGCAGTTTCCACGACGCATTACCCATTACTAAACCCTTGATCTGATACCACTCCTGAATTCGCTACATGCTAACCGCTAAGCGCCCACAGTGGCACACCCGAGCGGCCAATATGGTTCCAAAAGGTTTCACGAATTCGGCAGTGTGGTTTCGACGCGCGCGGTGGCGCCGTTCACTATCAGATACAGACAGGGAACGACGAACAGGGTCAACAGCATGGAGAATGTCAGACCACCTACCACCGTCAGCGCCAGAGGGCGGAGCATTTCTGCGCCTTCGCCCAAGCCAATGGCCAAAGGTGCCATGCCCAGCACCGTCGTCAGGGTCGTCATCAATATCGGGCGTAGCCTGACATTGCCCGCCTCGACGATCGCCTGAGTAACACTCAGCCCAGCTTGCCTGCCGCGCTCGATATATTCGATCAGCAATATCGCATTGTTAACGACTATGCCGACCAGCAAGATGAGACCAATCATCACCGGTGCGGATACCGGCGTGCTGGTCAGCCAGAGGGTCAGGCTGACACCGATGAGCGACAATGGCGCTGCGACCATGATGATCAACGGATTGCCCAGCCGCTCGTATTGCACCGCCAACACGACGAACACTAGAAACAGCGAAAGCAGGATGACCACCGTTACTTCGCGATTGGTATCCTGGATGATTTCCCACTGGCCACCATAGATCAGACTGTAGCGCTCGGGGATCTTCAGGTCAGCCAGTCTTGACTGGACCTCCGCCATGATGGTGCTTACGTCGGACAGGCTGCTGTTGATATCGCCCACTACCCGCACGATGCGGCTCTGATTCTCGCGGGAAATGGTCGACGGACCTTCCCCCAGTTCGAAATTCGCCAGATCGCGCAGCACGACAGGCTCGCCCTGGTCGCGAGGCACCAACAGATTTTCCAGTGCCTGGGCGTCGTCGACCAGATCATGGGGCAGACGAACCCGCATGTCGTATTCCATATTTGCGTCGATGTACTGGGTTGGAACCATACCGTCCACCGCATCGCGAATCACCTGGCCCACGTCAGCCACCTGCATGCCGTACTCGGCTGCCTTTTGCCGGTCAACCAGCATGCGTAGCAGCGGGCTCTGGTTGTCAGTGCCCCCGTCAATACCCTCCAGACCGCGTATGCCTTCCAGACGCAGGGCAATGTCGCTGCTCAGCGCGTGCAGGGTTTGCAGATCCGGGCCGGTAACGCCGATCTGGAAGTCGTTGCCTTGATCGGTAAAGCGGAGTCCATGGATGCGAGGCGGGATGCCGAACACCTTCATGCCCGGAATATCCAGGCTCCGCACGGCATCCCGGGCTTCGGCAACCCACACACCGGCCGGCACGTCTGGCCGGTCAGCAGCCGGAACGAGCTGAATGACGAAGATGCTGGTGCCTGCTTCTTCGCTGACAACGCCGCCCCACAGCGCCCCGCCGGCAAGGGTGAACACCGTCTGCACGTGCTCGAATTCCAGCAACAGCTTTTCCACCTGGCGGGCGCGGAGCTGGGTTTCTTGCAGAGGCGCACCGGGCGGCAGACGAGTGAAGATATGCACCGCACCGTCATCCATCTGCGGCAGAAACTCATTACCGAGTTCATTGAACAGCCAGGCTGAGCCGCCCAGCGCCAGGGCGGCCATACCGATGACCACCCAGCGCCGTTTGAGGGCAACCGGCAATGAACGGCTGTAGCCGCGACGCAACCAGTCAACCAGTGCGCCGAAGGTCCTTACCGGCAGGCTGGTCGCAAGGCCGCTTGAGCCACGCAGTTTGCCGGTCAGTGCCGCCAGCGCAGGCACCAGCGTCAGCGCCGCTCCCAAGGTGGCGATAATGGAGAAGCCGATGGTGAGGATCATTTCCTGGAAGACCAGGGCGGCCACCCCGCTGACCAACAGAAAAGGCAATACCGCAGCCAGATTGGTCAAGGTGCCGGCGGTGATGGCCGAAACCACTTCGTTGGCGCCATCGCGAGCGGCATCGTCAGCGGATTTACCCAGGGTATCGCGGTGCCGGTAGATGTTCTCGAGCATGACGATAGCGTTATCCAGCAGCAGGCCCACGCCCAGGGCCAGCCCGCCAAGACTCATGATATTGAGGGTGAGGTTACCCAGCCCCATTAGGCTGAAGGTGGCCATCAGCGCAAGGGGAATGGATAATCCGATCACGAATCCCTTGCGCAGGCTACCGAGAAACAGCAATACCATCAGCATCGCCAGCAACCCGCCCAGCAGCGCAGCACTACTAACGCTGGAAATGGCGCCGCGTATGAAAAAAGTCGAATCCCTGGTTGCCTCGAAGCGGATGTCGGCTGGTATGAAATTGCTGCGTTGAAGCCGGGCCAGTGTGGTCGCCACCTGTTCTGCCACCGCCACGGTGTTGGCAGCGGGGAGTTTGTAGATGGATACCTGGGTGGCCGGTGTGCCGTTCAGGCGCGAAAAAACGCGTTGGCGACGGTGACCGTCGCGGACCGTGGCCACGTCCGCGAGTCGAATGCTGCTTGCGTACCGATACAGTTCATTGGGAAGCGCTAACCGCACGTCTCTGATTTGCTCTAGCGACTTGAACAATCCTTCGGTCTTGGCCGCTACATCGAAGTGCTCTGATGTCACCCGGCCAAGGGCGATGTCGCGGTTTTCGTTGGCGAGTGTCTGGCTGACATCGCTCAGACTAAGTCGGTAGGACAGCAGCCGCAGGGGGTCGACGATGACTTCTATCTCGCGAACCATGCCGCCTATCGATTCCACCGATGAAACGCCGGAGATGCCAATCAGCTGGGGCGTGAGGTAGTTCTCGATCCAGTCGGTTACCTCGGCTTCGCTACGCACAGTCGAGCTGAACCCGCCTTGCCAGACTGCCTGACGGCCGGGGTCGAACTTGCGCACGCGCGGGGGATCGATTTCCGGCAATAGCCCACGCGCCTGCTCCAGGCCGCGGGCTGTGTTTTGTAGTGCCATGTCGAGGTTGGTGCCGAACTCGAAGGTAAGACTGACGCTGGTCTGGCCTTCGGAAACCCGGCTGCTGATGCGGGTCAGGTCTTCCGTGTCGGCCAGGTTGCGTTCGAGCACGCGGGTGATCTGCTCCTCGACTACTTCGGCCGAGACGCCGGGGTAGTTCACCGTCACCTGAATCTGCGGGAACTCGATAGTGGGCAGCAGATCGATGGGTAGTCGCTGGAGGAAATACAAGCCAATAACCAGCACCACCGCAGCTATCGCCAGCGTGCCAATAGGTCGGCTTATGGCTAGTCCGGCAATGGTCTGATTCGCGGTAGCCTCTCGAGCCTGATCCGTCATGCTTGATAACTGTCCGGTTGATGTGTAGGTAAGGACAAGCAGGTCGAAGCGGAGTTCGACTTTCAGATTGGTTCAGCTGGCGCTCGGCCATCGGCCTATCCGCGGCCCGACCGATTCGCGGCCCGGTTCGATCGCCGGGCTCTACCCTGGTCGTGGTGAAAAGCCCTAACCCTGCTATTATCCTTGGCCATCCGGCCGATTTTCATTCCTTTCTGTTGCTCAGACCCGTCCGAGCAGTTGTTGATGTCGGCTACCGTATTCAGTCCGGAGGCTCTATGGCAAGCATTGCATTTCTTGGTTTGGGCGTTATGGGATACCCCATGGCTGGGCACCTTCTGCGTGCTGGTAACGATGTGACGGTGTATAACCGCACCGCGGAGAAAGCCCAGAGGTGGGTGGCCGAGCACGGTGGCCGCTTGTGTTCGACGCCCGCCGAAGCCGCCAGAGATCAGGACCTGGTCATGCTATGTGTGGGTAATGACGATGATCTTCGTGAGGTGATCGCAGGTCCGGATGGCGTAGTGCAAGGCGCCCGTAACGGCGCCGTCGTGGTTGATCACACCACAGCCTCGGCAGGCGTCGCAAAGGAAATGGCGCAGATTTGCCAAACCAAGGGCATAGGCTTTCTCGACGCCCCGGTGTCCGGCGGCGAGGCTGGCGCTATCGGCGGCCAGCTTACCATCATGGTTGGGGGGGAGGAGGCGGTCTATGATCTGGCCAGGCCGGTGATCAACGCCTACGCCAAGATGGTCCGGCGGATGGGAGAAGTCGGCAGCGGCCAGTTGACTAAAATGGTCAATCAGATTTGTATTGCGGGCCTGGTACAGGGACTTTCAGAGGCGCTGCATTTCGCCGAACGTGCGGGACTGGACGCTGAGGAGGCAATGGCCGTGATCAGCAAGGGCGCGGCGCAGTCATGGCAACTGGAAAATCGCCATAAAAGCATGATCGCCGGCAGCTTCGATTTCGGCTTTGCGGTCGACTGGATGCGCAAGGACCTGTCCATAGTCCTCGATGAATCCCGTCGTAACGGCGCGCAGCTGCCGGTTACCGCGCTGGTTGACCAGTTCTATGCCGATGTTCAGGCTATGGGCGGTGGCCGTTGGGATACCTCAAGTCTGATCGCCCGGCTCAAGAGCCAGAGCGCCAAAAAGGTCTGATTGCTTGATGAATATGATTTGCCGGCCGGGTTGCGGAGCGTGCTGCATCGCTCCCTCCATTTCCTCACCCCTCCCTGGCATGCCTTCGGGCAAGCCGGCGGGTGTCGCCTGCATCCACCTTGGCGAGGACCGGCGTTGCGGCATATTTTTTTCGCCAGAACGCCCTGCGGTGTGTTCGGGGTTCAAGGCCGCTCCGGATGTTTGTGGCGAAACGGCTGCGCAGGCGCTGGAGATACTTACCTGGTGGGAACAGGCTACGGCCTAGATTTCTGCCGCCAGAATGCAAAATGCCCCGGATGACCGAGGCATTTGCGTGGTGCAGATCAGTTCTTACCGGGTTGGGTAGTCACGCTGTAACGAGCCGGTATACAGCTGGCGCGGGCGACCGATCTTGTACGGCATGCTGATCATTTCGTTCCAGTGAGCAACCCAGCCCGGCGTACGGCCGGTGGCGAAGATTACGGTGAACATGGAGGTCGGGATGCCGATAGCCTTGAGGATGATCCCGGAATAGAAATCAACGTTCGGATACAGGTTGCGCTCGACGAAATAGGGATCGGTGCGGGCGATCTCTTCCAGCTTCATCGCCAGCTCCAGTTGCGGATCATTGATGCCCAGTTCGGCCAGCACTTCATCGCAGGTCTGCTTCATTACCTTGGCGCGCGGATCGAAGTTCTTGTATACCCGGTGACCAAAGCCCATCAGCTTGAACGGATCGTCCTTGTCCTTGGCCTTGGCCACGAATTTTTCGATGTTCGATACGTCGCCGATTTCGTCCAGCATTTTCAGTACGGCTTCGTTGGCTCCACCATGTGCCGGGCCCCACAGCGCGGCGATACCAGCAGCGATACAGGCGAAGGGGTTGGCGCCGGAAGAGCCGGCCAGACGCACGGTAGACGTGGAAGCGTTCTGTTCGTGGTCGGCGTGCAACACAAAAATGCGATCCATGGCCTTGGCCAGAATCGGATTGACCTTCTTGTCTTCACAGGGGGTGTTGAACATCATGTGAAGGAAGTTTTCGGAATACGTGAGGTCATTGCGTGGGAACATGAACGGCTGGCCGACGGAGTACTTGTAGACCATGGCGGCGAGGGTGGGCATCTTGGCGATCAGGCGAATCGCGGAAATTTCGCGATGGTGCGCGTCATTGATGTCCAGCGAGTCATGGTAAAAGGCAGACAGCGCGCCGACCACGCCACACATGATGGCCATCGGATGGGCATCGCGGCGAAAGCCGTTGAGAAAGTGGGACAGCTGCTCATGCACCATGGTGTGGTTCTTGATGGTGCTGTCGAAGACTTTCTTCTCTTCGTCCGTGGGCAGTTCACCCTTCAGCAGTAGAAAGCAGGTTTCGAGAAAGTCAGCTTTCTCAGCCAATTGCTCGATAGGATAACCCCGGTGCAACAGGACGCCTTTCTCGCCGTCAATGAACGTGATCTTGGATTCGCAGGATGAAGTGGCCATGAAGCCAGGATCAAAGGTGAAAATCCCCTCGCCGGTCAGGCTGCGAACATCGACTACATCCGGACCTAAGGTGCCAGAGTATACTGGCAGATCGATGGGGGCAGCGCCCTCGATGATCAATTGCGCCTTTTTGTCAGCCATTGATGGCCTCCTGTTTGCTGGTATCAAAAGTGTGACCCCCCACGCAGGGCCCGCATCACTATAAGGTGATAATCCCGTTTGTCAATTGTACAGATAGTGAATGGATATCATGCTTATAAAAACGTTTTATTGGCGCGCTGAATGTATGACCTAGACGCATCGAAAGACGGAAACATGCGCATTGCAGCGCGGTTGTTGCATTGTATTCAGGGGTCCAAGTCTCTATACTCCATGACCGGCAAAGTGACCCAATAGTCTCAACCGAGACTGCCTGTTTGGGCACTGGGGTACCCACGTAAGTGCACCTTCCTATAATCCAGCCCTGTCCAAGGGCCATGAGTGTGAATATAGCCGTGAATAGTAAAAGACCTGTCAATCTAGATCTCAGGACAATCAAGCTTCCTGTCACAGCCTATACGTCTATTGTTCACCGTATTTCGGGCGTCATCCTGTTCGTTTCCATTGCAGGCCTGCTTTGGTTGCTGGACAAATCGCTGATTTCCGAAAGCGGCTTCGAGCAAGTTCAGTCGTACTTTCAAAACCCGCTGGTCAAACTGATCCTCTGGGGCGTTCTTGCTGCCCTGTTGTATCACCTGGTTGCCGGTATCCGGCACCTGGTCATGGACGCAGGCGTGGGTGAAGGTCTCGAAAGTGGCAAGCGTGGTTCGCAGGCGGTGATTGTTATCTCCGCCGTACTGATTGTTCTTCTGGGGGTGTGGATATGGTAACCAGCGTCACCAACCTGTCGCGTAGCGGTCTATATGACTGGATGGCACAGCGTGTGTCTGCGGTACTGCTGGCAGTCTACACATTATTCCTGCTGGGCTATGTGCTGCTGAATCCCGGCATGACCTATGCCGACTGGTCAGGTCTGTTTGACCAGAGCTGGATGCGCATCTTCAGTCTGCTGACTCTTGTGGCCCTCAGCGTACACTCCTGGGTCGGAATGTGGACCATTTCTACTGACTATCTAACTCCAATGGCACTGGGCAAGTTCGCTACTGTCGCTCGCTTCCTGTTTCAGGTCGTGTGTGGGCTGGCGATGTTTGTCCTTTTTGTCTGGGGCGTGCAGATTCTTTGGGGTATCTAAATGGCTAACATTCGTACACTGACTTTTGACGCCATCATTATTGGTGGTGGCGGGGCCGGCATGCGTGCCGCACTGCAACTGGCTCAGGGCGGTCACAAGACTGCCGTGGTCACCAAGGTATTCCCGACCCGCTCGCATACCGTATCCGCCCAGGGCGGCATTACCTGCGCCATCGCATCGGCCGATCCGAATGATGACTGGCGCTGGCACATGTATGACACCGTCAAGGGCTCCGACTATATCGGCGACCAGGACGCTATCGAATATATGTGTTCGGTCGGCCCCGAGGCCGTATTCGAGCTCGAGCACATGGGTCTACCGTTCTCCCGTACCGAACAGGGCCGCATCTATCAGCGCCCGTTCGGTGGGCAGTCCAAGGACTACGGCAAGGGCGGCCAGGCCGCCCGTACCTGCGCCGCCGCTGACCGTACCGGCCACGCACTGTTGCACACGCTGTATCAGAACAACGTCAAGCACGACACGACCTTCCTTAACGAATGGTATGCCGTCGACCTGGTGAAGAATCAGGACGGCGCCGTGGTAGGCACCATTGCCATCTGCATTGAGACTGGCGAAACCGTTTATATCCGTTCCAAGGCCACTGTTCTGGCTACCGGCGGTGCAGGCCGTATCTACGCTTCGACTACCAATGCGCTGATCAATACCGGCGACGGCGTAGGCATGGCGCTGCGTGCCGGCGTGCCGGTGCAGGATATCGAAATGTGGCAATTCCACCCGACCGGCATCGCTGGTGCCGGCACGCTGGTAACCGAAGGTTGCCGCGGTGAAGGTGGATATCTGATCAATAAGCACGGCGAGCGTTTCATGGAACGTTATGCGCCTAACGCCAAGGACCTTGCGGGTCGTGATGTGGTAGCGCGTTCCATGGTCAAGGAAATCATTGCCGGCAATGGCTGTGGTCCTGATGGCGATCACGTGATGCTCAAGCTCGATCACCTGGGCGAGGAAGTGCTGCACAGCCGCCTGCCGGGCATCTGTGAACTGTCCAAGACCTTTGCCCACGTGGATCCGGTTACTGCGCCGATCCCGGTCGTGCCGACCTGCCATTACATGATGGGCGGCATACCGACCAACATCCATGGTCAGGCCATCACCCAGGACGCGCTGGGCAACGACAGGATCGTTGACGGTCTGTTTGCAGTAGGCGAAGTCGCCTGCGTATCGGTCCATGGCGCAAACCGCCTGGGCGGAAATTCCCTGCTCGACCTGGTGGTATTCGGTCGTGCGGCCGGTCTGCATCTGGAAACCGCGCTCAAGGAAGGCATTGAGCACCGCGGTGCTTCCGAGTCAGACCTTGATCAGTCGCTGGCTCGTCTGGCAAGTCTGAACGAGCGCGCCAGCGGTGAAGATGTTGCGCCGCTGCGCAAGGAACTGCAGAACTGTATGCAGAACTACTTCGGCGTGTTCCGTACCGGCGAGTTTATGGAAAAGGGCATCACCCAACTGGCTGACCTGCGCGAGCGCATCGCTACGGTCAAGATCAACGACAAGAGCCAGGCGTTCAACACTGCGCGTATCGAAGCACTGGAGCTGCAGAATCTTCTGGAAGTGGCTGAGGCAACGGCGGTCGCGGCGAATCTGCGTACCGAGAGCCGTGGCGCACATGCCCGTGAAGATTACGAGGATCGTGACGATGAAAACTGGCTGTGCCACAGCCTTTATATGCCCGGAACCAAAGAGTTACGCAAGCGGGCCGTCAACTTCACGCCGAAAACAGTTCCTACTTTCGAACCCATGATTCGGACTTACTAAGGGTGACCGATATGTTGCAAGTAAGTGTCTATCGTTACAACCCGGAGACCGACAAGGCTCCGTACATGCAGGAGTTCGACATCGACACCGGCGGGAAGGACATCATGGTTCTTGACGTGCTGGCCCTGGTCAAGGAGCAGGACGTCGGCATGGCCTATCGCCGCTCCTGCCGTGAGGGTGTGTGCGGTTCGGATGGTATGAACATCAATGGCAAGAATGGCCTGGCCTGTATCACTCCATTGTCGGATGTAGTGAAAAACAACAAGTTGGTGCTGCGTCCATTACCTGGTTTGCCAGTCATACGTGACTTGGTCGTGGATATGAGCATCTTCTACAAGCAATACGAAAAGGTTCAGCCGTATTTGCAGAATGACACGCCGGCGCCCGCTATCGAGCGCCTGCAGTCACCGGAAGAGCGGGAAAAACTGGACGGTCTGTACGAGTGTATTCTCTGTGCCTGCTGCTCAACTGCCTGCCCTTCCTTCTGGTGGAATCCCGACAAGTTCATCGGTCCCGCTGGTTTGTTGCAGGCTTACCGTTTTCTGGCGGACAGCCGCGACACCAAGACCGAAGACCGTCTGGCATCACTGGATGATCCGTTCAGCGTATTTCGCTGCCGCGGCATCATGAATTGCGTGAACGTGTGCCCGAAGGGTCTGAATCCGACTCGTGCCATCGGCCACATCCGTAACATGTTGCTGCAGAGCGGTACCTGATCGAGTTGGTTCTGCATTAAAGGTTGGCCTGCCGGCTCCTGCTACAGGGAGCCGGACAGAATTTTAGTCGAGCCGCAGCCCACAAAGCCGCGGCTTGTATGTACCTAAACCAACAGGGGCAATCGGGTAACACCCGAACTATCTGTCGGGGCCGGCAATATTCCGGTTTCGCAGAATGTGACAGGGCAGGGGGACGGCAGAGACACTGTCGGGCGCCCCTCTACATGTTCTGCACGGAAGGCAGCAACTTGCCAATTAATGGTCTAGTGCCAGATGGTGTCCCCTTATAGAGGGTGACCAAGCATGCCAGACAGCGAAATGCAGCAGCTGTGGAGCACGTCTCACTTATCCGGTGGGAATGCCTCCTATGTTGAAGAGCTTTATGAGCTCTATCTGCACGATCCGAACAGTGTCGCCGAACAGTGGCGCAGCTATTTTCAAAAGCTGCCCCAGGTTAACGGACACGCGTCTTCGGATGTTTCCCATTCCACTATCCGCGAACATTTCCTCACTCTGGCCCGGAGCAATCGCCGTCCCCAGGCTGTGGCAGGCGGACAAGTCAGCAGTGATCACGAGAAGAAGCAGGTCGATGTTCTGCGCCTCATCCAGGCCTTCCGGATGCGCGGTCACCAGGCATCTCAGCTCGACCCACTTGGCTTGTGGATAAGAGACCAGATCGTTGATCTGACCCTCAATGACTACGGCCTTACCGACGCCGATCTGGACACCGTGTTTCGTACCGGTGAACTCAAGATCGGTAAAGAAGAAGCCTCTCTGCGTGAAATTCTCGACACCTTGCAGTCGACCTACTGCTCCACCTTCGGCGCGGAATACATGCACATCGTGGATTCCACCCAGCGCCGCTGGTTTCAGCAACGTCTGGAAAGCGTGCGTGGCAAGCCGCAACACTCCAAGGAAAGCAAAGCGCATTTGCTGGAGCGTTTGACCGCAGCCGAAGGCCTTGAGAAATACCTGGGCACCAAGTACCCCGGCACCAAGCGTTTCGGTGCCGAGGGCGCCGAGAGCATGATTCCAATGCTCGATGAAATCATCCAGCGCTCCGGTTCCTATGGCACCCAGGAAATCGTTCTGGGCATGGCCCACCGGGGTCGTCTGAACGTGCTGGTCAACACCCTGGGCAAGAACCCGCGTGAGCTGTTCGATGAGTTCGAAGGCAAGAAGAAGATTGATCTGGGCTCCGGCGACGTCAAATATCATCAGGGCTTCTCTTCCAACGTCATGACTGCTGGTGGAGAAGTGCACCTGGCCCTGGCGTTCAATCCTTCGCACCTTGAGATTGTTTCTCCTGTGGTCGAAGGCTCGGTTCGTGCTCGTCAGGACCGTCGGAACGATTTCAGCGGGGAAAAGGTTCTGCCGATCAGCATCCATGGCGACGCGGCATTCGCGGGCCAGGGTGTGGTCATGGAAACCTTCCAGATGTCACAGACCCGGGCCTTCAAGACCGGCGGTACCATTCATATCATCATCAACAATCAGGTGGGTTTCACTACCAGCCGCCAGGAAGACGCGCGTTCTACCGAATACGCGACCGATGTTGCCAAGATGATTCAGGCGCCGATCCTGCACGTGAACGGTGATGACCCCGAAGCGGTGCTGTTCGTGACCCAACTGGCCGTCGACTACCGTATGCAGTTCAAGCGCGACGTGGTGATCGATCTGGTGTGCTACCGCCGCCGCGGTCATAACGAGGCCGACGAGCCGTCCGGTACGCAGCCACTGATGTACGAGAAGATTGCCAAGCATCCGACCACGCGCGATATCTATGCCGAACGCCTGGTTCAGGCGGGCGTGCTCAGCAGTGACGATGTGCAGGGCCTGATAGAGGAATACCGTACCGCTCTGGACAATGGCGATCATGTGGTGAAGAGCCTGGTCAAGGAGCCCGATCGCAGTTCCTTTGTCGATTGGAGCGCCTATCTAGGGCATATGTGGACCGCGCGTCACGACACTCGCTTTGATCTGAAGACCCTTCAGGAACTGGCGAACCGCTTGCACACGCTGCCGGATGGTCTGGTGATCCAGCGCCAGACCGGCAAGATTCTCGAAGACCGTCGCAAGATGGCTGCGGGCGCGTTGGCGATGAACTGGGGTTTCGCCGAGACGATGGCCTATGCGACCTTGTTGCACGAAGGGCATCCGATCCGCATATCCGGTCAGGACGTTGGACGCGGAACCTTCTCGCACCGCCACGCTGTGCTGCACAACCAGAAGGATGGCAACAGCTACACCCCGCTGGCCAATCTGTCGGAGAATCAGCCACGATTCGATATCTACGATTCGTTGCTCTCGGAAGAGGCTGTGCTGGCATTCGAGTACGGTTACGCAACAACCACGCCTAACGCTCTAGTCCTTTGGGAAGCGCAGTTCGGCGATTTTGCCAACGGCGCACAGGTAGTGATTGATCAGTTTATCTCCAGTGGTGAGCACAAGTGGGGCCGGCTCTGTGGCCTGACCATGCTGTTGCCGCACGGATATGAAGGGCAGGGCCCGGAGCATTCATCGGCGCGGCTTGAACGTTTTCTGCAATTGAGCGCCGAACACAATATCCAGGTGTGCGTGCCCTCGACGCCGGCGCAGGTCTATCACATGCTGCGTCGCCAGGTAATTCGCCCGTTGCGCAAGCCGTTGATCGCGCTGACGCCCAAGTCATTGTTGCGTCACAAGCTGGCCACCTCAAGCCTGGAAGAGCTGGCTGATGGTTCTTTCCATACCGTCATGCCCGAAATTGACGCAATTGATCCAGCCAAGGCTGAACGCGTGATTCTCTGCAGCGGCAAGGTGTATTACGACCTGCTGGAAAAACGCCGAGCCGATGGTAACGAAACGGCTGCAATCATCCGTATCGAACAGCTCTATCCGTTCCCGGAAGATGACCTGAGCGACATTCTTGCTCCCTATCAATCCTTGAAAAAGGTGATCTGGTGTCAGGAAGAACCGATGAACCAGGGCGCATGGTATTGCAGTCAGCATCACATGCGTCGGGTCGTCGCCCAGCACAGCGTCAACAATCTGTATCTGGACTACGCTGGACGGGAGGCTTCGGCGGCACCTGCCGGCGGCTACGCGTCCATGCATGCAGAACAGCAGGAAAAACTTTTGCAGGACGCTTTCACTCTTTAAGCAACCGGCAGACATCACAGAATTGATAAGGATCGACAATGGCTATTGAAATCAAAGCCCCTACTTTTCCAGAATCGGTTGCCGATGGCACCGTTGCCACCTGGCACAAGCAACCTGGCGACGCCGTCAAGCGTGACGAGCTGGTCGTTGATATCGAGACCGATAAGGTTGTGCTGGAAGTTCTGGCTGAGGCAGATGGCGTCCTGGGCGACATCGTCAAGGGTGAAGGTGAGACGGTTCTCAGCGGCGAACTGCTGGCTACGCTGACCGAAGGCGGCGCTGCGGCGCCCAAGGCCGAGGCCAAGGAAAGCAAGCCGGAAAGCCAGCCGCAGGCGCAATCCGCCGCGAGCTCCGGATCCGAATCAGGCGAGGAGGCCATGCTGTCGCCAGCCGCCCGCAAGATGGCCGAAGAGAACGGCCTCTCGGCTTCCGATATCACCGGAACCGGCAAAGGCGGAAGGGTCACCAAGGAAGACGTGATGAGCGCCGTCGAGGCGAAGAAATCCGCTCCGGCCAAACCAGCGGCGACGGCCAAGCCAGCCGTATCCGAGCCGCCTATGGCGATGGAAGGTGACCGCGTCGAGAAACGCGTTCCCATGACCCGCCTGCGGGCTCGAATTGCCGAACGTCTGGTTGATGCGCAGTCGAACATGGCGATGCTGACTACGTTCAACGAAGTCAACATGAAGCCCATCATGGACCTGCGCAGCAAATACAAGGATCTGTTCGAGAAGAAGCACAACGGGGTCCGTCTGGGCTTCATGTCGTTCTTCGTCAAGGCTGCTACCGAGGCGCTACGTCGCTTCCCTGCGGTCAACGCGTCGATTGATGGCAATGACGTGGTGTACCACGGTTATCAGGATATCGGCGTGGCCGTATCCAGTGATCGGGGTCTGGTTGTGCCGATCCTGCGTAACACCGAACACATGGGTCTGGCCCAGATCGAAGGCACCATCGCCGATTTCGGTCGTAAGGCCAAGGACGGCAAGCTGTCCATGGACGACATGACTGGCGGAACCTTCACCATCTCCAATGGGGGGGTCTTCGGCTCCCTGCTGTCTTCACCGATCGTCAATCCACCGCAGGCAGCGATCCTGGGCATGCACAAAATTCAGGAACGCCCCATGGCTATCAACGGCCAGGTAGTGGTTCTGCCCATGATGTATCTGGCGTTGTCCTACGATCACCGCCTGATCGATGGCAAAGAAGCCGTGAGCTTCCTGGTGACGCTGAAAGATCTGCTCGAAGACCCAGCACGTCTGCTGCTGGATATCTGAACTTAGCGGCCTGAATCAGGCCGCACGCCGCACGCCGCAGAAAAACTGCCGCACACAGAGGATTGGATATGAGTGAAAAATACGATGTGATCGTTATCGGCGCCGGCCCCGGCGGCTACGTTGCAGCTATTCGTGCTGCGCAGCTGGGTCTGAAGACTGCCTGTGTTGAAAAATATGTAGGCAAGGACGGCAAGTCTGCCCTGGGTGGAACCTGCTTGAATGTGGGTTGTATCCCTTCAAAAGCCTTGCTGGACAGCTCCTGGAAATTTCACGAAGCGCAGGATGGCCTGAAGATTCACGGTATCGAGACCTCGGGCGTGAGCATTGATGTACCGGCGATGGTTGAGCGCAAGGACAAGATCGTCAAGCAGTTCACCGGCGGCGTTGCCACCCTGTTCAAGGCCAACGGTGTGACCAGCGTCGAGGGTCACGGCAAGTTGCTGGCAGGCAAGAAGGTCGAGGTTACTGGGCTGGATGGCAACGTGACGGTGCTTGAGGCCGAAAACGTGATTCTCGCTTCTGGTTCGCGTCCGATCGAGATCCCGCCTGCGCCGCTTACCGACGGCATCATTGTGGATTCCACTGGCGCGCTGGATTTTCAGGAGACCCCCAAGAAACTGGGCGTCATCGGCGCCGGTGTGATTGGTCTTGAACTGGGTTCGGTCTGGCGTCGGCTGGGTGCCGAGGTGGTGGTTTTCGAAGCGCTGGACAAGTTCCTCGGTCTGGCTGATGACCAGATTGCCAAGGAAGCCTTGAAAACCTTTACCAAGCAGGGTTTGCAGGTTCGTCTGGGCGCCCGGGTAACTGGTACCGAGATCAAGGACAAACAGGTGACGGTTTCTTTCACCGACTCGGAAGGTGAGCAACAGCTGACCTTTGACAAACTGATCGTTGCGGTCGGTCGTCGCCCTTACACCGAGAATCTGCTGGCATCTGATTCCGGTGTGGATCTGGACGAGCGCGGCGTGATTTTTGTCGATGATTACTGCGCTACCAGCGCACCTGGCGTATATGCCGTGGGCGATGCAGTGCGGGGCCCGATGCTCGCGCATAAATCCTCCGAAGAGGGTGTCATGGTAGCTGACCGTATTGCCGGCCAGAAAACCGCGATGAACTATGACCTTATACCATCGGTCATTTATACCCATCCGGAGATCGCTTGGGTCGGCAAGACCGAGCAGCAGCTCAAGGCAGAGAATGTCGAAGTCAACGTCGGCGTGTTCCCGTTCGCAGCTAACGGCCGGGCAGTCGCCGCTAACGATACTACGGGTATGGTCAAGGTCATTGCCGATGCCAAGACGGATCGGGTGCTGGGCGTCCACGTAATCGGTCCGAGCGCCGCTGAGCTGGTACAGCAGGGCGCCATCGGCATGGAATTCGGCACCAGTGCCGAGGACCTGGGCATGATGGTGTTCTCGCACCCGACCGTCTCCGAGGCCTTGCATGAGGCAGCTCTGGCGGTAAATGGCCATGCGATTCATGTGGCAAATCGCAAGAAGCGTTAACATAGCGCCCGGTGACTGGCAGGTCGGACATTTATTTGCTGGTTACCACGATTTCAGATGTAGCACGGGTCGAGTGATCGACCATCACCTTAGGGTGGCAAACAGGCTGTTGCTGCAAAGCGGTAGCGACACAGGCCTGGTAATGGTGACGGTGGCGCGGTACGGACCACCGTCATGAACGCAATTCCTACACGACCAAAACGGTAGATAAGTATGAATCTTCACGAATATCAGGGTAAGCAACTCTTTGCAGAGTATGGCCTTCCTGTCTCCAAAGGCTTTGCTGTAGATACCCCCGAAGCAGCAGCTGAAGCCTGCGACAAGATCGGCGGTACTGAATGGGTCGTCAAGGCTCAGGTCCATGCTGGTGGTCGCGGCAAGGCCGGCGGCGTCAAGCTGATCAAGAACAAGGAAGACGCCAAGGCGTTTGCAGAGAAGTGGCTGGGCCAGCGCCTGGTAACTTACCAGACTGATGCCAACGGCCAGCCTGTCACCAAGATTCTGGTTGAATCCTGCACTGACATTGCGCAGGAACTCTACCTGGGTGCAGTGGTTGACCGTTCAAGCCGTCGTATCGTGTTTATGGCATCTACCGAGGGTGGCGTTGAAATCGAGAAGGTTGCCGAAGACACCCCTGAGAAGATTCTCAAGGCCATCGTCGATCCGCTGGTTGGTCCACAGCCCTATCAGGGTCGTGACCTGGCATTCCAGTTGGGCCTGAAAGGCGACCAGATCAAGCAGTTCACCAATATCTTCGTTGGTCTGGGCAAGCTATTTGCCGACTACGATCTGGCTCTGCTGGAAGTCAACCCGCTGGTGATCAAGGCCGACGGCAACCTGCATTGTCTGGATGCCAAGATCGGCATCGACAGCAACGCCATGTTCCGCCAGCCCAAGCTGCGGGCCATGCACGATCCGTCGCAGGATGATCCACGTGAAGCCCATGCTGCCAAGTTTGAGCTGAACTATGTGGCACTGGAAGGCAACATCGGCTGCATGGTCAACGGCGCTGGTCTGGCCATGGGCACCATGGACATCGTCAATCACCACGGTGGCAAGCCGGCCAACTTCCTGGACGTTGGCGGTGGGGCGACCAAGGAGCGCGTAACCGAGGCGTTCAAGATCATTCTGTCCGACACCAACGTGAAGGCCGTGCTGGTTAACATCTTCGGCGGTATCGTTCGTTGCGACATGATTGCCGAGGGCATCATCGGCGCGGTGAAGGAAGTCGGCGTGAAGGTGCCGGTCGTGGTTCGTCTGGAAGGCAATAACGCCGACCTGGGCGCCAAGGTCCTGGCTGAAAGTGGTTTGAACATCATCGCAGCAACCAGTCTGACCGACGCTGCCCAGCAAGTCGTCAAGGCCGCGGAGGGTAAATAAATGAGCATTTTGATCGACAAAGATACCAAGGTTATTTGCCAGGGCTTCACTGGCTCGCAGGGCACTTTTCATTCCGAGCAGGCTATTGAGTACGGCACCAGGATGGTCGGTGGCGTTACCCCAGGCAAGGGCGGCACCACGCACCTCGGCCTGCCGGTGTTCAACACCGTGCGCGAAGCAGTAGAGCAAACTGGCGCGACTGCCAGCGTGATCTACGTTCCGGCTCCGTTCTGCAAGGATTCGATCCTGGAAGCGGCCAAGGGCGGCATCCAGTTGATCGTGTGCATCACCGAAGGCATTCCGACCCTGGACATGCTGGAAGCCAAGGTCGTCTGCGACGAGCTCGGCGTACGTCTGATCGGGCCTAACTGCCCGGGCGTCATCACTCCCGGCGAGTGCAAGATCGGCATCATGCCTGGTCACATTCATTTGCCAGGCAAGGTCGGCATTGTGTCGCGTTCAGGCACCCTGACCTATGAAGCCGTCAAGCAGACCACGGATGCCGGTTTCGGCCAGTCTTCCTGTGTTGGTATCGGTGGTGACCCGATTCCGGGTTCCAACTTCATCGACATTCTGGAAATGTTCGAGAAGGATCCGAAGACCGAAGCCATTGTCATGATTGGCGAGATTGGCGGCAGTGCTGAAGAAGAGGCTGCGGCCTATATCAAGGCGCACGTGACCAAGCCTGTCGTGTCCTACATTGCTGGCGTAACGGCTCCTGCCGGCAAGCGTATGGGTCACGCTGGCGCGATCATTTCCGGCGGCAAGGGTACTGCTGACGAGAAGTTTGCAGCCTTGGAAGATGCTGGTGTAAAAACCGTGCGTTCGCTGGCCGACATCGGCAAGGCGCTGTCCGAGCTTACCGGCTGGGCCATCAAGTAAGGCTTCAGCTTGCTGAGCCAACGACCCCGCTTCGGCGGGGTTTTTATTGCGTGGCGGTCGGAAAGTAAGGCGCCTGCTATGGGCTTTGTGAATGCCTCGCCGCTGACTATACTGCTGATGCGAAACGCATTTGAACATCCGTTCGAGCAAGAAAAGGAATCTTGATGCTCTCTCTGCCTGATGCTGGCGCCACCTGGCTCAATTTGTCCGCCGTCTGCTGGTTCTTTATCTGTTGGGTTGGCTACACGCGCTACGCTCGGCGCAAGGCGCGGGACACGGCCTGCCTGGCTAGTGTGTTGCATCTTTATCGCAAGGACTGGATGACCAGGTTGATGATGCGCGAGCAACGCATAGCCGATGCCAGCGTTATCGGCAACTTGGAACGCAATACCGCTTTCTTTGCATCCAGTACGCTGCTTATTCTAGCCGGCTTGATTACCGTGATGGGCGCCACCGATCGGGCTCAGAGTCTGCTGCAGGAGCTGCCCTTTGTCACCCCTGTCAGCCGTGAAATATCGGAGATCAAGTTGCTGGTGATGCTCGGCATATTCATCTATGCCTTTTTCACCTTCTCGTGGGGAATGCGACAGTACAATTTCGCCTCGGTATTGCTCGGTTCAGCGCCGTTGGTAGGGGAAAAATCGGTTACCGAAGCGGAGCGTCGCGCTTATGCCGAGCGCGCTGCCCGGGTACTGTCCATGGCCGGCAACGAGTTCAATCTTGGCCTGCGCGCCTATTATTTTGCGCTGGCTACCCTTGCCTGGTTCATCAATCCGCTACTGTTCATAGCCGCTACAACCGGAGTGGTATACGTGTTGTATCGGCGTGAGTTTCACTCTGCTGTACTCAAAGCCATGATGTTCACACCCACTCCGTTTGCCGAGGATAAAGCCCCATGAGTTTCCCGCTCTGGTGTTTGTTTGTTGCTGCTTTGATGCTGGTATTGACCAAGGTACCGGTCGCCGTTGCCATGGCCCGAATCGATAAGAAAGGATATGACAATAACAATCCCCGGACGCAGCAGGCTGCTCTGACAGGATGGGGAGCCCGCGCGATGGCCACGCATGCAAATATGTTCGAAGCTTTTCCGTTGTTTGCGGCTGGCGTGTTGGTTACCCAGGTGACCAACGTTCAGGGCACTACGGTGGATACGCTGGCCGGGCTCTTCATCCTGGCGCGGATAGCCTATACCGCTCTTTATTTGATGGACTGGGCTACTCTGCGAAGTGTGGCCTGGGGAATAGGATTCCTCAGTAGTCTGGGGCTTCTGCTTGCGCCAGCCATCGCCTGACCTAGTGACAGACGCGACAGCACACGCCGCGAGGACGTGTGCTGTCAATAATGCCTTGGTTACTCAGGCTGAGTAGTAGTGCCGTCATCCATGGGATCGTCCATGGGATCGCCCATGGTGTCGTTGCCCATTCCGGTACCCGTGCCGGTTGTGCCAGTGCCCATGCCCGTGGTGCTACCGGTGGTACCCGTGCCGGTACCCATACCAGTACCAGTACCAGTACCAGTCGTGCCAGTGCCAGTGCCTGTTCCAGTACCCATGCCAGTGCCTGTTCCAGTACCGGTTGTGCCAGTGCCTGTGCCCGGCGCGGTCGCCGGGTCGTTGGTCATGTTCTGATCAGTCGTCTCGGCGGGATATTCCACGGTCTCTTCTTCGCCGCCACAGGCAGCCAGAAGACCAAAGGTAGCTACCAGAGCTGCTGTTGCGCAAATCTTCTTCATACGGTTCTCCAATGCGGATTAGTCCTTTTTTAGGGCACCTGACAGCTTGTTTAGTTCCGGTCCTTGCATAAGCCACTCGGAAAGACTAGGCGCCATTTTCTGGAGTATGGGGTGGGATGTCGTTAAGATGCTCAGCCGTTTCTGCCGTTAACTGAAGTAGTGAGAGTCGCCATGGCTAGCATCGAAGATCGTGCGAGGAGTTTCATCTCGGTACTACGGCACTGTCAGGTGCTGGGAATAACCGTAGAGCAAGCTGACGAAAAAGGATTGGTGCTCCGTTTGCCCTATAGTGAGTCGATTGTTGGCAACCCCGTCACCGGTGTCGTACACGGCGGCGCCATCACCACGCTGATGGATACCTGCTGTGGCATTTCAACGGTCTGTTTCCTGCCGGAGTTCGAAATTTGCCCAACGCTTGATCTGCGTATCGATTACATGCGACCGGCTGATCCAAACAAGGCCATTTTCGGCTTTGCTGAATGCTATCGGATCACGCCCGCCATTATCTTCACCCGGGGCGTGGCCTATCAGTCGTCCAAGCAGGAGCCGATTGCGCATGTGGTTGGTACCTTCATGCGAATGGGTAAACCGGACAAGCAGGGGCAGCTCTCCAGAACCATGGACGGGGGTGCAGCATGAGGCTTGAAGCGGCCGACATAGAAAAACTGGTACGCCAGGCCCACGATTCGGGTGATTACGCTCCGCTGGTTGCGGCTATACCCTATGCCCGTCTGATTGGAGTCAAAGTCGAACCCATGGGTGAGGAGGTCCTGTTTCGTCTGCCCATCAGCAAGGACAACATCGGTAATCCTGTGCTGCCGGCAATTCATGGTGGGGTCATCGCCGGGTTCATGGAGCAGGCTGCACTGCTGCATCTGATGATATTCATGAAAAGCCCCAACTTCCCAAAGATCATCGATTTTTCAATCGATTACCTCCGGGCCGGATTGAATAAGGATACCTACGCTACCTGTCAGGTATGGCGTCAGGGCCGCCGAGTAGGTAACGTGGCGATTACTGCCTGGCAGACTCGCTCGAACGAACCCATAGCGACCGCCAGGGCACATTTCAAACTCGATTGATCACGCTGTTCGAGGATGTAGTCAGACATGGAAGCCGTACTGGTACTGAGCTCATTGGTGCTCATCTCGATTGCCTGGATCTGGCTGGTCATCAGCTCTGTTCCGTTATCTATCGCCCTGGTGCTGACTGCCCTGGTATGTCCCATTGCAACCCTGTTCATGCGCGGTCGTGGTTACGCCGTGTGGCCGCGATGGGTATTGACGCTGGGGCTGGTCGCCGGGCTGACCGGCCTCGGCTTGCTCTATCAGGACCAGCCCGAACGAGTAGAGCTGCTGCTGTCCGGGCAATGGATGGAGTCGCAACGACAATCCGGCGCGATCCAGGGCGCGGTGATGGGCCAGGAATTCACTCCTGACCGCGTGCTGTGGCGAGGCAACGAACTAGTGTTCGAGGAGGGGCCTGAGAACAGTATTCGCCGCTCCCTCGGTATTCACTTCCATACCGCCCCCGAATTGCTTGATAACGTCAGCGTGGATCGTCTTCCTGGTGATCAGGGCGCTTGGCCAGAGGTGGTGTTGCAATGGCATAACGGTGCGCTGACACCCCCGGGTCTGCAACGCATTGCTGACAGTTATAGCCTGAGCTTGACGTTCACCCCGGTAACCAATGGCAAAGTGGATCTGAAAATCCACCTTCATCTTCCTTCTGCCCAGGCTACCTGGCTAAGCGGTGAAGCCCAATTGCTTTCGACTCCTCCATGGCTGGAGCAGGTCCAGGCAAAGCAGCGTGCAGCAGTCACTCAGAAAGACGCAGCACCGCCGGAAGCGGGGCTTGGTGGCGTCAGTGAGCCCGTGCCCCCTCGCTGGCATCCCGTCAGCCTGCTGGCTCTACTGGATGAGCCGGAGCTGTTCAGCGGCTCGAGATTGCGGCTCACTACGGTCACCGGACGGGTGCATGAGGGTCGCTTGAAAGGCGTGACCGATGATCGCCGGATCGTGCTGGCTCAGGCTTACGGGTCAAACCAGGTTGACCTGCAATTTCATCCGCTGGACCTTTCCGGTATCGAAACCTTTTCGGTTCCCTAAGCGCACATCTTGAAATAGCCCATGGCTGTCCCCATCAAGTACCCATCTGGACGCCTGACTGCAGGCACAGCCTTTGATGAACTTGATGGAGACAAAGCAAGATGACCGTGGAAGCCCATAAGGAAACGCTCGGATTTCAGACTGAGGTCAAGCAACTGCTGCACCTCATGATCCACTCGATGTATTCGAACAAGGAAATCTTTCTCCGAGAATTGATTTCCAATGCCTCGGATGCCTCGGACAAACTGCGTTTCGAAGCCATCGCCAAGCCCGAATTGCTGGAAAACCAGCCTGATCTGCGTATCCGTATCAGCGCTGACGAACAAGCCAAGACCCTGACTATCGAAGACAACGGCATCGGCATGTCCCGCGAGGAGGTAATCGAAAACCTCGGCACCATCGCCAAATCCGGCACTGCTGCCTTCATGCAGCAGTTAAGCGGTGACCAGAAGAAAGATGCCAGCCTGATTGGTCAGTTCGGGGTGGGTTTCTACAGTGCCTTTATCGTCGCTGACAAAGTCGAAGTCTTTACCCGTCGTGCCGGCCTGGATGCTGCCGAAGGTGTGCGCTGGGAGTCGGCGGGCGAGGGCGATTTCAGCATCGAGACTATCGAGATGCCGGAGCGCGGCAGCCGCATCGTATTGCATTTGAAGGCGGCCGAGTCCGAGTTTGCTGATGGCTGGCGTCTGCGCAACGTGGTCAAGAAATATTCCGATCACATCTCCCTGCCTATCGAGCTACCCAAGCAGCACATGGGTGAGGAAGAAAAGCCTGCCGAAGCGGAATGGGAAACCGTGAACCGTGCCAGCGCTCTGTGGACCCGTCCGCGTAGCGAAGTAAGCGACGAGGAATACCAGGAGTTCTACAAGCACGTTGCCCACGATTTCGACAATCCGCTGAGCTGGAGCCACAACAAGGTCGAAGGCAAGCTGGAATATACCAGCCTGCTTTACGTGCCTGGCCGTGCGCCCTTCGATCTGTATCAGCGTGAAGCACCGCGTGGCCTCAAGCTGTATGTGCAGCGCGTATTCATCATGGATGACGCCGAACAGTTCCTGCCGCTGTACCTGCGCTTCGTCAAGGGTGTGGTCGATTCCAACGACCTGTCATTGAACGTCTCGCGTGAAATCCTGCAGAAGGACCCAGCGATCGACAGCATGAAATCGGCGCTGACCAAGCGTGTGCTGGATATGCTCGAAAAGCTCGTGAAGAAGGGTCCTGAGCAGTACAGCAAGTTCTGGAAGAACTTCGGCAGCGTTCTCAAGGAAGGGCCGGCCGAGGATTTTGCCAACCGCGAGAAGGTTGCAGGCCTGCTGCGCTTTGCCTCCACCCAGCAGAATGACGACAGCGAAGTGGTCAGCCTGGATGCTTACATCGAACGCATGAAGGAAGGTCAGGACAAAATCTATTACCTGACTGGCGAGCGTTACAATCAGGTCAAGAACAGCCCGCACCTGGAAATCTTCCGCAAGAAAGGCATTGAAGTCTTGCTGTTGACTGACCGTATCGACGAGTGGCTGATGAGCCACCTGACCGAATACAGCGGCAAGCAGTTTGTCGATATTGCACGCGGCGACCTGGATCTGGGTAGCCTGGAAGGCGAAGAAGACAAGCAGGCCCAGGAAGAGGCGGCAAAAGCCAAGGCCGATCTGGTTCAGCGCATCAAGGATGTTCTGGCGGAGAGTGTCGAAGACGTTAAGGTCTCCCATCGCCTGACCGATTCCCCCGCGGTTCTGGTGATCGTTGAAGACGGCATGGGCATGCAGATGCGCAAGATCCTCGAGGCGACCGGCCAGCAGGCTCCGGAAAGCAAGCCGATCATGGAAATCAATCCATCTCACCCCTTGCTCGAAAAGCTCGACGCTGAGCAGAATGAAACCCGCTTCGCCGACCTGACGCACATTCTGTTCGATCAGGCCGCGCTGGCTGCCGGCGAAAGCCTGCAGGATCCGGGTAGCTATGTTCGCAGGTTGAACGCGCTGCTGGTGGAACTGAGCAAGTAGACCCGGTTCACGATGTAGATATTGTTACGTTTCAAGGCCCGCGCAAGCGGGCCTTGTTCGTTGAAAAGCGTCTATGCTTGGCTTCGTCAAGGACTTTCAACCCCGGAGCTTGTAATGAAGAAAACCTTTCCTACCCTACTGCTGGCCGGCGTCGCCGGGCTTGCCCAGGCTGACATGGTCGTCAAGGCCATATCCTATGAGATTGATGGCGAGGCCTACGAAGGTATGCTGGTCTATGACGACGCCGTGAAGGAACAGCGCCCCGGGCTGCTGATGGTGCCGAACTGGATGGGCGTGACCGAAAACGCGGCGAAGAAGGCTTATCGCGCCGGTGGGTCGGAATACGTAGTATTCGTGGCTGACATGTATGGCAAGGACATTCGTCCGCAGGATGCCGACGAAGCGGGCGAGGCCGCCACAGTGGTGCGTTCGGACCGCGCCTTGATGCGCAAGCGGGTCAACGCCGCGCTGGACGTGTTCAAGTCTCAAGCCGACAAGGTTGCGCTGGATATCAGCAAGCTGGGTGCGATCGGTTTCTGCTTCGGTGGAGGAGTGGTGCTTGAACTGGCGCGCGCCGGAACCGACATCGGCGGTGTAGTGTCCTTCCACGGCAACCTGGATACGCCAGACCCGGCGGATGCGAAGAACATCCAGACGTCGGTACTGGTATTGCGTGGCGCCAATGATCCCTTCGTCCCGCCCGAGCAGGTGGACGCGTTCAAGAAAGAGATGCGTGAAGCTAATGTGGACTGGCAGATGAATAGTTATGGTGGCGCGGTGCATTCCTTCTCCGATCCCACCGCCAACATGCCAGGCAAGGCTGAATACAATCCGGTCGTAGCTGAGCGTGCCTTCGCGGCGATGCACCTGTTTTTTAACGAAACCCTTGGTGAGTAACGCCGTCGCGTCTGGGCACCTTGCGTTTGAAAAGTCGAGATTAATTCCGAGCCTCATTCACGACAGTGATCGCTCAGTTTAATCGCGACAACAGGGGCCTTTCAGGGGTCATAATGATGTTGCTCCGGTCGGCCAACTGGTCGGGGCAACACGATTACAAATCTAATAAATCATTGGCCATGGAGTCATGCTATGTCTCAACCCGAACAGCCTGGTTGGCGCTGGGGTCCGTTTACCTTCCGTTTGCCCTTTTATCACACCAAGTTGTATTGGCAGGAAGCCCTGCAGGGCCTGATCATTGCCGCCGCAACAGGTCTGGCCATCGTGCCGTTGATGACATCGTTCTTTGGTCTGACCTTCGAAGAAGCAGTCGCCGTTTCCCTGGTTCACTCGACCCTGATTGCCTCTGCTCTGATTGTCTTTGGCGAGCCCTACGCGCCTGGCTGGATAACGCCGGCCTTGCCGTTGGTGCTGGCGTTCGTGCTGGGTACTTACGAGGATCCGACGCTGCGCTTTCAGGCGATGACGGCACTGTCGCTCGATTTTGCGCTGCTCCTGTTCGTACTGGGGGTGTCGGGCCTGGGCAAGAAATTCGTGATCTGGCTGCCTGATACGCTGAAGGCAGGCATCATCCTCGGGGCGGCTATTGCCGCGCTGAAACGCGTGTTCATCGACGATGCTGAGCGCTTTCTCCTGCAACAGCCCATTGCTACGGCCCTGGCTTGCGGGGTCTGCCTGATCTTCGCTTTCTCCATCCCCATGCAGAGGCTGAAGGAGAAATATCGATTCTTTGCTATTCTTGGCGCCCTGGGCCTGCTGCCTGGCTTTCTGCTCGCAGCGATCATCGGACCGATGGTGGGTGAAGTGACCTATGACATCCAGTGGGGCATTCTTATTCCACCGGTCGATGCGGCATGGGCAAAAGTGTCGCCCTTCGCCATTGGCTGGCCGAGTATGGAGATGTTCCTGCAGGGCATGCCGCTGGCGCTGATCACCTACATCATTCTGTTCGGTGATCTGGTCACAGGCAACGAAGTGATCCGTGAAGGCCTGGCCGTACGTAACGATGAGCATATCGATATCAACCCAACCCGCTCGCACCTGTCGCTGGCGATACGCAACGCTCTCATGGGTCTCTCCGCGCCGTTTTTTCCCACTCAGGGCGCACTGTGGACAGGCGTTCACGTGATCATCCTGCAGCGCTGGAAGCAGGGCAAGGCGACCATGGATAGCCTGCACAGCGGCCTGCATTCCTATTACCTCATGGGTTTGCCGATCCTGTTTGTATTGCTACCGTTGCTGACTGGCCTGCGACCGCTGCTGGGCATTGCCCTGTCGCTGACGCTGGTGCTGACCGGCTTCGCCTGCGCCTACGTGGCGATGGCGATTCCCAAGAGCAACACATCGCGCGGGGCGGTGCTCCTGATCGGTACGGGGCTGGCATTCTTCGAGCCGTGGATTGGCCTCTTGTTTGCGTTGGCAGTGACTGTTCTACTGGTTGGCTGGGACCGCAATACAGATCCTATTCCGGAAGAGGATTGATTGTTGGAGTAATCAAAGCAAAGGCCCTTGATCGGGCTTTTGTTTTCTGTGTGGACGAGAGCGCCTCGGACAGCTACGGTCCAGCCGACGCGTAGCGAGTACACCTCTGTAGCTTGGCGTTGGCCTCCATGCCGTCGACGGTCGACTTGACCCCAGCGTCCCCACGCGTCCGAACTTCGTGCTGCCTGCAACCCGCTAGCAGAATTTATTCTGCGACTCAGCGAACCTGAAGCTTTAAACTTGCTTATTTAACCCACACAGGAACCTTGCGTGCGTCCAAGCAGTGACAGTCAATATACCGGTGGCCCGATAAACTGGCGCATCATTTCCAGCCTCTTACCTTACCTGAGCGAATTTCGTGGCCGCGTGACGCTGGCCATGGCGTTTCTGCTGGCGGCGAAACTGGCTGGCGTAGCAATCCCCTGGGCGCTGAAGCTCATTGTCGAGCATTTTGAGAACGCGACAGACGCGCTGGTACTGGTGCCGGTGGCCTTGCTTGCGTTCTACGGTTTGCTGCGCTTTTCATCAGTGTTCTTTTCCGAGCTGCGTGACGCGGTGTTTGCCCGTGTAGCGGAACGGGCGATGCGGCGTATCTCATTAAAGGTATTCGAGCATCTGCACCAGTTGGACCTGGGGTTTCACCTGTCCCGGCGTACCGGTGGCCTGTCGCGGGACATTGAGCGCGGCACCACCGGCATCAGCTTCCTGTTACGTTTCATGGTCTTCAATATCCTCCCCACGCTGGTCGAGATCGGACTGATCGCGGTCATTTTGCTGGTGAACTTCAGCCCGGTATTCGCATTGACTGTGCTGGGCTCGGTCATCTTGTATGGCGCCTTTTCCATCTGGTGCACCGAGTGGCGCAACCATTTTGTACGCGAGAGCAACAAGATGGATAACCGCTCCAATACCCGCGCGGTAGACAGTCTGCTCAACTACGAAACGGTGAAGTATTTTGGTAACGAAGCGTTCGAGGCGCATGAATACGATCAACATCTGGAGGGCTGGGAAGCCGCACGGATGAAGAATCGCCTGTCCCTTGCTGCGTTGAACACAGGGCAGGCGCTGATCATCGCCGGATCGGTGACGCTGATGATGTTCATGGCGGCCAACCAGGTCGCCTCGGCTGAGATGACGCTGGGCGAACTGGTCATGATCAATGCCTATATGATTCAGCTATTCGTCCCGTTGAATTTTCTGGGATTCATATATCGGGAAATACGCGAGGCGCTGACCAATATCGAGCGCCTGTTCGGATTGCTCGACGCCCCGGTCAAGGTCGCCGATGCGCCCGATGCCGGGGAGCTGCAGGTAAACGGAGGGGCGGTGGAGTTCGCGAATGTGGTTCATGCCTATGACCCACAACGCACTATCCTCAACAGCGTATCCTTCACCATTCCCGCCGGCCACACCCTGGCGATAGTCGGACCCAGCGGCGCCGGCAAGTCTACCGTGGCCCGGCTGTTGTTCCGTTTCTATGATGTTGGCAGCGGCTCCATTCGTATCGACGGCCAGGACGTTCGCTCGGTTACCCAGAGCAGCCTCAGGCGCGCGATAGGCGTGGTGCCCCAGGACACGGTGTTGTTCAACGACACCATCGGCTACAACATCGCCTATGGGAGTCCCGGTGCGAGCGAAGAAGAAATCTGGCGGGTGTTGCGCATGGCGCAGCTTGAAGACTTTGTGAAACGTTTGCCAACTGGTCTGAATACCCAGGTGGGCGAGCGCGGCTTGAAACTGTCAGGTGGTGAAAAGCAACGTATCTCCATTGCCAGGGTGTTGCTGAAGGATCCGCCGATTCTGATTCTGGACGAGGCTACCTCATCGCTGGATACCCAGGCTGAGCGGCTTATTCTGGATTCGTTGAATCTAGTATCACGAAAGCGCACGACGCTTGCCATCGCTCACCGCTTGTCCACAATAGTGCATGCCGAGCGAATTCTGGTGCTGGACCAGGGCCAGGTAGTAGAGCAGGGCAGCCATGCCGAGTTGCTGGCGGCTGGTGGCGCCTACGCAGAGTTATGGGCAAATCAGCAGCGCGAGGAGCTTTCTGCGGCGGGCGAATCGGATTGATCCAACTGTCCCTGCGAGCGGTAAAGCACTGGAAACGATCATACATACACAGTCGGGAGAGATATCATGAGCGACGTAATCAAGGCTTGGCATCGAATTGTCGACGCACAGGATGCCAGCGCCATGGATGATCTATTGTCTGACGAGGTAGTGTTTCACTCGCCAGTCGTGCATACCCCGCAGCGAGGTAAAAGAATCACCAAACTGTACCTGATGGCCGCCATGCAAGTGCTTAACGCAACCGGGCATTTTCGATATTGCCGCGAGCTGGTCGACGGCAACCACGCCGTGCTCGAGTTTGAAACCCAGATTGGTGATGTAACGGTCAACGGTGTGGATATGATCGAATGGAACGACGCTGGTCAGGTAGTCGACTTCAAGGTGATGGTTCGGCCTTTGAAGGCTATCAATGCAATTCATCAGGCTATGGGCACAATGTTGGAATCAATGAAGCCGAAGAGTTAGAACGGGTGCTCGACCGTCCCAGGTAGAGCTCTGACACCGGTTTCTCGGGTAACGGGTTTTTATCTGGAAAGTTCAAGCACCAGCTTGATCCTGCAAGTCTGATCCTGCAAAGTCTGATGGTACAGCGCTCTGTAGGCGCCAAGGTGATCGAGCTGGTGCTCGACCGTCCCAGGGTGGCGCAGCGGTTCTGACTCGATGTTCAGGCGACGGTTTTCCTGAGAGGGTCAAGCACCAGCTTGATCCTGCAAGTCTGATCCTGCAAAGTTTGATGGTACAGCGCTCTGTGGCGCCAAGGTGATCGAGCTGGTGCTAGACCGTCCCAGGGTGGGGCAGCGGCGTTGACTCGATGTTCAGGTGACGGTTTTCCTGGGAGGGTCAAGCACCAGCTTGATTCTGCAAAGGCTGATGGAGCAGCGTTTTCCGGGAGCCAGGCTGGTGCTCGACCGTACCAGGAAGATTCAGCACATGGGCGGCGGCTACTACTTCACCGATTATCAGCACCGCCGGACTTTTCAGTTCGAACGTGGCGGCCTGATCACAGAGCTGATCCAGGCGGCAACCATGGTGGCGTTGATCGGGCGAACTGGCTTTTTCTATCATGGCGACCGGCGTCGCGGCATCCATGCCGCCGTCCAGCAAGCCTGTCTGAATCTGCCACAGTTTGGCCACGCCCATATAGACCACCAGCGTGGTGCCGCCCTGAGCCAGGCCCTTCCAGTTCAATTCGCTATCATCCTGCGTGTGCGCGGTTACCAGCGTTACGCCACGGCTGACGCCGCGTAGCGTCAGGGGGATGCCGCACTGCGTAGCGCCAGCCAGGCCCGAGGTGATGCCGTTGACAATTTCTGACGGCACGCCGCGTTCTGCCAGCCAGCCTGCCTCTTCACTGGCGCGGCCGAAAATGCATGGATCCCCGCCCTTGAGGCGTACGAGAGTCTTGCCCTGACGCGCATAACGCAGCATCAAACGGTTGATAAAGGCCTGCGGTGTTGAACGACAGCCCCCGCGCTTGCCGACCTTGATGATTCTGGCCTGGGGGCAATGCTCGAGAATTTCGGGATTGACCAGATCATCAACCATCACCACCTCGGCCTGACGCAGGGCACGAACCGCTTTCAGGGTAAGCAATTCGGGATCACCGGGGCCAGCGCCAACCAGCCATACTTTTGCACTGCTCATGTCAGAGACTCCTGCGTCTGGTTACTCGCGCCTGGGGAAACGCTTCTGCAGGCGTTCATGCGGGCACCGCGATTTTTCTGGCCAGCATTCGCTGAATCTCCGGCACACATGACCCGCATTGGGTGCCGCAGCCGAGCGCTCCTTTGAGGCCATTCATGTCCAGACCCTGTTCAATGCCTTTGCGAATAGCGCTTGCGCTGACATTCATGCAGTTGCAGAGGGTCTTGTCTGCCGTCGTCGTCCCACCCGGTGGCGCGCTTAGCGGAGCGAGGAACCACCGGCGCAACGCATTATCGGTCTGACCGCTTTCCCACACGCCGCGCAACCAGTCGCGTGCTGCGGTTTCACCGGTCAGGCGGATGGCAGTAATGCGATCTTCCTCGATTTTCACCCGCTTACCCACCGCTCGGCGGGGGTCGTCGTACGCGAGCACCGGCCCGGTATCCAAACCAAGCAGGGCGTCGATGCGGGACAGCAGTTCTACAGCGGGCGCGCGAACATCGGCTGCACGAATCAGCAGCGCCGAACGCTCGCGGCCGGCCAATCCAAAACTGGCGAAGGCAAACTCCTCGCAGAGTGGCCGCAGCGCATCGAAGCGTTTCTGCACGTCGCCCTCAACCAGCACAAAAAGCTCCCAGGGCAGGTCGACGGGCTGAACGTTGATGCCCGACTGCTTGAGCTCAGGCTGTTTGGAGAGGGGATCGAAGGCTGGTTGAGTCAGCACATTCACACCCAGCCCCTTGAGAAAGCGATCACCCCAATGCATGGGAATGAATGCCTGTCCGGGGCGGGTCTGCTCATCAGCCAGCACCGGCAGAACCAGTTCACCGCGGCGGCTCTTGACCCTGACCAGCTGGCCATCGCGCAAGCGCCGGCTGCGCAGGTCATCCGGATGCAAGCTTATCTGCGCCTGCTCAACATGCCCAAAGAGCTGCGCAGCGGTGCCGGTGCGGCTCATCCCGTGCCACTGGTCGCGCAGGCGTCCGGTATTCAGCGTCAGTGGGAAGCGCGCGTCACGCTGCTCCCTGGCGGACTGATAATGCTCGCTGATAAAACGGGCGCGGCCATCGTCGGTGGCAAACCGGCCATCAACATAAAGCCGCGCCGTGCCCTGGGTAGCGCCTTCGGTAAAGGGCCATTGTTGCGGGCCAAGCTCATCGATCAGCGCATGACTCAGACCGCTGTAATCCAAATCGCGGCCGCGGGTCAGACCCTTGTATTCATCAAATATCTGGGCCGGGCTGGCAAAGTCGAACAAGCTGGGCTGGCCAGGCCGTAACTGCTTTTCCAGGCGCTGGGCTAGATCGCAGACGATGGCCCAGTCCGGTCGTGCTTCGCCGGGAGCCGGAATGGCGGGGCGCACGTGACTGATGCGCCGCTCGGAATTGGTCACCATGCCTTCCTTCTCACCCCAACTGGCGGCGGGTAGAAGCAGGTCGGCAAACTGGCAGGTTTCGGTGTTGCCAAAGGCCTCCTGCACCACCACAAAAGGGCAGGCTGCCAGCGCTTCACGCACCAGAGTCTGGTCGGGCATCGACTGGGCCGGGTTGGTACAGGCGATCCACAGCGCCTTGATTTTGCCCTGCCGCACACCTTCAAACAGCTCTATCGCGCTTAGCCCCGGAGCGGAGGGAAGATGTTCAACGCCCCAGTATTCGGCCACCTCATTGCGGTGATCGGCGTTGGCCGCTTCACGGTGCCCTGGCAACAGATTCGACAGGCTGCCGGTCTCGCGACCGCCCATGGCGTTCGGCTGCCCAGTGAGCGAGAACGGACCACTGCCTGGCTTGCCAATCTGGCCGGTAGCCAGATGCAGGTTGATCAGTGCATTGTTCTTGGCGCTGCCCGACGTCGACTGATTCAAGCCCATGCACCACAGCGACAGGAAGCGCGACGCACTGCCAATCATGCTTGCCGCCGCCTGCAGATCTTCAGGACGCAGGCCACACAGATCGCTGACCATCGCAGGCGTGTAATCGCGTACCAGCGTTTTCAGTTCATCAAAGCCTGCGGTGTGCGCGTCGATAAAGCGGCGGTCGATCCAGCCTTCCCACATCAGGATATGCAACAGTCCGTGAAACAGCGCGACATCGGTACCCGGCTGAATCGGCAAGTGCAGGTCGGCAATCTCGCAGGTATCGGTGCGGCGCGGGTCGATGACGATGATGCGCTTGTGCGGATTTTCGGCTTTGGCCTGCTCAAGCCGACGGAACAGCACCGGATGGGCATAGGCCATATTGCTGCCGACGATCAGCAGGCAGTCGCTCTGCTCGATATCTTCATAGGAGCAGGGCGGCGAGTCCGCGCCCAGGCTGCGCTTGTAACCGACCACGGCGCTGGACATGCACAGGCGTGAATTACTGTCGATATTGTTGGTGGCGACTAGTGCGCGGGCCAGCTTGTTGAAGGCGTAATAATCCTCGGTCAGCAACTGGCCGGAGATGTAAAACGCGACGCTGTCGGGTCCATGCTCGGCAATAGTGTCGCCGAAGACCTTGGCGGCGTGCTCCATTGCCGTGCCCCAGTCAACACGGCTGCGGCCCAGCTTCTTGCCAAGGCGCAGCTCAGGGTAGAGGGCGCGGGCATCCAGATCGCCGGTCTTGTGCAGCGTCGAGCCTTTGCTGCACAGGCGCCCATAATTGGCCGGATGCGTCGGGTCGCCCTGCACATCGATGATCCGCTCGCCGTCGTGCTCGATCAGCACACCACAACCGACGCCGCAATAGCAGCAGGTGGAGGCAGTTGTTTGAGTCATGAGCAAAAACCTGAGTCTGTATCGAATGACTGAACAAATCCTTCGTTAGCTAGCACGGATTGACTGCACGGAGCATCACAGCGACGTTGCCGACGGGCTGGGATGGACCGTCGATGCCCAGGGATGGGCATCGCCGAGCGCACAGGGATGTGTTTACAGCGTGTCCAGCCCAGCCCGTCGGTAATGGCGCCAACGCTGAATGTGTGCTCAATCGCGAACGTCACAGCGACACCTTGCCCAACGTCAGCTGCACCCGCCCACTCTCGACCCGGGTCGGATAGCGATGCGTGCACCCCACATCCGGCGCCACAGCCTCGCCGGTATCCAGCTGGATCACCCAATTGTGCAGCGGGCAGTTAACGCTCTTGCCGAAAACAATACCTTGAGATAGCGGACCGTTCTTGTGCGGGCAGCGATCGTCTACGGCAAACACATCGTCATCACTGGTACGGAAGATAGCGATATCGCCCTTGGGACCGGTGACCACCCGCGAGCCCAGCTGCGGGATGTCGTCCAGCGCGCAGATATCGAACCAGCTCATAGGGTAGCCTCCTCAAGTTCCGTGACGGCAATGCGGCGGAACTCCTGCTTGAGTTCTTCCTTCTCGATACGTGCCTTCCACGGGTCGGAGTCGAAGGACAGCGAGAACAACAGCCGCTCATGCAAGGCCTTGCGCCGCTCTGCATCTTCCAGCACAGCATTCTTGATGTGCGCCATGCCGACCCGATGCAGGTAGTGCACGGTGCGCTCAAGGTAGAAGCCCTCTTCACGGTACAACTGCAAAAAGGCCAGGCTGTATTCCATCACCTCTGCTTCGTTTCGGACCTTGACGAAGAACTCGCCGGCCTCGGTCTTGATGCCGCCATTGCCGCCGATGTAAAGCTCCCAACCGGAATCCACCCCGATGATGCCAACGTCCTTGATGCCGGATTCCGCGCAGTTGCGCGGGCAACCGGACACCGCCAGCTTGACCTTGTGCGGCGACCACATGTAGCTCAGCGCCAGTTCCAGATCGATGCCCATCTGAGTGGAATTCTGTGTGCCGAAGCGGCAGAACTCGCTGCCCACACAGGTTTTCACCGTGCGAATCGACTTGCCATAGGCGTGCCCGGAGGGCATATCCAGATCTTTCCAGACGCTGGGCAGGTCTTCCTTGCGAATGCCCAACAGATCGATACGCTGGCCGCCAGTCACCTTGACCATGGGAACCTGATACTTATCGGCTACATCGGCAATGCGCCGCAGTTCAGCGGCATTGGTCACGCCACCGGCCATGCGCGGGATGACCGAGTAGGTGCCATCCTTTTGAATATTGGCATGGGCTCGTTCGTTGATGAAGCGCGACTGCGGGTCATCCTTGGCTTCACCCGGCCAGGTCGAGATCAGGTAGTAGTTCAGCGCCGGACGGCAGGTAGCGCACCCATTTGGTGTGCGCCAGTCCATAAAGCGCATGGCATCGGGAATGGTCAGCAGATGGTGCTCGCGGATCGCCTTGCGCACCTGGCCGTGGTTGAGGTCGGTGCAGCCGCAGAGGGCGCGTTCGCTCTTGGGCTTCACATCCGCCGCGCCGCCGACGGTGTTCAGCACGATCTGCTCGACCAGCCCAGTGCAGGAGCCGCAGGAGCTGGCCGCTTTGGTGTGTTTCTTCACATCATCGACGCTGAACAGGCCGTGTTCCTGAATGGCCTTGACGATGGTGCCCTTGCATACGCCATTGCAGCCGCATATTTCCATGTCGTCCGGCATGTTCACGGCCTTGTTGTGGCCCTGGTGACCAGTGTCGCCAATCACATTCTCGCCAAACATCAGGTGATCGCGGATCTCATGGATGTTCTGGCCCTCCCTGACCATGCGGAAATACCAGCCGCCGTCTGCGGTGTCGCCATACAGGCAGGCGCCAACCAGAATGTCCTTCTTGATGACCAGTTTCTTGTAGACGCCGCCGATGGGATCGGACAGGGTGATGATCTCGCTGTCGTCATCGCCGGTAAAATCGCCGGCGGAGAACAAGTCGATACCGGTAACCTTGAGCTTGGTCGAGGTCACCGAGCCTTCATAACGACCGTAGCCGAGCATGGCCAGGTGATTGGCGCAGACCTTGGCCTGTTCGAACAGCGGGGCGACCAAGCCATACGCGATACCCCGGTGGCTGGCGCATTCGCCAATGGCGTAGATTCTCGGATCGTAGGTTTGCAGGGTATCGCTGACCAGGATGCCACGGTTGCAGGCCAGGCCGCACTGCTCGGCCAGCTCGGTATTGGGCCGGATACCGGCGGCCATGACCACCAGATCAGCCGGAATGATGGTGCCGTCCTTGAATTTCACGGCCGATACGCGGCCCTTGCCGTCGTCTATCAACTCGCTGGTGAACTGCGGCAGCAGGAATTTCAGCCCGCGGGCTTCGAGTGATTTTTGCAATAGCTCGCCGGCTGTGTGGTCGAGCTGTCGCTCCAGAAGCCATTCGCCAATATGCACCACGGTCACATCCATACCGCGCAACTTCAAGCCGTTGGCGGCTTCCAATCCCAACAGACCACCCCCGATTACCACGGCATGCTTGTGGGTTTTGGCGGTATCCATCATGGCCTGGGTATCGGCGATATCGCGGTAACCAATCACGCCTTCCAGATCTTTCCCCGGTATCGGCAAGATGAAAGGATTCGAGCCGGTGGCCATCAGCAGGCGGTCGTACTCTGCTTCGGTGCCGTCATCAGCAATAACCTTGCGCCGGATGCGATCAATTCGCACAACTCGGCGGCCGAGATGCAGGGTGATGTCGTTCTCCTGGTACCAGGCCAGATCGTTGAGCACGATCTCCTCGAAGGTCTGCTCGCCGGCCAGAACAGGAGACAGCAGAATGCGGTTGTAGTTGGGGTGCGGTTCGGCGCCGAATACGGTGATGTCATAGAGATCGGGCGTGAGCTTGATCAGCTCTTCCAGGGTTCGCACCCCGGCCATGCCATTGCCGATCATCACCAGTTTGAGCTTTTGCATATCGTGCTCCGTGTGCGGAAGCGAAAAACAAAAAGGCGGCCTCACCGCTGCTACGGTGAGGACGCCTTTGTCCGGTCCTGATCTGTCAGGAAGCAACCCATCGCCATTGAAGGATTAGCTTTATGTGTAATGCTTTGATCGATGCACAGCCTATGCCAGGTTTGCTATCCTTTAATATCAATGAGATAGGATAAGTTTTTAAGATATTTATTAATATTTTATGCACCTATTTGTTGCGTTCAGCCCGCTCATGGTGCGCACCTCCGGGGTTTGCTTTCCCCAACGTTTGCGTTTCCTGGGACGTTCGAGCATCAGCGCGTACATCGTGCTCGCCGAAACTTCCCAGTACGAGCTAGTGCTCGAACGTTCCAGGAAAACAACGGCTCTGGCTGCGGAGTTAGAGACAGGGGACACGTCACCCAACTGCGCTGATACAGCGCCAATCGATCAATGAAAGATCACCGCCAGCAGTACCAGATTCAATGCCAGCGCACCCAGGGCTACGCCGCGCCAGACCAGCATGGGCTCGCGTTCGAGCAATGGGCGGTGCGGTTGTTTCAGGCTTGCGCGCTCGCCCTGTTCGAGAGCCAGCAGCCATTCTTCGGCCGTTTCATAGCGTTTGGCAGGGTCGGGCTCTAGGGCCTTGATCAAGCACTCATCCAGCCAGGCCGGAACGTCAGGACGGTAGCGGCTGGGCAACACCGGTCGACCGAAGCGAGGCCGCTGGAATGCCTCCACCTCGCCATAGGGAAAATGCCCGGTTAGCAGATAGTAAAGTGTTACGCCGGTGCTATAGATATCCTGCTGGGGCGACGGCTCGGCTCCGGCAAAGGCTTCCGGAGCAATGTAGCTGGGCGTGCCAGGCAAGCCGCCAGACTCCCGGCTGGACAGGCCCGGGCAGAAGGTGAGTCCAAAATCCAGCAGACGCAGCACGCCATCGTCGGCCAGATGCAGGTTGTCCGGCTTGATGTCCCGGTGAAGCAGGTTGCGCCTGTGCAGCAGGCCGACCGCCTTGATCAGCCTGGCGGCGATGTCGCGCCACAGCGTAACGCTTAGCAAACCGTGGGTACGCTTGTGTTGATCGAGGGTCACGCCAGTATATTCGCGCATGACGTAATACAGGTGTTTGCGGGCGGGCAGCGGATGCAGCTCCGGCACCTGTTGCCCGGCTACCCGCCGCATGAACCATTCCTCCAGTACCAGATCGCGGCAGGCTTGCAGATCATCCTGGCGCTGGGGCGGCAAGGTTTTCAGCAGCCAGTTCTGCTGAAGCGGGTCCTTTACCCGATACACCAGAGACTGGCGGGACTCGGCCAGCTCGCCGGAGACCAGCCAGCCTTCGAAAACCTGACCGACTTTAAGACGTGGTGGCAGGGCGCGCTCGTCGACCGGCATCAGCGCATCGCTCAGGCTGGACTCCGGCAGCTGATCCACACACACCAGCATGGCGCTGACATTGTCCTGGCTGCCACGCAGCAATGCCTGATCCACTAGAGACTTGCATAGAACTGCGGGTTCTTCCTGGCGTAGCAGGCACTGGTGAATGAACAGATCATCAAGGCTCGCCCATACGCCATCGCTGAGCAGCAACAGGCGGTCGTGCTGATGCAGTTCGCCTTCGATGTAATCCATCAACAGGTGCTCATCCAGGCCCATCGCCCGTTTCAGCACGTGCTGCATGCCCGGTTGCTCCCATACATGCTCGCTGGTCAGCTTGCGCAGTTTGCCCTCGCGCAGCAGGTAAGCCCGGCAATCGCCAATGTGCGCCAGGGTGTAACGCGTACCGCGTAGCACCAGTGCGGTCAGGGTGGTCAGCAGTGGCTGACCACCCCCGTTGGCCCTAAGCCAGCGGTTGTGCGCGGTCAGGAGGCGCTCCAGTGCCTGGGTTACCGACCAGGTTTCGGGCGTGGAATAGTAATCCAGCGCCAGAGATTGCAAGGTGGCTCGTGCTGCCAGGCCGCCGTCATGGCATTGGCTGACGCCGTCGGCCAGCGCCACCATATGACCTTTGCTGGCGGCAAGCCACGGCGCCGGCGTGACGATACGCACAGCGTCCTGGTTCTCGCTACGAGGTCCGGCCGTGCTGAGTTCTGCTACCCGCAGCTGCAGGGTCACAGGTCAGACCCGTGCAGCGGTCATGGCTGAGGAACCCCAGGTAGTACGCCACCGCCGCTTGACGTTGAGCAGACCGATCAAGGCCAGCAACCCAAGGCTGGCGAACAGCCACAAGCCCAGTTGGTAGTCGCCGGTATGTTGCTTGATCGCGCCGAGCCCCGCCGCCAGCACAAAGCCGCCAACGCCGCCAGCCATGCCGATCAGCCCTGTCATGACGCCGATCTCCCGATTAAAGCGCTGCGGCACCAGCTGAAACACGGCGCCGTTGCCTGCGCCGAGCCCGAGCATGGCAACCACGAATAGCGCCAGGGCGGCGAATGAACTGTTCAGGTTGAATCCCACCAGGGCGATACAGATTGCGGCGGCGCTGTACATGAATATCAATGAACGGATGCCCCCGATCCGGTCCGCCAGCGCTCCGCCCAAGGGGCGCATAAAGCTGCCGGCCATGACGCAGGCGGCGGTGTAGTAGCCTGCGGTTACTGGATTCAGGCCGTACTGGTCGCTGAAGTAGCCGGGCAGGGCGCTGGCCAGCCCAATAAAGCCACCGAAGGTTACGCTGTAAAAGAACATGAACCACCAGCTGTCCCGGTCATTTAGCGCCAGCAGGTAATCTCGGCCAGACTTTGGCTTGGGCCGTTGCGGCGAGTTTTTTGCCACCAGAACGAAGATGATCAAGGTGGCGACCAGGGGTATCAGCGCCAGACCAAACACATTCTGCCAGCCGAACATATAAGCCAGCCCTGGGGCGAATAGCGCGGCGAGTACCGTGCCGGAGTTGCCCGCGCCAGCGATCCCCATGGCTTTGCCTTGATGCTCCGGTGGATACCACTGCGACGCCAAAGGCAGCGCCACGGCGAAGGAGGCGCCCGCGAAGCCAAGGCCCAAACCCAGAAGCAGCGCCTGTTGATAGCTATCAACTCCTAGTAGCCAGGCGGCCAGCAACGCCGCTATGACGACGACCTGTCCGATAATGCCAGCGGTCTTGGGCGACATACGGTCAGCCAGGAAACCCATCAACAGCCGCAAGATGGCTCCGGCGAGAATTGGCGTAGCGACCATCATGCCCCTTTCCTGTGCGGACAGGCTCAAGTCGGTAGCGATCTGCACTGCCAGGGGGCCAAGCAGATACCAAACCATGAAACTGAGATCGAAGTAGAGAAAGGCGGCGAATAGCGTTGGCGTATGTCCGGCTTTCCAGAAACTGTTGTTCATATGGCTTCCCTCAATGTGCTGTCATCAGTGTTGGGGCGCTTTGCCTGGTCGTGTAGGCAAAAAAAACGTCATGTCCTTCCGGAGCTGGAGAGCCCTGAATGGATATGACGTCGGTGTCTGGCAAGCAACCGCCATTGGCTGCCTGTAAGGTTTAAAGCACGATGCGTGCCAGTTGATCAACGGCTGATATATCTGGAGGGCTCCCTTGGGAAAGTTGAGCACGGGCTCAATCATCGGCGTCTGCCTGGCAAGCCCATATCGAGCTGATGCCCGACAGTCCCAGGGGTGCGATCTGGTGTTAGCTGGTCGGCCGCGGAGGCCAGGCAGAAGTCTGCTGGGTTAGGCTGTTTCTTGATTCAGTACGGTGCACCTGTGCGAATAAAGCACTTTCTCTGGGACGGTCGAGCACCAGCTCGATCAAAGGCGCCAGATTGGGGCACCCATATCGAGCCGGTGATCGACAGTCCCAGGTTGGCGGGAGCTAATCATTCAACATTTCGTGCATGGAGATGATTTGCTCAGCTACCTGAATCAGTTTCTGCTGGCGGCTCATGGCCTGGCGGCGCATTAGCGTATGCGCTTCAGGTTCGTCGCAGTTCTTCATTTTCATCAGCAGCCCCTTCGCCTTCTCGATGCGTTTTCGCTCGTTGAGCTGCTGCTCACGGGCAAGCAACTCGGCTCGCAGCACCTGATCACTTTCGAAACGGGCCATGGCCACATCGAGAATTGCCCTGAGCCGGGCACTCTGGATGCCCTCGACGATATAGGCACTGACGCCGGACTGAATAGCCTGGCGCATGACACTCGGATCGTTCTCATCGGTGAACATCACGATTGGCCGGGGCTGGTCACGGGTGACGAGGCATATTTGTTCCATGACGTCCCGCCCAGGCGAATCACTATCGATCAGCACCACGTCTGGCGTGCATTTATGCACCCGGGCAGGCAGATCTATCGACAGGCCCGATTCGTCAAATACCTCGAAACCCGCTTCGATCAGCGAATCTTTCAGGCGTCCCACCTTTCTGGCGGTGTCATTGATGAGCAGGATGCGCATCATGGGTATCCAGTGGGACAGTTATCAGCCGCATCGTGCGGAACCTTTCCATCCAAGCGCCCCTCGGTGAGAGCATGCAGTTCAAAACCGCATGCATATTCCCGCGGATTCGACCCGTCCCATGCGATACCGTCGATGAGTGTACTGCGTCGCATCGTCTGATCAGGCACCTCGATACCCAGCGCGCTGGCCGCCTCGCGGTACACATCTAGGCGCTGTACTTCACGTGCAACCGCCAGGTAATCGGGATCTTTACTTAACAGCCCCCAGCGCCGGAACTGGGTCATGAACCACATGCCGTCAGACAAATAGGGCAGATTGACCGCGCCACCAGAGTGGAAGCGCAAGGGGTGACTGTCCTGCCAGACGCGACCATTGCCGTCGTCATACTGACCCAGCAACCGTGGCATCAGAGCGGGCAGCGGAGCGCCGACAAACTCGGAGCTGCTGATGAGCTGGGCAGTGCTGCGGCGGTTCTGGTCGTTCGCATCAATAAAGCGGCTGGCATCGAGTACCGACATTACCAATGCCCGCGCAGCGTTGGGATACTGTTGCACGAAGGCCTGGGTGCTACTGAGCACCTTTTCAGGATGATCTGGCCAGATCGATTGGCTGGTTGCGATCGTATAGCCCATTCCCTCCTGAATCGAATGATTGCCCCAGGGCTCGCCAGCGCAAAAACCATCTATGCGACCGGCGCGCAGATGCTCGACCATTAGCGATGGCGGTACCACCTGGGTATCCACATCGTGCAAAGGATGAACGCCATGGGCGGCCAGCCAGTAATAGAGCCACATGGCATGGGTGCCGGTGGGGAAGGTATGTGCCAGACTGAGTTTTGCGCCAAGCTGGTGCACATGTTTGCGCAATGCCTCTGCATTGGTCACGCCAGCGGTGCGCATGGCGGTGGACAGGTTGATGCTCTGCCCATTGTGATTAAGCCCCATCAGCACTGCCATGGGAACCTGCTGAGTGCCCAGCCCGAGATGGAGGCCGTAAATCAGACCGTAAAGTCCCTGAGCTGCATCTAGCTCGCCGCTGGTCAGGCGATCACGCAGCCCGGACCAGGAAGCCTGCTTGTGCAGATTGATGGTCAGGCCGTGTGGCTGGGAGAACCCCTGGGTGGCAGCCACGATTAGCGAAGCAGAGTCCGTAAGCGGCAGATAACCGATATTCAGGATGTGCTTTTCGGGCGCGTCGCTGCCATTGATCCAAGCTTGGGCATCCGCTCGGGGCGATGGCGTGTGGTTCATCATTAAAGTCCTCGATGCCGGGTAACGTCTTTGAGACCCGTACAAACAAGACAGCAAGGACTATGCCAGTGGGTGATGATCTAGCGAACGATCATCACCGATTTCCTGGATTGTTGAACCACGCGCATCGCGTTGGTGCCGGTGAGGTACTCCTCGATACGTTTGCGCTTGTGGGCAGACATGATGATCAAATCCACATCGAGCTTTTTCGATACGCGCAGGATTGCCTCGTAGGGTTTGCCGTCCGCCACTATCCGCTGCACCTTGATGCCCTTGGGCACGTTGGCCTTGGCGAACTGGCGAAGCCCATCGGTAGTCGCCTTCTTGGCTTGCGCCGCGAACTCCTTGGGGAAGAAGCCCCCAACCAGCGGCAAGCCGAAGTCGGGGAGCACGGTCACCAAATGCAGTGAAGCGCCATATTGGGTGCAGAATTCAAGAGCCTTGGGCAGCGACTTCTCCCAGGTGGCCTTGTGATTCAAATCCACCGGCAACAGGATTCTGTCATACATGGGCGCTTCCCCCTGGCAGTGTTGCCGGCTCGGACGGACGTCGACGTGACCATTGCAGTCCGATGATCAGGACAAATACCAGCAGACCCGGTATCCACATCCATTCCTTGGCCCAACGATCGACCGGAGCGAGTATCTCGACGATTTCCTGATCGAAGTCGAAGCCCAGATCGGCCGCCAGGCTGCCGTAGGTCACCAGATCGACCAGCGTCCTGTCGCCGTCCTGAATCAGTTCCAGCCCCAGTTCCTGCAGGCGCTCCTCGCCATTGGCGCCATCCGGTACCGGTACCAGGAGATAGAAGGTGCGCGGTTCGCCTATGGCATCCAGACCGCGTATCTGCATACGCAGATTGCTGCCTTCATCGACGCGATCCAGCGCCTGCGCGATTTGCGCGGGCGGAACGGACTGATAGGGATCGTGTGCCAGGTCCATCCAGAAACCTGGGCGGAATAGCGTGAAGGCCACCAGTAGCAGCAATACGCTCTCATACCAGCGGCTTTTTACAATCAGCCAGCCTTGCGTGCCAGCGGCAAATATCAGCATCGCTACGGTTGCGACGATGAATATCAACACTCCATGCGCGAAGCTGACATCGATCAGCAGCAGATCGGTATTGAAGATGAACAGAAAGGGCAGGGCTGCGGTGCGCAGGCTGTAGTAGAACGCCTGGAAGCCGGTGCGTATCGGATCGCCCCCGGATACCGCGGCGGCGGCAAACGAGGCCAAACCTACCGGTGGGGTGACATCGGCCATGATGCCGAAATAGAAGACGAACAGGTGAACGGCGATCAGCGGCACAATAAGCCCGTTTTGCTGACCCAGCGTGACGATCACCGGGGCCAACAGGGCAGACACGACAATATAGTTCGCGGTTGTCGGCAAACCCATGCCCAGAATCAGACTGAGCACGGCCGTCAGGATCAGCATGAGCATCAGATTGCCCATCGACAGGATCTCGACCAGATCGGCCAGAACCAGGCCGACTCCGGTCTGCGATACGGCGCCGACGATGATACCCGCGGTCGCCGTGGCGATGCCGATCCCGATCATGTTGCGAGCCCCGGTCACCAGGCCTTGCCACAGATCATCCAGGCCGTGGTAAATGTCGCTGCCCAGCTTGCTACTGCCGCGGAACATGGCGCTAAGTGGCCGCTGGGTGAGGATGATGAAGATCATCAGCACGGTGGCCCAGAATGCCGACAGGCCAGGCGAGAGCCGCTCGACCATGAGGCACCAGATCAACACCACGACCGGCAGAATGAAATGCAGCCCTGACAGTACCGTGGGCCTGGTCTGAGGAAGGGTCAAGACCGGGGAATCGGGGTCGTCCATTTCGAGCGCGGGGTAGCGCGATCCCAGCCACAACAGCCCGACATAGACCACCGCCAGCGCCAGCGAAATTACCAGCAAGGCGTTGTCACCCAGTATCGGTTTGAGCCACCCCAGGCCGTAGTAGACGCCAAAGGACAGCGCCATCAGCAGGATCAACCCGGTCAGGAAGCCGATCATCTTGCGTACGAACGGCCGCGGCGGGTTGCTGCTCTGCAATCCGGTCATGCCGGCTTTGACGGCTTCAAGGTGCACGATATAAACCAGTGCGATATAGGAAATTAGCGCTGGCAGAAAGGCATGCTTGATTACTTCGACGTAGGAAATGCCAATGTACTCGACCATCAGGAACGCCGCAGCGCCCATCACTGGCGGCATGATCTGGCCGTTGACCGACGAGGCGACCTCGACAGCTCCGGCTTTTTCCAAGCGTTCATCAACGCCCAGACGCTCAAGCCGTAGCCTCAAGTGATCTATCGCTTCCTCGTTTAACAAATCCGTCATCCGCACTATTCGCTCTATCTTCGCACCAGTTACCTTCCAGGCTTTGCCCGTTCTTTCGATACCAGGTTCTTCGCTCTCCCTAAGCTTATAGACCTTAACCGCTTTTTTCGCTTTAGGAACAATCGCGCGCCTGGCCTGGGCCACCAAAGCGGCCGTTTCATATAAAAGACTGTCCACTCCGTCACCAGTTACGCTTGATATTGCCATAAATATCCTACCCTCGCGTGAGAAGAAAGCCTTCGCTTTCTCAACATTCTCGGCGCATTGCGGCAGATCTGTTTTTGTACCGACAATAATCTCGGGACGCTCTTCCAGGCTAGCCCCGTAGCTCGACAGCTCTTGTCTGATCTTTTCGTAGTCCTTGATCGGATCATCTCTTTCAATCCCAGACATATCCAG
>LAZR01000251.1_pt1 | contig 51673 bp, 92 predicted proteins | sample 329461 | NCBI WGS metagenome assembly LAZR01 (sample SAMN03002196, study PRJNA259156) | marine sediment metagenome | biome: sea floor; feature: Hydrothermal impacted sediments; material: marine sediment; isolation source: Loki non-amplified sample from Loki's castle hydrothermal vent sediment ...
ATGTTTTTCTTCAAGTAAATGGAATTTGAAGTCAGCTTCGTCAAGCAAGGATTCATTGAATTTCTCTATATGCTTTTCATGCGTTTCTATTTCATCTTTATATTCTGTTTGCAAATCCTCGGCTTCCTTGTCATATTTCTTTTGATTCTCTAGCACGAACATATTATTCATTATCAATTCCGTACCATTCTTGTCTTTTTTTGCGTGCTTTTTACGCAATTCCATTCGTTTCTTATCATATTCACTATATTTATCGGAATGCTTTAGTATTGTCTCTAAATAAAGGCCTTCATTTTCGAGCTCTTTCTGATTTTTGGCTAAAGCATAAGAAAACTTCTTACCGTATAGCTTCATTTCCGGTTTAATATCGGGGTTGTTATTGTAATCATTTATATTACGTATCCCCTGTAGAACGCTGTATAAATCATTGTTCGTTAGTTTTTTCTCTTTTCTTTTTTCCGCCATTATAAACTCCTGCTGTTAGTATTAATTCAACAATTACATTTTGATAGTGTCCCAGTCAACGACAGCCTGTACCGCCGTTTCCATTGCCGTTTTGAAAGCTATTGCAGGATCAACTATACTCTGAGGGGCTGTCGATAAAGGAATCCCTACCTGTATTCGTTCATGGTGCAAACCAGCATCTTTACTTGCTTGATCTTTATACGAGGTAATGACAGTTTTGATAATATCCTCATCTTGGTTTGCATATACTGTCGTTACTTCATGCAAAGTATTCGTATGCCCTTTGCTGTTTTCTCTGTTTTGTGTGAAACTCATAATATCTCCTATAAAGACAATTTTTCTCTTAATTTAAAAATATTTTTATATCTCTATTTCGTGTAATCAACCCAGCCAGTAATTATTGAATAACCAGTAAGAGAGAAAGACAAATTTCCACCGCCAGATGCCCCGCTTAACATAATATAGGCGTGATCATCACTACTTCCATAAGCGGTCATATTACCGTGAGCCAGACCACGGTCATTCCCTGTATATTTAGTATGAAGGACAAAATCCACCATTTTTGTAACACGACTCCCAGTATCAAGTCGTGGATTGGTTGAGGTTAAAACTGTATTAAAGTATTGCCTATAAATAGTTCCATATATTCCACCGTGTTGATTAGACGAATAGTATTCTGTATTCACCACAGCGGTTTCAAAATTACTGCCTGCCACATCCCATAGTTCAGTCGCAAAGCCATCTTTTGCATTTATAGAACAGTTTGCCATTATCTTAGCAGAACCTCCAGATACACCTTGAATTCTCAGTGCTTCTATAAGTTCTGAATCAGAAACGACTTCAAAACATAGTGTTCCTTCCTCACTTGTTTCACTTACATCCGTTAAAATACCTTGTATTACTGCAACAGTTTCAAGGCCTCCTCCTCCATCCTCAACTCGGAATGCCATTTCTGCACCTATCCCACTTGCGGCTGTCCCTGTTGTTCTCCTATGTAATTCAAGAACTCTTAATACTGTATCTACTGTAGATGAACTTCTTTCAGCTTTTATTACGTTTGCAGAAGTACTGTAAACATGAAAAGTATTATCAGGTACAGTTCCAATTCCTACATTACCGTTACCTAAAATTGTTATACGGACGTTGTCGTTTGTTCCCAGCGTAAGTGCAGCATCTCTTCGGTTTAGGAAAGTAATATCTGAATTGCTACCCGTTGAGCTTCCAAGATACCAGAGTTGTTGGTCGGGATCACCACTGACATCTGATTCATAAGCAGTAATTGCTACATTGGCGGTTACATCATCAGCCGGATTTTGAATAATTACTTGTCCTGCGGGGTGTGAGCCGACTGCCCCCGGAGTGCCTGCTTTAATATGTAATGCAGAACTTGGAGAACTTATCCCAAACGATACCTTTCCATTCGCATCCGTTCTGACTATCTTATTTTGCACCCTTGTAGTGGGAGAAGCATTCTGTTCCAGCAAATATAAATCACCACTCCCATCTATCCACAGCCTCGGCCCATCTGGATTGGCTTCAGGTGTAGTTCCAGGATGCCAGCAATATGAACCCGCAATACCCGCATCAGCCTCGGCATGAAAAGCATCACTATGAAATGAAGCTGTATCGAAAAATCCCTTTTCCACCCATGCCGAAGATTCACGACGTTGGAAAGATAATTTTGTTCCACTTCGGATCTCTCTCCAACTTGTATCAGTTACCGGATCGCCATAATAAAATCCATCAGCAGAGCCAATCTCTATATCACCGGCCACGATTACACGACTACCACTCGGTGTAATTGTCAAATAACCGTTTGTATCCGTTACTATAGTTGTGTTATCTGTAGCATTAAAACTGATTTTAACACCTGTGCTTCCTAATACTTCTAATGCAACATCAGGGTCAACTACATTAACACCAACATTGCCTTTAAAATAATTAGGTGCAGTGCCTGAAGCATAAACATTCCAAGCATTATTTCCTCCTGTGTTCAATTCAAGACGAGCTGCATAATTATTAGTTGCTACATTATGATTTTCAATTAATAATCCTTGCGCATTATCAATTGTACCACCACCGGTATTTGTGTAATTCTCTATAAAAAGCCCTGTTGCATTAGTCACTGTTCCAGGACCCAAGTTGCGTAGATCAAGTCTATATCCTGCTATTCGGTTTGTTGTTCCGGTATTATAAGAAAACATAGAACTATCCATTGCTCGCTGACCTTTACTTTCAGTACTGGAAGCAGTGCCTCTATATCTTACTAAACTTATAATGCCATAAGATTGTGCTGTTACATCAGCATCATTTTCATAATCTACTTCTGCTTTTATGGCAACGGTACTACCAGCTCTTTTAAAGTTAGTAAATACATCAAGTGCATAATTAACCTCCGGTGCTTTCCCAATACCAACATTAATATCAGAGGCATTCAACGTCATAAGAGTTGTATCAACACTACCGTCATTAACATTGAATATTATATCCTTATCCTGAGTCTGATTTTTAATTATTAAATCATCATTTAAAGAATAAATACGGCCATCTAATCCTGTTCCTAATTGTAATTCTCCACCATCGGGAATGATTAAATCACCAGTGTCACTTATCGTCGGCAAACTATCCTGGATTCCCCTAACACCACCATCTCCCCTTACAATAGCATTGTCCGCTAAGACTGCCGCAGCCGTTACTTCTGACCCGGATGCCCCGCTTACAACTACCAGACCATCACTACCGATTGACAATATACCTGGGGTAGGAGCCAAATATGGCATTCGCAATACGGACGCAATGTTGACTTCGTTTACTGTTAAAACATTTATTTTTTCATTTCTCATCATTCTACTCCTGGTTAGCAATATACTAAATATTTAGGACAAATATGTATAAATCGGTCTCCAATGTATAGCTACTTCATTTATTTGTGTTCGTAATTGTGATTCCACTTCAATAGAAAACCGGATAGGCTTGCCCGGAGCGTCATCATTTACATTGTTAAAATCATCTCGAGGGGAACGTGGCACAAACGATAATATATTGCTAAAAGTACCATTGAACGTAGTATTTGTCAATATATAATCTGTTAATTTAACCGTCGGGTTATAATCGAATTCCTGTGTGTATTCCGAATTACTTATCCTATCATCGCCTAATGTAGCTTCTATTACGTCGTCTTCCTGATCTATGTGTAAAGTAACCCCTTTCATTTTAATCGGGCCTTTACTGAATATATTCAGTAATGCCTTCCTCACTCTTTTCATCATCGTCTCTGCATTGCCTGTAAAGAACTTGCTTTTAAACCCGCTAATAACAGGCAGCAATAAAGTAGGTGGAAAATTAGTTGTCCCGAAATTGAACACGGGTTCACCGTTAAGAAAGCTCTGATCGAAATTGCCGTCCATTATTTCATCGTAATCCTCATAAGCCGCAAGACCATTCAATGGGTCATAAGGTGTTTCAATGTAAATGCCAGCCCAAAAGGTATCATCTGACAGACTATTCGCAGGACTTACATAATCTGAATAATACCGGGCCGGCAATATATCACCACTTCTAAGTTCACCTAAAGAATTTGTATGATAATGCCTCCCCAACTGTCTGACATCATAAACATCCTTATAATATTTAATAGGCGGTGTTCCCAATAAAGAAGTATTCGGGGAGGTCTGATAAGCAAATTTCGTAGCGTAACCCTTGCTCAAACATATTACGTATATATGACCGTATAATTCACGTTCATAACCATACATATCACCATGCCCTTTAACGTCCTGCCTGCCGTTATTATTAGTTGTCGGAAGCATGGGAATATTTAAATATATTTCATTATAAGAAGGATTATAGCCACAAGATGCGTCTCTGATTGATTCATGAGAAGCATTTTGCAGAATAAATTGCAGTTCTTCATCGAATAATCCGTCTACCTTAGACAACACATTATTATCATACTTCATAAATCCCTTCCAAGAGAGAAAATAAAGCATATTATCTACATTAATTAAGGTATTAGGTGCTATACAGCCAACTCTTGAATCAATTTCATCGGTACGTGAAAGCGGCGGGTCTGTTGCTTGTACTGCTACCCTGTGAAAAGATGTCTCTTTGAATATGACGAGATTACCATACAAAGTCTCAAGACCTGTTATTTGGAGACCATCACCTGACCTGTACTCTGCTAAACTTGTTAATTTAATATGATCGGGACGGAACGGCTCACTCCATCTAACCCCGCTTTCGGTATTGATAATATCCGCATCCGTACATGGTAATTGATCCCCCGGGTTTATCTTATCATCAACAAATACACCCTCATCTTCAGCTGTTATCTCGCCGATGAAATAATACTTTCTATCTGCGTTAGTTCCCTCCGCCCTGTATATCTTCACCCTTTCGATGTAAGTCTCGAATGTAGCGGGAATGAAGTAAAGTACAACTGCCCTATTGGAAGCACCTGCGATAGTAATTGGCAATGATGTAGCCGGCTTTGAAATAATCCCGCTCACATCTTCATAAACATATTTATAATCTATAATATCTCCTGCCGAGAATCCTTGTGATGTCTCCGACGGCAGTTCCAAATAATAAGTATTGTTAATCGAATCTGCATATTCGAACATAGAACGTGGATTAATAGGGCGATAGGTTTCTATGAAATTAGCATAATACATCCTTTCATTTAATGCCATGTTGAATCTTGATTTCAAAGCGTCCCTGAGCCCTTCGTATTCAGTCGGTGTTGAACTAAAATCCAATAAGGAATCTTTAACTTTATCGAAATAATAAAAGCCCTCATATAGTACATCACCATCATTATCTTCATAAGTAGCTTCACCTGCATCATTTCTCTTGACATCGATTACATCGACTAAGCCATATTCATTCGGCTGGTATTGATTGTTATGAGAAGCCCTTGTGCGGTAGATTAATAATTTCCTCGCTCGTGCGGGTACTTTATCTTTCGGTATCTTAATTGCTATTCGTGGTGCGTTAAACAATAGTGAAGAAGGGAAATAAGCAGATAATTGCTCAACACCCATAAATCTCTCACCTTCACCGTAAACATAAATATCTACATTATCGATTACATTAGTGCCCACAACGGGGTTATTGGCTGCTTGTTGCACGCCGGTTGTATTGCTTATTTCAAGACCGGAACTATAGCGGGCATCATCATAATCGATTACAGGAAAACCGGTTTCGTCTTTTTCCGAAGCAAAGAAAATGTTATGGTTCGAATCTTTTGTATCCACTACATGAATTTCACTTACACCAGACAATATCAACCTATCTAATACCTGAACGGGTATATCAGACGATGTGACGCTCAACCTATCGCCCTCGTCTTGGACAGCCCTTAATATAGTATTGGGCCTTAATAAGTTTAAATTGACACCGTTGTAAACATGATCTTCTGAATTATTCCAGTCCCCAGGGTCGATAGTCGAGCCACTTGGGCTTTGACAGACTATGTTGTAATATAAATTTGAATCAGCGAACCCACTGGAGTACAAACTTAATACTATCGTCAGAGCCTGATGAATAAGTGTCGGATTAGTCGTCCATCCATCTTTATCAAATGATTGATTTATCCCTGGTGCAACAAACATGTGACGAGGAGAAGAATTAGGGTTCCCCGATACAAATGGCGTTGTCTCCGCCCACCCAAGTCTTAATCTACCATAATTATCAAATAATGAATTTAAAGTCCTTACATCAAAATCACCTATTTTTTTCCCAAAGATAGGAACAATTAATCTACCTTCATGCCTAAAATAAGGTGGTGCATTTCCCTCTTTCAAATCTATGACGTTTCTCCAATCACTCAACACAGAAGGCCCTGAGCTGCTAAATATATTACCTGATAATGCGAAGCCTTGCCATATTACCCCTTTTAAATCTACGCTACTCGCAGAATAAAACACCGTAACCATAGTAGCGAACTCACCTTTCTCTATATTCGTCGCAGCGTTTACATCAGCAATAACTGACCAGTTTTTAATGCCGAACCTATGATTCAACCCTTCATATACCTTAGCTTTTAAATCAAAGAATAGCCCACCAAAGTTAGTTAATTGTGGGGAAGGTAAGGTATCGTCGAAAATGCGTGGTATTATTAATGTATCGGATACTATATCCGAATCATTGTAAGGATGCTGTTTGGGGAAATGCTGATCTAAGAATTCATCGCCTTTATATAACCTGCCTCTTTCATAAGGTGTCTCTCCATCTAACAAATCAGTATCATTAGTCGCCGACCATAATATGTCAGGACATAATAGTTCAGCGGACGGAGCAGAATAAACTCCATCACCGAAATCCCATACATATTTATACCTCCATACACCAAGTGGTACATCTTGGGCGGGGCCTGTCTTTGGATTTAACTTAGTAATTGACGGGCCAGATGATAGCTTAGAAAAAATACGATCTATATCTCGTAAATATATGGCCCCTTGAGTTCCGCCAGACGATGGGTAGTATTGGAGTTTATAGTCGTCCCAAATATAGGTATTCGCCGATGTTTCTTTTCTTATTTGTCCGTCTTCATCAGAGAACTCATCCTCTGGCAATTTAGGCTTGCCCTCCAAATGAGGCACAATTTCCCTACCCTCTGCGTTAGAAAATACGTATGCTTCTTGCGTCTCTAATTGTGCATAGCTATATAAATTGATATAGGCCTGGCTTGAACTTGGCACATTCTGCCAATTATACAATTTTATTAATGCCCCTCTTTTTTGTAGCTCACTGTCAATCTCTGTTTCATCAACCAAACTTTCAAATACTTCTTTATAATTATCCTCAGAAATCTTCTGCACTATCTTAGGCAATTCGAACTGATACAACGCCATCCCACTTTCCACACCTTCCGTTTCGTCATTTTCATCTGTTAATCTGTCATCAAGTTCTATTGCGTCTATATCAAATTTATGTAAAGTATTAGGCCGTAAGTGCAGACCGTGAATCTGCTCCTCATCGCACTGCTGTATCTCCCTTCTACCGAATTCATCTTCTAACAATAAATCCCCATTCGTCCTGTCGGATATAATCAACTGATGCCTGTATTGCGACATATCGACATAATGATCTATCCAGGGAGCGTCATTAGAACGTGCTGAGGCATCATCAGGGTCGTCTTTGACCGGAATATACCTGTTGGGTGCGTAGAGTTGTGTCTCATTCTCGTTTGAGCCTTGTGGGATAGCGTCTCTTTTATCGCCGACCTCCACATGGGGGGTTGTTAAGGGGACTTCTATATTTTGATTGATTATTAATTTATTGCGGTATCTTCCTGTCATAGGTGAAAATAAATATATGCCCCTGTTTCTTTTATCGGAATCAATCGGGACAATAACACCATCTCGCTCTTCTTGGGTAAATTCTCTCCCTCTTATAAAATAAACCATCACTCTGTCTGTATCCCAACCGTACTTAACCGTGTTGCCTCCGGTATCAAGTTCGTCCTCCCATTTCTCCTCTAATATTAGTTCCCCTAACCCAATTATGCCACTGCCAACTAAATATGACATAGCTTGCTCAGTCGCAGGCGTAGGGCGTGTCACAAGTATTGAAAATAGATCAGGGTCAGTTTTCAATCCTACAATATATCTGTCACGTGTGACTAATTTACCTATCTTCTCCATACGGAAATTAAGCAAATCCCTTGCCTCACCATCATCTATTAGTTCCGGTGCTACTGTTGAATTCAATCCCTTGAATTTAGTCGTTGATGTTTTTGCGTACATAATTAACTAAAAGGTGCCATATTATATGACCTGACACCCTCCCTGAATTTAACTGGTTTATTTGCTATCGCTCGTTTAACGTCTGCCCAAAATTCCTGCTCATATACTTTGTAATTAACACTGCCCTGAGATCGTAAAAACCTGCTTATGGCATAATTTAAAAATGTATCCTCGTAATTGATGATTTCAGGCGATAATCTAAAATTAGCAAAAGCAGTGTTGAAATTCACACCGTTCAATGGCTGCCAATTAGTCCATTGAGAACTCGAACCGGATATTGGCTCAAGTATGGGTATGTAATTAATTGTTATTTCCGTATTGTTAGTCGTATCGTCATTATTTATATAGAATACCCTGTTGTACATAGTTATTATCTTAGTCAAAGTGTCAGTACCACTGCTTAATAAACCGTACCTATTATTGCCGGAATATTGATAAAGATAACTTAAATTGCCATATAAGAATGTGTTTATAAGCCTTGTGCTGTAATCAACCGGAGTTTCAAGAAGCCCGTTGTCGAATTTCTCCGCTATTCTTGTGAATTGAATATAATCCACATATAACAGTGTCTTACCGTCATAATCCTTTGCCTCGATTAACCTGTCAAAATCATCCGGTACTAAGAAATTTGAAGTAGTTGTGTCCCTCTGGACCACAGTCGTTTTCTCGAAATACTCTGTTTCCCTCTGGAATACCTGCATACCTTTTGTATATTGTCTCATAAATGAGAGCGGGGTCACATCGAGTTTTTCCACATAATTCTTAATAGAATCCTGATAATCACCATATATTTCTTTAAATGTAGAACCCATTAGTCCTCTCCTTCTTTACTTGGCAATAGAACGGTCTCTTTAGCTTTGCCAACATCATAAGTGGTTTTGAATAATTCCATTAACATATTAATTTCTGCCTGAACGCTTTGTACGGCTATTTCTTCCTGTGAGCGTTGCAATGATAATAGCATGGCATAATAAATCACCAATTCTTCTACATCAACAGGTATTGTCTCGTCATCGTCATCAAGTTCCAAATCATCCAATGCGGACGTGTAAACTATTTCGGCTACAACATTTGTCACATTATCTAAAAATGCCTGCCCGTTAGCACCTAATGAAATCAGACAATTATAATAATAATCGGTCACAAACGGCGGACTGGAATTGATGGGCCTCTGAATAGTGTAAACGGGTGTCCATTCCGACGGCCCGTTCCATGAATGTTCCACTACACTAGATATTTCACGTGCATCCGTTCTACGGGCTTCTGTCCTGTAAGTCACATTTGACGATGCCCGCCATTCCAATAATATAACAAAAACGTCCAAAAAATCTATTGGTAATTGTAGTGTTAAAAAACCGTTACTACCGATAGGGCCACCTACTGAGAATCTGAATATTTTACCATAACGTTCAGGGTATAAGGGCATGGTTGCTTTCTGGACCCTTTGTCTTGCCCTGTTGATAAAAGTTAATAAAGACGGTGTATTCATATCTGTGCTAACATCATGTCTTGCCAGCCTCAATATTAATTCATCTATATAATCCCGGCCCGTCATAATTCACCTTTTAATTCACCGGGTTCTTCACTCGCTGCCACAAGTGGCACAACTGGTTCAACAAATGAATCAAGTTCCCGCTTTTCAGTTCTTCGTTTTTCAACAAATAATTCAGATATTTTAGATGTTTCTTCAATAAATTTCATCTGAGTGTTCTGTAATAATTGAGAAGCACCTATTTTTGCGTACATTCTCATTATTGTAGATAATATTACCATATCCTCAAATTCATAAGGAATAGGCAATCTATCAGTAGCTAATGACACTTTATCTGGACTGGGGTGATATTCCAATATACCTGAAACATTAATCGTGTCATAGATATGTCCACTTGGCTGTATGCCTGTTTGATAATCAGTATTTGGTGCAAGGAATATAGTTGGGCGAAGACCTGTCCCCCAAATAGTGAAAACAGGCTTTTCCTCCGAACTTCTATTCCATGAATGGCCATTTAGCCAATTAGTCAGTGTATAATATTCTCTTATATCAACATAACGTGCTTCCTGATAAGGATAATCGCCATCCTCAGATAAAAGAACCCTCTGATATTTCAAATAATTAACCGGCAATTGCATTTGATTTGTAACATTTACAGAACTTACATAAGCCCAGTCCTTAAATGGAAGTGTTTTTGTCACTACTTCAATTACAGCACGGTTAACAAAATTAGTTATAGTAGTATAATCAATGTTCATACCTGAACGATATTTATTTATTGCCGATATAACTTCATGGAATACTTCGCCTAATGTTATATTAGAATAGCTAACCATTGCCAACCCCCGTTAATGTCAGTCTTTGATTTTCAAATACCGCCTCGCCACGTTCCCGTTCACCCACATCATAATCATTCAGCAATTCAGCAGCTAAAGTTGCTACTTCAATATGGCACTCCTCCGGCAGCCAAAGACTTCGGGATTGTCCTATGCCTGTTGTATATGCGAACAGTGGAGGCTCGGCTATAAACCATAAAGTCGCATGAGATTCTTGTAGTTGTTTAATGAACCTGATTTTAGTTCCCCATTCATATACGGGGTTTAACGGGTCAGAGTTATCTATTAAGAACTGTTTCTTCTCGATTGTATAATAAGCCGCTCTTGGGAATTCGTCATCTATATAATAACCTGGCTTATCGTAATTATAATATAATTGCGGCTCTAAATATGTTGCGGTCAAAGATTCGATACCGGTATCAAGGCCCTTATTATATATACGGCAAGCACGTGGATATAAAAGCAGTGTAGGAGTAGCCGTTGGATCACTTGGAATTGTGTATGTAATATAATCGCCATCACTGAGTGCTTCGTTTTTGAAATATAATGTCCGTAAAGAACGTTCGTCACCTGCTAAATAATACTGTCTAATTAACCGCATTTGCGATTCGTTAATAGCTGATATTATATCATCGTGAAACCAATCGATGCTATCATCTAATAATAATCTAACCATATTTACTGTTTGCAAAGCGTCCATTATGCAGTCTTTGTTAAGGTTTTATTCGAATCTGTTATGTACCTCAATATGAAAGGAGGTTCTGTGCGTAACAGTTCTAATTGTCTTTTGTATTTCTTAAAATCACGTTGTGTCTGTGTTTCCTTCATGCCCAGTAAATACACAGCGCCCATAACGATAATATCATTGTAAATATAATCATGGAAATCATATCTGAGGAATTGTGGACTGACATCATTGCCCAAAGACGTTGCACCTATATAACTCGGCTGTTTATAGTAATAGAGGATACCTAAACTATTAATATTCCTATTCCTTGCGAAATATAATTCGTCATTTAAAATAAAGCAGCCATCAAGTTTGACATAAAGATATGAATAAGCATCCCCGCCGATATAGACACCTGCCATTTGTAAATCATCATCGGCTATGCCTACTTGGGCTGAGGAATAATGTAAATAATCATCGGGCAGTACAAGCGGGCTGCCTAAAATAGTCGATGTCAACAGAGTTTCAATTAGCGATAATCTATTATTACGAATAGCAAAATTCAATAGTATGGACTGGCTGGCATTGAGAACAAGGATTATCTCCTCATCACTCCAGAACTCACCAAGTGAAACCACTGATTCCACATCTTTTAATATCCGCCTCACTCTGACTATTAACGGATCACCATTCATTACCAACCTCTATATAATTGGGGGAGGCCCCATAGGTGTTGCTGATTGTGGTAATTCTTGTGGCAGTCCTTGCGGCGGACCCAATTCAGGTGGTGATGCCATCCCGCCAGGAGGCATCTCTCCAAACGGCATTCCACCAGGCGGGCCTACATCCATACCCAATGGTGGCGGGGCAAGAGCCTCTGCCATAGCCTGATCCAATTGGTTTTGCCTGCGGTTCACTTCTGACAGAACATCTAACAGTTCATTCTTTTGATTCTGAAGCATTATTGATTGGACCATGTTCATTTCGGCGGTTTGCTTATTGTCTTTAGCCGTTTGGTCTAAAGAAGCCGAACGCCTGCCAAGACGATAATACTCTTCTGCGGTTTCTTTTTTCTTCTTGTTTTTCCGTTTGGGCTGGCCAGACGAATAATCATCTGAATAGATCATAATATCCCAACTCCCATCGGATCATGTTCATAAGGATCACGTGTTAAATATTGATCTTCTATCTTCTTTTTCGCCACAAAGTCTTTTGGATATTGGCCTTCCCACATTTCAAAATTGAAAGCACCACATGACCTCAATACCTCTTTTGCCTTTGAATCATTAGTGAAAAAGTGATTGTTCGAAAACATATATATTGAACCATCATCTGCATTAATCATTAAACTCTTATGTTTAGACAAGAAAATCACAGCCTTTTTCGTATCATCTACATCCGATGTACGCCCAACGTATTTTACCGTTGGTTTTTGAAAAGCAGACGCATCCCTGACATAAACGATTTCTTTCTCCTTTTTTTCAGGAGGCTGGATTTTGGGCAATTGTTTTATCTCGGACATTTTCGGTTCGGGTATTTTTTCCTCCTTTTTTTCAGGAGGCTGGATTTTGGGCAATTGTTCTTTCACGGGCATCCCCGGTCTGGGTATCCTGTTCCTCTTTTTTACTATATTTTTTTTCATTATACACCTAAATTAATATTAAAGATAGCGCCCGTTACAGGCGCTATTGTTTTACTCAGTATAAGCAAAGTAATCGGGATCATCTGTAGTCATGTTATCACGAGGGGCGAACCCTTCTGCATAACTCCAGTCAGCACTCGATTCATTGCCTGTAAGTAACGATTTGATCTTGAAATGCTCTGGACGGAATGCTTGGCATTCTCTGTTAAGAGCAGGTGGGATCGTCAAGGCAAATGTACCTGTACCTGTTGTGGCAGTTGTGCTGCCATCGGTATAAAATACTTGGCCTACCGTATAAGTCGTACCGTCATAAATCGTAGTGCCAGTTAATACTTCGTAGTATATATTGGCAGATAGATCAGATACGACATCTGTTGTACTTGTAAGTACAGCGGCTTCGAAATAATTTCGATTATAACCCTGCTGTAAGCTGTCTAAACCAGCCAATGCCAAATCGAGACTGGCAAGATTACCTAAACCGCACATTTCTTCTGATATTGCAGAATTACCTAAAAGATCAGTTGTGTAAACACGCATTGTTTCATCATTTGGCGTAGAGCTTTTCAGCACTACGTCAATCTGGTTGCCAGTACCTAAGTTAGTAGTGCCATCACCTTTAACTAAAACACCATTATAATCAAAACGATCAACTATCGCACCATTTTTTGTGTAGAGCACTAAGTTGCTAATATGTGATATATATCTCATCTTGTCCTCCTTATGTGCGTAGTAACGCATGTGTTTGTTCTAATTGCCATTTAATTGTTCCCTGCCATTCAACCATCAACTTGAAATCACGTTCACTTGGATTCTTGTACATGCGTGAGTTGTAGTCTTTGTTGACACACCACTCAGCCATAGTAGGATCAATAATGAAACACCAATTTTCAAGTTTAGTGTTCTGGTGAAGCATTTCAGAACGGATAAGCTGTACTTCAAAGCCTCCGGGAATTATATATGTATCCGCATTCAGCCCTAATGTTTTACCAATACCGCTTAAATCGGATGTACGGCGATAATCTCTAAACGCCAAGTTAAAATTAATCAAGAATCTCGCACCACATAAGGCGATTTTCTTGCGTTTGTTGGGATTATATCTAAAGCCTTGTTCTACCAAAAAATTGATGAACATTTCTTCAAATCCTACAACGTTGATTGGATCGTAATATGCTACGTTAGTCCTGATTGCATTGAATAAACCTCGCATGTGCCTTGTTGGACGCTTGTCCACAGATAAACCTGGGCTGCGTTCTCCAAACATAGCAGTAAATTCGACATTGCGAGTAAATTCCTTAAAGCATTCTGTTTGCTGCATATTCCAGTCAGGGGCTACCCCTTCCATCTGAACTAAGTTCTTCTGGTCTTCTGTCATTATAATGACAGCTTCTTTATGCTCAACAAAATTACAATCATATACATAGTCTCGCTGTTGAGGCTCTGCCTGTATGCTCTGGGATTCGGCTATCGTTCTGCCTAAATATATCACATCAGAAGTAGTAAACGGCAACAGCGCCGCCGGCTCAATATTACGAACTACAACAGTACCAGCCAATGAACGGGATGTAGTGTTACCCGACAAAGTAGTTGATACTGTAATCTCAGCGTTCGTATTCTCGCCAAGCTGTAAAGCCGCTCTTTCATTCATAACTACTTCGACTACCTGCCCTGTTTCTGCAATGAAAAATTTATCCTGCGGATAATATAACATTGCGGAATTAGTAGATGGACGACTTCTCTGATCTAAGACCAGCCTTAACATCCTCTCCTCACCAGCATCGCCAGCACCGTTAGATGAGCAATAATCGAAATTATCGAATGAATGATACTGTACTACTTGTACTTTATGTGATTTAGGCACAGGCCCCCGGCCAAAATAACGTGACAACACCTGTAAAGGTGTCGCATCCGGGTCTAATCGCCTTATACGATAGTCAATATCCTGCATGGCCGCTTTGGGGTCAGCCGTAGTTGAACTACGTAACCCTGGGCGGTTTTTGTTTTGATATTGATTCATTATATTCCTTTGTTAGTAAATTAAATTTCTTCCCAACGACGCACCCTCTCAGCCATAGGCACTCCGCTCGCAGGCCATTGTTTTTCTTTTTCCTGCGTGCCGCCACTGCCATCACGGTTGGTTGCTGTTCGTCCCTGGAGTATAGTTGGAGCTTGCGTTTTCTTGACAATTGATTTAGCACGCACTAATTCAGCAGTTTGCTTACGTGCGTCTGCGTGTGTTGTATTACCTATAACATTTAAAGCATGGTTTATAATACCATTGGCCTGATTCTGGTTCAGCACTTCCATTGTAAGGTCCATGTTCCCATAAAATTGAGTAAATGAACTATTTAATTTTTGCTGGAATTCAGGATCAGTTTCAACCTGCTTGGGATCAAGCCCATATTTTCTCACAGCCTTCTGCAATACCGCTTCATTCTCATTCCAAACCTGTTGCTTCTTTAATTGGTCGGCTTGCTGGCCTGCAATTTTTTCTGCTCTCAGCATTCGGTTATTAAGCTCAGCCATATCCTTGTTATAGTCAGTCTGAGAATCATCTTCTCCCGGCTCAGTTTTTGCATCGCTCCAAAATTGCATCAAACCTTGCTTGACTTGTTCATCATTATATCCTTGTTTCAAATACATTAAAGCATCTTGTAGAACTTTACTTTTATTGAAAGCCTCTATTATAGGAGATGCCTGACTTACATAATTTTTATCCGCTTCTGATTGTTCCTTGATAGCTATAAAAGCATTATGTTCTTGAACAAGCTGGTCATAGGGTATTTCTTCTATGACTGCTTCACCTTCTTCATTTGTTACTGATATAGGTATTTTCATACCAGCGAAAGCGTCCTCTTCTTCGGTAGATTCCACCACTGGTTCTTCGGTGGTTTCTACTACCGGTTCTTGGGTAGATTCCACTGGTTCTTTAATCGGTTCCTCGGTTGGTTGCTCCGGTTCTTCGGTGGTCTCTACTTCTTCTTCTTTACGCCCCGCCTGTTCTAATTCAGTCTTTTCTTCGGGTGTACCTTCCATTTGGATACGGTATTCTTCTCTTTCTTGATCTGTAAGTTCTAAATCCATAATACTATCTCCTATTATTATTACATTAATGCACTTGTGATGCTTGCCGCCATTCCGCCTTTCATTTCGGCTGGCGTATTTAATCTGTTATTTGCTGTGTTTAATTGTTGTATTGATAAATTCTGGTTGCTCATTTCCTCTCTTTTTTTGTCGAGGTCATCCATTTTTACTTTTACGCTTTTGATTTCTTTCTCTACTTCTTGTTGTTGTTCTTTTACTTGATCCCCTCTCTCCATTTGCTCTTTTAACTGCTTCTTCTGGAGTGAATCTACTACTTCTTTCTGTAATTTTTCATCATTAGATAATTTCGCCTTTTCTTGTATGTATTGTTGGTAAAATTCTAACATATCAGTGATCTCCCTCTTTTTACTCTGTGGGATTCCTGAATATTCGAGTAACATTTTAGTTACTATCTCAGGCGGTAAGCCCGGTATTACACTGAATAGCTCTTTCAGTTGTTGGAAGTTTCTCTCCTTAATACTATCTGACTTAATCGCTTCATCTATTTTAACGTCAATCTGTATTTCCTTGAAAGTGTCTAATATACCATCATCAAGCTCTACATATTGCGTGCTTTCATCCATACCTACTATCCTCAACACTTGGCCGGGAACCATAAAATTCTTAATAAACCAAACCAGCCTCATGGTTATGCCCGCCCGCCATAATCTAAGTTTATCAAACAGTGGCAGCCTGCCAACACCGCCTGCCTCAGCACGTGCCAACACCGCCCTGCCAGATTCAGCCGCATTTTCTTGCAAGCCAAGAGCATTACGCCCGCCTGCGTAATCGTTCATCCTTGATATGCTCCAACTAATTGATTGGAATAAATCAGGTGTTACTTGTGAATTAGGCAATGGATTAATGGCATTATGTGATGCCACAGGGATAACAGGCCCTGTCTTTGATAGTTCCTGTCTCACTTTTTCTATGGTAAATCCACGCTTTAGCATGTTCTCTACTACTGTAACGGCATTTTTGAGTGATGTGCCTATCTGATAGTCCCATTGTGAAAACGACCTGTTCACAAGTATCTGCGGTGATATTAAATCATCTACAAAGCCCCAATAATCGCCTTCATCGAAATACGCAAAGAACACTACATACGGAAAATCTGTCAATTCCAATAACTCACATGATATTACTTGATCGCCTACTATAATTGTTTGATATAAACTGTTTTTCAAGATGACATCTGTAACCACTCTTGGTGAGCCATCTGGATTTTGTAATGATTGCCCTTCATCAAGATATTGGTCAATTAATCCTTCATAGAATTCTTCCGCTTCTTCTTTTATATCGAAATTACGGACTTTACCTTGCACCTCATCCGCTACCACATATTGATATATCTTTCTTCTTTCATAATATTCTATATACTGCACTACATCTCTTTCATAATTCCGTGAAGTTTGGAAACGGTTTCGTATTGAAGCACTTTGCCTTTGTGTCAATACCTTAAAGAACCTGCCTGTATTATCCCCTATTTCAGTACCGATATTTGAAGCCTCTGATATTTCCTTTTCCTTTTCAGGCATTAATTCTATTAAGTCTATTTTAGGGACATAAGCCACACGTGCCATCCATCTTGCATCCGATAGATTTAGATTACGTGCACGTGAATCCCAGTACATTTCATTTGTAGGTACTTTCTCAACACAAGGATAACCATTTTGGATGTCATCATTTTTCCATGAAACAACCGCTATGCTGACACCGCCTATCAGACCTTCGGTAAATACATCTGTTTCGACGTATTCGAGATTGTTCATTTGCTCTGCCCACTTAACTATAAAAGTTAGCAATTCAGCCGCTGCCTCATCTCCTTTTTCACGTGGCACAAGCCTTGCATCAAGCCTTGTTTGAGTTTGAGTTCCTACAAGATGGTCGACCTTGCTTTTAATTTCGTTAAACACATAAGGTACCCTGAACTGTTTCTTGTGCATTTGATATTCTTCGTTTGTCCATTGCCGCCCGGCGTAAAAATCAAAATTGCGGTTCCTGACTGCTACTTTTTCACGGAATACCTCTTTGACGCTGTCAAGATCATTAAATATATAGTCGATTATATATTTATAGTCACTGACATCAAAACCAGTAGGGGCTTGTACCGCAACCTGTCCGTCTACATCTAATATATCATGTACTGGTTTACCGTTATTACCCATAATACGAAGCCTCACTTTCAAATACATCATTATGGTAATCATACTTTACACTTTCAAGAGGCGAACCCTGGTATTCTTCATATTCCATTGATTTAGCTATTTGCTGTAACCTCTCCAGACTAACCTCCTCGGCACGTTTTATTATTTCTTTTGCTTCATTAAGGACTACCGTCTGTTCATATCCGGTAGGATAACCGAAGGCATTCATAATTAAATACCGCAAGGCATCAGCGGCATCATCAGGGCCACGTGTATCCAAATCCTCTGTTTTCTTCTTTAAGCCCGTATCATACCTGTTACTCGGCAAAGTCTGGATGAGGTTCGTGCATGTATTGAATATTTGTAATCGTGGCGGATTGTTTTTAGTCCAGTGCAACCATGCTTTTAACATACGCCAACCATTTATTCTGTCGTTATTTGCGGGTTCTAAATGGATGCCTGTCCTAAGAAATATTTGCGCCGGTGATTCATCGTCCCATCTGTCTTTACTTGTTGAGTTCCACATAGACGGATCGGCAAATCTTAAATCGCAATTATCATTATAGCTCATATCTTTAATATCAAGTGCATATTGTTCCGTTGCTCCTCCCTCCGATGTAGGAGGCCCGACATATTCACGGTATATATACAACCTAAGTGTCTCCGGGTCTTGTGCCGCCCAAAGCCCAATAGTAGGATGTTTTACTGTATAGCCTAAATCCAAACCAAATGCTTTAGGCCATGAATGTGGAATATTGAATGGTTCTATCACATGTGCGTTCAAGTTCCATTCCATGAAGAATTGTCCGAAGAAAGTGTCCCAACGCCCGTCAAGCCATGCCGCTCTTAACGCTGGATCAAGACCTTTTAGAGTTGTAATATAGTCTTTTTCAATATATGGGTTGTCGTATACAGTTGCTTTGACGAATTTATATAATTCCTTATTCTCAAGTTCACCCTCTGTCCATCGTTCATAATCCGGTGAGATAAACCGTGTTCTGAAATACATATCCGCCCGGCCACCAGGATTGCCTGTCATTAATAATGTACTAACAAATCCTTTTACATGGGCATTACGAAGTGAACCTTGTAATCTTTGAAGCGTCATTTCATCGAAATTATTGGCTTCGTCAATTATCATTAATTGATATTCCAAGCCTTGTATCTTCTTTGTTGCCTTTTCGGAATCACAAGCCCTGAAAATAATTCTGCTCCCATTGGCAAACCATGCCGTACGGGATTTTACTTGATATTTATATTTGAATATTTTAGTTGGGTAGTGTCTTAGGAGATTATTTATGAAGGCTTCTTCAAGTTCGGAATAGGTTTCTCTGATGCAAACAACACTAAGTCCGGGGAATTGCATGCAACTCAACACAGCCATTATTAAAGAAAACGCTGTCTTCCCCCCACCACGAGCACCGCCATAAAAAATACGGAATCCTTTTCCTATGTACTTTTTAGCTTCAAGTTGTTTCGGGATGAATTTAATGTATTCACCAATGTCAATTGTCTTCTTCAACATTAATCTTCAAATCGCCTGGAAATTTTACATCTTCATCTCCTGACGACGAGTTGAGTTTGCATGTTTCAATATAGCGTCCGAAACCAACGAGTGCATTAAACGTTTTGACACGGTCATCTGTGCTGTGAACGGGAATATTCTTTGTAATTTCAAATACATCTTGCAAACTTTTCACACCTTCACACAACACATGGTTCAAACCATTTTGCAACCTTTCCATATCCATTGCAGGATGTATAAGAAGCGGTACTAAGTCCTTTGATTCATCTCGTATTCCATTTGTACCGTTCATAATCCCAAACACTAATATCTAACATACTGTGCTAATATAAATAAATCTATTTGATTAAACAAGTTTATTTTATATCTTAAATAATGAAATCCAAAGAAGAAATGCAAAAAGTAATACGTACTATTGGTGATACCGCATACAGGTTCAATCTTTTAATTGATGATTTTGAAAGATTTTACGAAGATGGTAACATTAAATGCGGGCGTAATTTGAATAGGACACTCGATAAAATCATCAATACATTGACAGTGATTAAACGTGAAATATCTTACGAAACTCATTTCCATACTAAAAGCCACATTTACTTATATCATGTAAGCGGTAATGGCGAAGAAAGTATTTCCACCAATGTTAAGATAAAAGACTTAGCATATTTAAATGATGACTTACTGATTATTACACCGGAACTAAAGGAAATGGTTGTTATTATCGACACTTTATGCGATGCTAATAAACTCAATTTTATTATTACCGGCGGTTATATGCCACTGTATAAACTATCGCCACATATAAATGGCAGAGCTGTTGATATAGTAGTTAATACAGACTTTGATTGGTTTATTGGAATAGTTAAAAAGGAATTAGAGAATAAGAATTTTAAAGGGATAATCCGTAATTGCGGGGGATATATCCATTTCGAATGTTTTAAAATAGGGACTAAGTCACTGGCTCTTTACATTAAGGAACCGATAAAATCACAGCATGTCAACTGTTCTAACAGGAAAACGGGATTAGAGGTAATAACTCAGAAAGCAAGTTCGTTAATCGTAATCGCTACCCGTTAGTGCAGTGCTACCAGATGTAGATATATATTTATTTGCAAAATCAGTTGAATTCATTGTTTGGAACGACCCATCTTTAAGAGTTAATATCCAATCATCAGTTACAAGATTACCTAACGCCCCAAAATCTGCGGATGTGACTATTTGTTCACCATCAACAACTGTCGCTACTTTTATATACCTTGCCATTATATCCCTCAAAATAGCTAATATACGAAGAATTCATTTCATTAACAAACGGCGTTTGATATGAATTGCACAATTTATATTTTGTTCTAAACGCAGCTCGCTCACATTAGCAAGATGCAGCTTGCAATCTAAGTAATTGTCCCCGACCCAATTATATCTTCGATGGTTCGAGTATGAACGTATTTTGTATTGCTTTAGTAATAATGGTAATGGTTTAATTATTTTCATTTCTAAGCCTTCGCCGTATTAATCTTTTGATATTGGGCTGTTTAAAGTAATGATACAAATAACTGGCCAATTCAATGTTAGTTATATCAGTATAGGATACCACTCCAACGTTTTTGGAAAACGGATAGGAAGTGTTAATATGCTGTCCATACAAGGGGTTATAAATTATCTTCATCTCACTTCTCCAATAAATGGGCCATAAAGCTACTTAGCGCCCTATCACCTATTTTCATAAACGGTTCTTGGCTTTTCCTGTTTAAATCGTCGAAATCCTTTTCCTTGAATTTTTTCATCATATTGTAGAAATGAGGATATACTGCATAAGTTTTATCCGTCTGAGGGAAGCCTGATTTCTCATTTAATGCTTGTGTAATAAAACTTCGGATGGCCCTGTAAGCGTAAAAGCCGAAGAGATAATTCAAATTCGTACTGTCGAAGTTCATATCCTTCTGATAACTTTGCTTTGTCTTTTTACTAAGAACTGACACAGTATTGGGCTGTAATGGTGTGTCATATATTTTTGCATGACGTTTCAGGTCAGGGAGCGGGTGTTCATCCTCCGGCACGCCCTGATCTTTAGCCTGTTCTTTTATCTTATTTAAATCAGGGAGTAAGGCTTTTGCTTTTTCTTTGATGCTTTCTAATTTCTCCCTTGCTTTTTCTGAATAGTCATCATCTTGAATCCCCAATTTTTTTTCCACCAAGTAGTCTACTTCTTCTGTTATTAATTTATCCTTCATCTTCTTCCTCTCTTTCTATCCAGAGCAAATCAGATTCGTGTAAATGCAATAAAGTTTCGCCTTCATATTCTATCTCATCTAAGCTAAAATCCTTAATTCTTACCCTGTCACCTACTTTAACCATAAGAGGAATAACCTCATCTGTCATCCTTGATAATCTACCGTGTCCCACCGCAAAAACCTCACCAACCCTTTTCGCCCGCTTGGCCATGTCTGGTATATGAATACCACCAGGCGATATGTCATCCGGCTTATCTTCACGTACTAATATATTATCATATAGTAGTGTTAAATTGCACTTCTTCATAATGTCTCCTTTAAATACCGTTGGTTAATTAAATTTTGTTCTAAATACTCAAGTTTTTCTTTTATATAATTTCCTATCCCAATCCCTAATTTACCATGCACAAGTGCTAAAGCATAAGCCTGCTTTTGTTCGATAAATTTTCCTTTCAAACCCAAAGTGTTACCTATGAAATACCAAGTCACACCATTAGTAATATCTCTGTCTATTTCACTAACAAGTCCTTTCATATTCCTATCATATTTTTCACCTATTTCTTTTAAGAACATATCATAGCCTAAATGTGCTATATAAGCACCTGGCACAGCAACCATTAAAGCATCGGGCGGGTGCTGGAGAACTTCATGGATAGGTGTTTTGTAAAAATAGCTGACATCATTAGGGAATATCCTTCTCATACCGGAAGCAATAAAGTCAGTGCTGCCATCGTATTGTGTGGTTGGGTTTTTTGTTGCCATAATCCCAGCCGTCCAGCCATGACTGACATTATCTATAAACTGCCGGAATAATTCTTCATGTGTGATTACAAGCCTTTCGTCTGCATCTAACATAAGGATAACTTTGCTATTACAAAGTGCTATACCCATATTACGTGCTTTATCAAACTCAAATTTACCTGTATAATGAGCTATGCTATGCTTAATATTTAAAGAACTTAGGTAATCTATCGCTTTATTTATAGTCCCATCGGTTGAATTATGGTCAACAAAAATCACTTCATCTATTAACGGAACAATACTGTTCTCTAATTGACAGGCACTTTTCAAGCACAACTCAATGTGATCTTTTACATTATGAACTAATATAACTAATGATACTGTGGTTCTATTATTTTTCACGCAATTTCCTTTTAAGTACGGCAACTAATGAACGAGGGTTATGTCTTCCAAAGTCGCAGCTTATAAAATCTGGCACGATACAATCTGTAAATTCCTTTGGGGTGGTATATAACACCTCATTCGCCTTCATGATAACCTCTATACCATCAGATATACTTATATGGATACTCTTTCTCCATCTATAATCCCAGTAGACCGGTTTTACAACCGTACTGCTAGTTGTTAGTATTTTCATTTTAATTCCCTTAGCTTCCTCTTTACAACTTCAGGTATACGGAAATATGATTGAAATACTGGGGTTAAATCGCCGAATTTCTCATGTGTCTTGGCAGTCGCATATTGAAAATGTCTTCTGTAACATAACCTTTGTGCATTATCAGTACATTTATTTATATCTATGACTTTCATTTAAACGCCTTTTGATCTTTTCATCCAAATCCACAGGAGAAAGATTATACAGTGTTGAGTGAATCCTCTTAAATAATGGTATAGATAAGCTAATGTGATTAAAGGTCTTTCCAGGCTCGTGACAAAATATAATAATTGGTTGATTTTCAACAGTATAATCATTATAAAAGAATTTGTTACCTAAGATGTAATCTGTCCCAAATTCTTTAATTATTTTCATTTCAATTCCCTCAACCTTTCCTTGAGTTTCCTAATAATCTCAAGTTTGTTCTGGGATAACATAGGTCTGCCTAAATAATATGGCTCCACTAAAGTGTGAGATAAATCACCTGGCCAACAATTCCATGTATATCTAAAACCAATAGAACTATTTGTAGTAAAACCATGTAATGAATCCGATTTCTCTTGTGATATTAGTCTAAGTATTTTCATTTCAATTCCTGTGGCAGGCCTTTCATTTGGTTACGGAAGCATATTGCATCGAATACATTAGTAATATTCGGTGGCACTCCTTCCACATGTTTAGCACCTATTGACATATTATCCATAACCAAGAACGGCTTTGAACCGTCACCGAAACGCATATTAACCAATGAATAAGATTTACCTTCAAGGCTTTTCTTAAAATCATCTTTTAGATTTTTATATTTCACTTCTTCAAGATTATCGGGTTTAAATATCACATCACCTTGTTGTTCATAGGATAATATCGAATGTTTCTTATACAGGTCAGTCATAGAAACTGTTTCTATTGTTTCACCGCCTAAATCTTCATACATTTTATCATAGCCGATTTTCCTTATTATTTCTCGTCTTACATCTACATTCCCCTCACTTAATATTAATTGCGAATCTAATTCATTGGCAGGTGTTATCACAATATTATCCGGCATGTATATCCCATTGAGAATATAAACATCGAAGCCGTCGGCATGATTTACCGCAGGGACTAAATCCTTATGCAATACATCTCCCACTACATGAATAGATGTTGGTTTCGCACATGCTATAATACAAGTATCGAATGGTATCCACCATCCAGAGTGTGGGGCTATATTAAACTGTGGTACAAGCGGTTTAAGGATATCAAGTTCGCAAACTACATAAAAGAATTCATAGAAACTTAAATAACTCGCTTCATGGCAGCCATAATTATAGCCATGGATTAATTCATCTATATAATCCCGATTGTCGTTATTAGCGGATAGCATCATATCCTTAGCAAGATCAAGCCCTTCTTTAGGTGATCGCACCCAATGTATTTCATTTACAGGTTCATAACCTGCTAAGCGGTAGGCTTCATCCATCCAGTATTTAGCTTGGTCCCTATCGCATTCAGCGGTAGACAAATTAATCTTAGTCCATTTTTCTTTGAACTCCGGCATCCGGGCTTCTTGATCTGGTGTTAATTCATCAATTCGTTCTATCATAGTTTTTCCCTTAAATGTTGAGTTAAAATTCTTATAGTATTATCCGGCATTACTTGCAAATCACTTAAATAGCCATCATCTGTTATTATTCGGTCAGATGAGATTAAACCCCGGCATCCGGGCGGCGTAAACCTATATGCGGTATAAAAATAGTCGGCTACAATAGGCGCATACTTGCAGCCTCTACCAATGTTACATCTATATATAACATCTAATATTTTCATTCAATACCATATCTTTTTTTATATTCGAGCATATCAAAATAATTCCATTGCCGTCCGGGGGCAGGAATAATCCCCCTCAGTTTTATATTTAACATATTAATGACATTATCCCCTGGAATATTGCGTAACAGGCTTACGCTAATACCAAATAAATACCTTATTTCTCTTTGCTTTTGTTCTTCTTCCGTAAAGGCAAGAAATGGAAATTTTGAATTAGCCGCCGAGAAATCTAAATAAGGCAGGGGCGCACCCTTATTCAAAACGACATTTACATTATGAGCTAAAAAAATGATAGGTGTACCATCTGGGCCTATTTGCTCTATGCCAGTGATGTTTAATACTTTCAATCTATCACATTCTTTGCTTCTTCTTCTGCGTGATCGAATTCCTGAACAAAACCGACGGTTACATCACCTTTGGTTTCGGGATTAATAGTTATTGGGCCATGTTCTTCATGGATAGCAGTGTAGGGTTTATCCGCTTTGATGACTTTATTGCCATCTTTTTCTGAAATAATGACATCATCCAAAATAGCGTGGGTATTCCCGCTTTCTCCGTGTGCAATTACGTGTCTCATAAATTCTCCTTTAATCGTTTATTTAGAAATCCTGTTACTGATATTATTTTTAAATTGGTTAATAAACCGATATTCGTTTCTATAATTATATTTGGAATTATCTCACCAATCCTTCGTGAAGACTTCATATATTTGAATGCCCCATATTTTTCGCAGATGCCCCTCTCAATAATATTCCCATCTCTATCAAAATCAGCAAAACGTGCATATATTCCGGGCGGGCCGCAATTCCATAATATATGATTGGTTATTATTTTCATCCATATAACCGTTTTAACATTTCTTCTTTGTCTTTTTCTTCCTTCTTTATTTGTATTTTCAACAATCTAACAAAATTATCAGAACTATCAAGTTCAAAAGCTAAAACCATATTGCTCTTTTCTATATTGTTTTTAATATATTTTCTGCAAAAGCCATTTAATGTAGGCAATCTTGGTATGCGGAACTGAACACCCGATACTTTTTCTATTAACAACCTAACATTCTCAATACCGATAACATCCGATAATATTTCAAGGTCAGGTGTTAAATCTTTGAATTCGACTTGATGATAGGCTTTCATTTCAGTTTCATTAATCTATGTTGTAATATACTATTCCCTTTTTAAAATGCTCAATAGCTACCTTTGCTTCTTTTAAACTACTATATTTAGGGCCTCTTCTAAGTATTTCTGACATCGCATCAACAAATTCACGTTCTTGTGGTGTATAATCAATCACATCAACTCCGACAATTCATTTATACATTCTATTTGTTCTCGTGGTATCAATCTTGCTGTTGTTTCATTATATTCCTGGATGTTTGTTTTATTTCCATCAAAAAATATATTTAATTCATAGAACACTCCCTTTATTCTAACTGATTTTTTATATTCTCTGTCTACTGGATATACGCCACCCGGCCAAAAGGATACACCATATCGCTTGTTTTCTTCTATATTTTTTAATTTAGCGTATTTCATGGTAGTTCAGACTTTTTAATATATTCATTATACCCTATTAACTCATAACCCATAGCTATTCTTAGAAAACCAAAAGAGCTTGTGGCAATAGTGTCTTCATTGATAATGTGATCTAATATGTCAGCCTTTTCCCTGTCAGATAATCGGTGATAATGACGTGATATATCCATTGGCGAATATATTGTAAGTCCCTTCTTCATGGCAGTTCATACCACCGATGTATTTCTGAAACATGCCATACGTTATTATTGTAATCCTGAAATATTAATATATCCCTGTTGTGACCTATTTTCCGTGTAAAACCCTTATATGCCTTGTCAAACTTATGAGGCATAAATAATATATCATCGCTTTTCCCTATATTAGGATACCTTTCCGGCAGCCTGTCAGTAGGGCAGATCGCTATTAAGTTATCTTGTTCCATGTCATCTTCTGGTTATTCATAATATTTTAGCTACAATATAAATCATTTAAATTACATTGTCAACCACTTCTTGCACTAAACAGGAGTAGAAATAAAAAAAGGGAGTTATTTCTAACTCCCCTCACACTCAACATCGTCAATAAGGAAAACGATGCTGCAATTTAATGAATAACAATCTATTAATCAAATATATTTGTTTGTTTCAATAATGGCTTAATTCTTTTATTAGCTATAACACAGTATTCCTTCTTCCCGTCTATATGAATTTACGGTTCAACTCAATAGCACGTATTAACGTGGTTCCCGTCCCACAGAACGGATCAAGGATAACTCCTCCTTCCGGGCAACCTGCGATAATTGGCTTACTTATTAAATTCGTATTGAAACTTGCCTGAACCTGGCTCACGGCCAGAGCCTTTACTTGCGTAAGAATCACCCAAGTTGATAAAAACAGTTCCGTCATCCGTAAGCACTCGATATATCTCATCCATTAAACTCCAGAGATTTTCGAGATATTCCTGAAACGTCGGTTCCCATCCCCACTGACCGTCAAATCCGTAGCACCGCAATTGCCAGTAAGGCGGGGAGGTAATAACACAATTGACAGACTTGTCCGTCAGTTTCCTGACCTGTTCCAAAGCGTCACCAAATATAACTGTGTTTTCTATTTCTGATATGTTCATTTTAATTTCATAGTTTCTGGCGGGACTTAGATAATCTTTTACTTTTTTCGTAATTCGATTCTTTTCATATTTTTGTGTTTTAGCGGGAAATTCTTCAAGTATCAGCGATTTTAGCTGTACTTAACTACGTAGTTTTCTTTTAATTGCAATCATAATAGCAGGGTCTAATCCTCGCAATTCCCTCCGCACCTCTCCTGCCATCTTAAGGCTTAATATAGGAACATGACAACTCCCTAGTATCCGTTTATGCACCTCAGACTTTATCTTTTCTTTTATAGCTATTACTTCCATGTAGTCTCCTAATTATATAACCCTTAATTCCAGCACTTTGTGGAGCCACCCGCTCTACTACCAATCTCCCTGATATTACTAATCCTTTATAATTGATAGAAGTATTCAGATAAGGATGCCCTGTTATTTTTAATATTTTCGTTTTAAGTGTTTTAGCGGGAAATTCTTCAAGTATCGCCGGTTTTAGTTAATTTACACCCCACATAAACCTTCACATTCATTCATCATACAAACCATAGCTGATGATTGAAGCCCCGCACCAAGCGACAATATGTTTAAAGCATTATTCATTTCGCCTTTGATAGTTGCTAAATAAAATCGAGCCTTTTTAAGCACTCGTCTACAGTATTGAACCACATACCTTATCAAACACTGATAAATGTGATGAAACACTAAACCGTTGCTTTTGCTCTATTTTTATTACTTTCATAACCACAATCTAACTCCACCTCCCTTAACTTCCTAATTTTTATGTACTAATCAGGAGTACATAACTCGTCCCTAAGACACTTTAATCCCCTTAAACTATCCTAACACCATATTAACCGCTTTGGTGGTGCTACGCTTTAATACGGTGTGCTAAGACACTATTACCTTTTGAGCGTTTAGTTTGTTTTTTCGTTTTCCTGAGTTTGGGGCGGGCTGATACCACTCACCCTTGGGGCGATCAAATGTGAACAGGGGTGGGTATTTGATTATTTAAATCCCCCATCCAGTCTACGTTTAGGGATATAAGCTCCTGATTATAATTGATAAACAGGAGTAGGATAGAAACTATATTTAAGCACTAAAAAAACTAAAATTACTATCTAAAATTTGTCACAACCCCTATACATCACCCCTAACCACCATTCCCCACCATCCACAATTAGAACCTCATAAGTCAACCATAGCTTAGTGGGTAGTAAATATATATACACTATATTAAAACAACATTAGGAATGATGAGCATAATGTTGTATATTGATTATAGTTAAGTCACTCAATTACAATAACATAAGGGAACTCACCATAATGTATGTAAAACTAAGTAACTATCTTTTCAATACAATTAGCCTTATAACCTCTACGATTGGAAAACTAACCGGGTTAGTCTTTCTCGGCATCTTGTGTGGTTATGTAATGCATCTTTTAAAATAAGGAAAAATGCAATGAAAATCAAAACAATTGACGTATTAGCGAGGGAGTGCTTCGACGCTTCAAATGGCAATTCATATTTTGATGCAATTGTTACTGTTAATCTTGGGCTAAAGAATGAACTTATGTTTCGATTGCCGTTCCAGTATGGTTATGAAGGCCATTATAAAGACTGTGCATTCGAGACCTTGAAAAACAAAGGTCTTATTGTTACTGACGAAACTATGTTTGGAAGTTATTACAAAGATAATAATATTGTAGCCCGTCACTCAAAGAAGGCTGGATATAACTACCAGGCAATGCGAGTAGGGAAATAAATTCAATAATTTAATGAGGTTTAAAATGAGTTATTTAAAAGTTTTACAAAACGGCACTATGTTAGAGCAGGAAGCCTTAAACGAAATTATACAACATGGTATTTCCAAAGTAGAGGATTTGGAAAACATTGAAGTCGATAAGCTCCATCATCATTTATACAATGAAGATTATTTTATCAATGGTTATTATAAAGCTGAACAATTCCTTAACAAAACCAATGTGTTTTGGGCTATTAAGACAATTCAAGAATATGATAAAGATTTATACGGCGAGTGTCTTATTGATTTTGGGGATTCTGAAAAGGTTGCTAATATGTTAGCTTATATCATTGGAGAAGAAATATTAAATGAATGTGAGGTTATAAGCTCTAACCAGGGTGAAAGCCTAAGCAAAAAGCAAATCAAGAAACTCGGCAAGGAATTAACCGAAATGTTATAAAATCAAGAGGTTGGCTAATATTCGACAGCTATAAATGGACGCTACTGCACTTTTAAGGTGATATTGATACTAAACTAACACACTAATTGTATTCAATCACTTATCAAAAGGAACAAAACAATGAAAACATCAATAATGGGTATTAAAGAATTGTTACATTATAATGACTTCGAAGCATTTATGTTTAATAAAGTTGAGAAACACTATCAACAAATGATGCTGATATTGGGAGAATATAACAATGAAGCTACTGCTGAATTTAAAGTAGCAAAGAATACATTATATGTTTGGAATATTGATGAATACCCACATGAATTAAGCTAACAAAATTAATATAAGGAATTAAAACTATGGAAACTACGCATAAAATCTCTGCTTATCGTTTGTACGATTATAACGAATGGGATAATGCAACTGCTTTTGGCTATAAATCTAAAATCACAATCGAAGCTGATAATATTGTAGCCAAAATATATCAAGTTAATTCTAATTTATGTTTGTATGTACAATTCACACACAAACAGCTCAACTTGTTGCACATGTGGCTTTGCAAGCCTATGTTTTTGAATGGGTTGTTGAAACATTACTTAAAATATAGTGTAGCTCAAGGTGATTTTAAATTAATATTGGAATCAATAAATTTTAAATAAAGGTGCTATTATGAACTTGCCAAAATTACTACTGATCTTAACGATTCTTACGCTCGTATTCATTTACTATTCGGTAAATGTCAATATGAACATGCTGTTTTTTAGCTTCATAGGGATTGTGTGTACTGCTATAACTATTGTGGCTAATGCACATAGATTGACTGGAGTTGAAGACTGATTATTTTTATACACTCACTTATAAGGAAACTATTATGAAAGACTTGAGAAAAGAACTCGGATTGAATGAGGTGGCTAAATCAATAACATTGGAATTAACCAAGATAAAAGTTGAGGGCCAAGCCACAATTAAATTATATGATGGCTCTGTTATCGGTGTTATGATTACACCGTCAACGCTTGACTTGGAACAATTAATAACTGAAGAAATACTTAACCGTTGTGTTAATGATGGTGGGTATGGTTGCGATGAAATAACGGAAGCTACGTTATATTTCTCAGCGGTTTATTCTGATGGTAGCTGTGAAGTAGATAAATTCATATCAGAAACTACAACCTCTGTTTTAGATCAGTCACTTTGCACAAAAGGAGTTTGAAATGAAAAACGGCACATTAGAAGGGAGTATAAAATTATACTATCATAAAACAGACGGAGATGCGGAATTAACAATAAGACAAACTGGAACTTATACATAAATAACTAAAAGAATGCAGAACGGACGGCGTTGCTCAAATTCAAATCCTGGCTGCATTCCTGAAATTGAGTTTGTTGAATATATTAACAAGAGTTTGATATGAATAATATTGTCTATTCTATGGTGCATCACATAAGAATTAATACTCATTATGAACATGATTGTCACGGCCGGGTTGTAATTGTTGATATTGTAGAAAATACGGGAGATAAACAAGATCGCATACCGTATTTTGTAGAATTCAAATCAGAATTTGGTGAAGTCGAAGCACAAGGGATTAATGGTTTTATTTATCAAGCAAGGAAATGTTTATGAAATATCGCATAACAACAAATAGGTTGAAAGACTGGTTAGAAAGTGACGATATACTCGCTTGGAAAGTTAATTGGATTTTGGATAACTTTGGCATTGATGGGCTGGGAATGTATGAATATTATGGCATTATGAAAGCTAATGGTATCCAATCTTCTTTTGATGTTAAAAAAGCATTGATTGAACTTGATTATATGAGTTGGAATTTATAAATAATTTCCTCAATACAGACTTCTCACTATTAAAATATAATATGAACAACCTAACTAAAATACACGCTTCACTCAACACGCTCGAAGCAACTTTGAAAAACAAAGATTCTGTTCCTTTGAGGATAGATATTATAAAGACGCTGGAACAAATTGAAAAGTCTTTGGGATTTATCATTGAGTATAAGTCTAAACCTGACGTTATATTGAAGGATTCTAAGGAACAATTTACCAGTGACGTTAAGGAACTTATAGCAGATATAAGAAGTTTTATTAAGTATAGATATAATTGATTTTTAACTCACTTTTTAAAAGAGGTGTAAAATGGAACAGCAAAATAAGGGATTCGTTGATGCCGAACAAGGTATGAGAATTGATAATATACCTAAAACCGGCACACTAACAGGTAACTATAATATTGATTATTACGGCTGCTGGTGGGAGTTTATTGCCGATGATGATGATAATTCTTATTGGCTTATCGGTGAATACCCCGACGAATTAAAGAACTAACTTTTACTCACACTCAATAGGAGATATTATGGGTTACACTCATTACTGGTACCGTAAACCAGAATTAGACGACGCTAAGTTTGCTGAATTTGCAGACGCTACTGAAAAGATTATCGCTGAATCAGAGCGGTTAGGTATTAAAATTGACAATGATTCTGATAAGAACACTGTGTTTTTTAACGGCTCTGATGTACAGCCCGTTGGAGAATGGACTACAAATGAACCGCTTGGTATCGCTTGGCCTTCTGAATATGCAGGGTTAGTTGATGTTCTGGCTGACCCTTGCACATCTAAAGTTGATGGTGACTGGTTCGCCGGTAAAACACTCGCTAAACGTACCGCACCAATCAATAATGGTACCGGTTTGGGGGAAGGAGACCACGAAACAATGTATATTGAAAAGATTGTTCCGCCAGATGATCTTTCAAGAGAATTCGCTAAAGTAAGAAATCAAGAACTCCTTTTTGCTTTTTGCAAAACTGCTTACAAGCCTTACGATCTCACTGTTACGGCTTGCCTAATTGCTTTCAAGCATTTCTTTGGCGAAGATGTTGTAATTAGTACAGATGGTGATGATAAAGACTGGTTAGACGGTAAACTCGTTTGCCAGAAATTATTCGGCTACGGTCTGGAATATTCAATTAATTCAGATGGTAAATTAAGTCATTGTCAAGATCCGGAGACGAAATGAAAGAATTTGCAAATGGTTTTGATTCCTGGCAACGCACACACTATGCGATAGCAAGAGCTATTACGCTTGAGATGTTAAAAGAACATGATTCGCCTAATAAATTATACTTTATCCTAAAAAATCAAGGTGAAGAAGGAATGTATAATTTCGCTGTTGTGCTTACCGATGAATTCGAAAGTGTTAATATGCCGGTTGTAAGTAACGATGAATTTATTGATGAACTTGAAATATTTTTTCAGTCTAATATTTAAGGTGTTTATTATGAGTATTCCAAAAGAAATACCTGTTGGTACACGACAGGACAATAACGAGACGATGAATCAGTTGACGATCAAAAAATGAAAGATTTAGCAAGTTTCATTCTTGGTTTTATTTTTTCTGAGGAATCATTCGAAAGTGCAATTCATTCATTCGCCGAGCATTATGATAATATTAATAGTTTAGAGGAGGTGTGAGTTCTACAATTATATATAATCAAAATCAAGGCAGGGCGACTAAACCCTGCCTTTTTTGTGCCCAATTGGTTGCTGTGAGAGACTATCAAAAGACACATTATTTAATACGCTCGTTGCAAATTGCTATTTAGCCTTGCTATAACTCTTCTCAGTCCAGCCTTCCCCCCTCAAATCAATGAAAGTACGCTGAATGACAATTTTTAACCTGCCAGGACATTTCGGACAGCGTGTCAACCTTACCCGGTTTATCGGCTCGTCCTTTATTAATGTTGTGTTGCATAAAGGACATTTGTATTCATATGTTGGAATGATACACCTCTACGAATATCTTCTGTCAACGTTGGCATTATTTCTTCTTAGCCTTTTTTAGACTGCCTACCGAAATGGGTGCTGATTTCTTTGACAGTTGTCCCATTCTATTCTCCCTTTGTAACTTGTCCGCTTTAATAGCTTCTTTCGTCTTTCTTGTTTTTTCCTGACTATCTGTATGTTTCATTGTCTTTAAAAAGACAATATCCGCCTCAATATTCTTCATCCTTTGTATTGTAGCCGTTGTGAACCCAGCTATCTTCTCAAAATTCTTGCGTAATTCCGCTTTTACCTCAATTAAATCATAGTTCCCCTCTGCTTTGCATTTATCCATTTTAGTTTCAACCGCTGTGATCTGACGCTGTAAATCAGTCACATCAACTCCATTTACTACCCCAGTTAAGGTAATATCTCCCAATACCTCCAAACTTTCGGATTGTGTTTGAGGCAACTTGATTTCAGAACAGTCGTCGCCGCCATTTGTCGGCCGAACTTCCATTTGATCTTGTAAAACTGTAATCTGACGCTGTAAGTTGTCTATGTCTCTTTGCATTACTGGCATGATAGCCTCCTCTGTTTAATAGAATATAGTTAGTTATAATCTTTCTCTTTGGCTGGATTCCCGTAATATATACCTGATCTATATATATCTTTAACAACTACTGAACCCATCCCAATTATTACATCATCACAAATCGAAATATTTTCCCGGATGCAGGTATTCGTTCCGATTTCTACACATTCGCCTATCTTTACATTCCCTGATATATTACAACCAGGTGATATAGTGCAATAATTGCCTATCTTTACATCGTGCCCGATAGTGCAACCGGGATTAATAATCGAATGCTTGCCTATTTCTATCTCTGTTGTAAATAAATTTCCTCTCGCTATGATTGTCCCAGGTGAATTTAAGTTGGTCCCAAAATCCTTAATGTTAATATCAGAAGATATGATACAATAATAATTCATGTCTCTTGGCAATACTTCCTCAACTATCCGCTTCCTTGCCTTAGAATTGCCAATCGCTATTATCGTTCTTGATGATTCGTTAAATTTAGGCAAAGAGGCTATGTCCCATATTGGGATGCCCATGTATTGAGCCTTGTCTGTGAGGCATTCTTGGTCTATATATAAACCGGATATTTTAATTTCCTCGTTTCTTGAATAATAAACCATATCTAAATGGTTCTGGCTTTCTATCATTTGGATTACTTCTTTTGCGAAGCCACCCGCACCAACGATATGTAAAATAGTCTTCATCTTTATATGTAATTTATAAATAAATAGTTTAATATCAAATTATGGGCTTAATCTTTTTGATCGTTCGTATGCAGATTCTTTTCTTCTAAGCGCTAACTCACTATGATAATATAATTCGAGTTCTTTGTTGTCATTTAAAATAGCATACAAAGGTGTTATATCCATTATTTGAGTTTGCTTAATACCTTTGCCTCTTATAGTTACCCAATCTCCAATATCAATTAATTTATAATGGTCAGGTAGTTTGATTTTTAATTCCATAATTAATCCTTTAGTTGTTGAGTTTAATATCAAATTATTCGTTAATATTCGCTCGGTGATTTTATATATAAAACATTTATTTAAATACTTGTTGTTTCATCTTTCATTATTTGATGTGGGCATCTTTCATAATTATCTGGCAATCTATATTTGTGATCGTATTGAACTTCACAATTTTGATCACAAAACCGCAAGAAAGTTTCTTCATCTTGTCTTCCCCCGTAAATGCTCCAATCCTATGCCTTTATACCATTTCTTTATAGCATGTTCAAGTTTCATCCCATCAAAATATGTTGTGGGTGTTTCTTTACCATTAATTAATACATTAATACAAGACAATAGCACACCATTCCCATATTGCAATAACAAAACACCTTTTGATCTGTTGACCAACTCTCCACCATCATTATCTTCCCATGACAATGGTTCACTTTTAATTGAGGTTACGATTTCTTCTATGAATTTACTCATTGCTTACTTCTCAATTTTAATTAATTTACACCATTCATGGCATTTGGGACAAAAAGGTATATCAGTCGAATATACTTTTACACCACAGCATTTTGATTCATATTGATACTTCGTATCTGCTTTATCAATTATTTGTTCTGTTTTCATTACTTTTCTCCTGTTAATTGATTTAATTCTTCGATTATTAAATTCCTATCATCTATCCAACTAAATTTGATTACCTCCCTTCTATCAAGTTTGTTTCTTATAGCCGATGTTAGATAGTCTAATCTATCTGGTAAACGCTCGATACGTGATTCCAATACCCTCTTAGCAGTCTCGGTTGCACATTTTTTTAAGTCTTCATGTAAATATCCATCTGCCTGCATTTTCTCGACAAGGCGAGGATGTTTGTCAGCCATCTTAGTCCCGCTTTTGCCGTATATCGCTTCTTGCATTTCGTCATCTGTTAATTCATCAATATACCGTGCCACCTTTAATGTTACCTTGCCTGGTACAGCTGTTGGATGGCATTCTATCTCTTTTTCTACATCTGTGGCTGTAAATTCGTCGTCCGATGAGTATATATCATCAACACCATGTACGTAAGTTTTGAAATTATGATATTTATTTAACAATTCTTTTGCGTCTGAAATATTTAACTTCATTTTCTTGCTTTCACAATATAACATTTCCATTTCTTCTCGTTCTTCATCTGTATATTTAGGTTCACCTGCCAATTTACCTTCTTTGGTTATTGCTGGCATTTCTAAGCCTACTTCTGTATAGAATTCAGCGAGGTTTAGTTCAGGGTATTCCTGTTTGCTAAAGAATAATTTATCCCCACCCGGTTTTGTCTGATATGTTTTTTTGTCAACGAAGATATGTTCGAACTTTTTATAAGGATAACCCACAAGCTCATATCCTAATTGAATTAACTCGTTTAGCACATCTTTTCCTTGTTCTCCTGCATCTATCTTGAATTGTTCTGGTAGTTTGATTATCTTTTTGATAGCCGATATAGGCACGTCCCATTGTTTGTTGCTTATATTTATAGCAGTTTCACTATAAAACTTGCCAACTTCTATGTCATTGACCTTATGGATGCCAATTTTAATTCGTTTCATCAATGGGTTATAATAAACACCACTGGTTTGACATAATTCTTCTATATTCTGTTTAATCCTCACATAATCCCCTGCTTTAAGCTCTGTGTTTTCCTTAATATCCAATACCTTTATTTTCGTCTTGAATGATTTTGTTGGTTTAAACGGAACTATAAGTTCACAATCCGTTTCAGGGAAATCATCTGTAGTTTGCTTATTTTTGCCGTAAATTACGTTTGTGGGTTTAAATGGGAATATAAGTTCGCAATCCGTTTCAGGAAAATCATCTGTAGTTTGCTTATTTTTGCCGTAAATTACGTTTGGTTTCTCAGGGGGGAATTCTTCATTCAGCTTTTTAGCTGCTATCTGATTTTGATATTCGGATTCAGGAATTATTTTGAGGAAAATCTTAATATCATTAAATGATTCAAAACCATATTCGGGAAACCCGATGATTTTAAGATATATAGGCAATTCCGGTGAGCTACATATTATAGAATCATTTTCATCAACATTACTCAAATCCTCTTCTTTAATATCGACATACCGCTCTTTGCGAATTAAAAAATACATTCCTTTATCAAGTTTCAAGGCTCTACCAATTTTCTGACCTAAATCATATCCTGCTATATCCCCATTCCTGATATTTGATTGAATTGCCTCACTCCATTGTGATCTGCTTAGATCAGTATGTTCATCATATTGTGACATGCCGTGAAAGATGTCAGTTGTCCATTCCCGCATAGATAGATTAAGCGATCTGTAAACTTTATCTGTGTTAGTCATTTTTAGCTCCTAAATATTAATTCAACCTTTCTTGAGTTTTTCTTTTATTATCATCTCTTTTTGTTCCAATACAAAATATACATCTATTTTAGCATGGCAATTATTGCATGTTTCATGTATGGAATTGGTGTAATTTGTTTTTATGTGCAAATCAAGATTATCATAACACTCTATTTGATTGACAGTTCCACACTTTGGACAATTATACGATATTTCAGTTAGATATAAATATGGTTTCACTCTTTACTCCCAAAGAAATCTGGATTATCGATGGTGTTGCCGATACTTTCACATCTATTGAGTTCCATATCCCTTGCATCAGCTAATGCCGTGCCATTATTGCGGTGCAATTCATATATAGATTCCTCATTATTCCATATTACAGCAAACGTATACTGTATACTTTCCATTATTTGTTTATCATATATCTCATTGCCTTCGTTATCTGGTAAACCTATTTGTTGGCAAACGGTAGAAGGGTCAATGATATATTTATGTGATACATTGTTATCTTTGTCATAAACATAAAGGAAATGAGTATCCGTACGATCGTCATAAGTATACCACCCATAGAGCCAAATATCAGTGCCTTTTTTCTTTGCTTTATATGGTCTCATTTTGTACCTAAGTATTTATGTATGTTTGTTTTAAAATGTATATTAGTATGTTGAATTGATTTTATCCATTCCTGTTCCGGGACAACTGCATTCTTACCTGTCATGGCACCGACAATAATTTGATTAAATTTGGATAAATCGAAATCTTTAAAAGAACCTAAAAGTGGTTCTATGCTTAGAAATATTTTATTTTTATAATGAAAAGCAACATATAGTATATCCTCAAATATCATAACATTTTCTCTTGTTCTTGGATTTGTCACAGTCGCCCCAAGTTGACAGTTCTCAGGAAATCGAAAATCAAAATACCTAATTGGATTTTTAGTTAAAAACATATATGTATGTTGTGTCTCTATTTTACAAACTTCAATTATTTTATCAATCCACTCATCAGGTACCCATTCCCCGAATAAATCACACATTGAACCCACAAAAATCACACTTGGTTTTTTCACTTTTCCCGGCTGCTCTAAACGTTCTTCAAAAAACTGAGGCTTATTCCACTTTTTAATAAATTTAAAGCGATTATTAAGTTCCCTTGCATAACAATAATAACAATTCCTTCGACAGCCCACAACGGAATTCCAGGTGTAATCCAAATCTGGCCAGTTTATTTTTGTTTTATTCATTTCTCATCGATTCTAACCGTTCTAAAAATTCTTTTATATCCTTACATTCCCAAACTTCGATTTCAACTATTTCGATTTCGCTAATCTCTTTTTCTTCTTTTTCTATCGGTTGAACAGTACCAAACTCAGGAAAAAGTTCCCTCTCTAATTCTAATCCCATACTCAGTCCTCAAATGATAATACTAATACAATCCGGCACGTTTAGGTATATTAATCATTTTGCTCATCCTTTATTTATAATTAGATTATCCTCATCATCATAATTATAACAATCATTGCAATAATGTTTGTCGATGTCTTTAATCCAATCGTCTTCTGAGGCCAGAGATTCTGCATATTCTAAATCATTCCAGCCTATGTATTCACCATTGGCATTACTGTCCACACCACAATTATCACAAATAACTGTGTATATTGTTATTTCTTTAATCATTTTTTAATTCCCTCAATAATTTCCTTAATTCCGATATATCCCGAATAATATAATAATCGTTCCCATGCTTATTTGTTATTGTTTCGAAGGTCATTTGTGTCATTCTTTGCATACCATGCGGTTTCTTAGTTTCAATTTGTAATACCCTATTATTTTTGAATGCCAATAAATCAGTCATACCTGCCGATGAATACGTTTTCTTTGCATTCGCACCCATTATATCCAAATGACAGGAGAATTGCCTGTAATATGCTATATAACGCTTTTTATCACCTGTTTTCCTTGTGTGACTGCCTGAATTTATTCTTATTACATGCCAGCCCTTGTTTACCAAGAAATTTATACATTGTGTTTGAATTAATGATTCGTGTTTCATGTCCCTTTATCTATTATTGATGCGATTTTAAATCCCATTAATTTAATGTGGGTTTATGTCCTGTAAATGATAAATCCGGCTTTACCCAATCTTTATAATCAAAATACATGCTGCCACCATGCCTCTGACATAAATCAAAACCGGGATATTTAGATATTAAATCGAAGTGTTCTTGTTTTAATCTTTTATATTTTTTTTGAACCCATGATAGATAACCACAAAGACAATTTGATTCTTTCATATAAATATTCTCTTCTATCCCGCAATCCTGTTGCTCCTTCTCATATTTATATTGTTTAATACATTCTTTAATAAGTCTTTGCATTTCATTCACTTTCAAAAACTTTAAGTTTAGCCTTCACATAACATTCTCCTTCTCCAGAATCATTCGTTGGATGCCATACAGAAAGTAGTTCAACTGCAATATCTGGATATTTAGATTCAAATTCAGCAACAATTGATTGTGTTGCTATTTCTAATTGTTCCTTGTCACTCTTTAATTCATTGATTGTCTTTTCCATCTTTTCGCCCCTTTATAATAAATTGAATATCAATACTATCTAATAATAATTCGTAATCTTCTTGTGAAATATGTTTTGGTTTTGATATATATAATATAGGGAAACATCCGTTTGTATCTTTTGAATTGCCCCAAATTATAGCAGATTTAACACCGAATTGTTGATGTCTATTTTTATCATACTCAAATGATTCTATCTTATTAAGTATATTCATTAAAACTCCTATTGTTAATTAATCTATTATATGTCCCGGACAACCACCGCTATAAGGATCAAAACCATTACATTCTGTACTGTTACACATTAATTTATGACCTTTTGCCAGTAACTTATCAATCTCATTACGAACTTCTTTATCTGACAGGAATTTCCCATCATCATCGGTCATAAAATCAATCTTACGTCCTTTCATATTTCGTAACAGGCCTTTAAGATTCACGCTTGTATGTGTTATTTGCTTCATTTCAACTCTTCTTGTTAATTAAATTCGGGCTATATCTATTTATTACCATAAAGCATTCTTTTGTGATAGGGTGACTGTCATCTTCGCAAATCCACCAATCACCACACCATTCTTGAACATGCGTGTCTCTACCGGCATATTTATCGAAAAATGCTTTTTTATCATGTTTATCATATTCCCCCGGAAAATGATTATTCATTATGTTCCAAAAGTCTTCTTTTATTGTAACTAATTCAACTTTCCAAAGTATATACTGTAATTCTTTTAAATTAAATGGACTTATAAGCCTCTCAATGTCTTCATTCATAATTTCACCATGTTTTAATAAATACTTTAAGAACTAAATAACACCCCAAGCGAACAGGATTTATAATTAAAACGTCTTTCAATCATACCTACCTGCAACGGTTTGTTGTTAATCTAAACCGGAAAAGATTTACTCAGCTTCCTCACCTATAAATAAGTTACCCAGTATGCTTAGTTTTATAAGGTTTTCAACCAACCTTTTGCAGTATTGCCTTCATCGTTCAGCCACCGCTTGGGATATTTAAGAACTAAATTGTACGCCCTGCTGGATTTGAACCAACGACCCCTTGCTTAAAAGGCAAGTGCTGCTAACCATCTGAGCTAAGAGCGTGTTAAAAGGAACGGGGCTTGCCTGACTCCAGTTATACACTCCCTCGATCGCTATTCGATTGCCTTTCCTCAGCTACGGAGGCATGTTATAGCCATTTCGTGTATAGTGGTTGCCCTTAAGCTCTGTCAGTGTTTCCACCGTCCCTCTGTTAAAATCTATTTTTGTGTCTATTTTATGTCGTTTAAATATTGTCAGCAAATCATTAATCGTCATATTCTTATTGTACTCTCTCCCATCATGCAAACTATACCATTCACTTACATCATACCACCAACCGCCAATTTTAGCATCATATTTAACATTTGCTCTTATCCACAAAGTTGATGATCCGGCTGCAAACTTTATATTAAAATGATTTTTGGCGTAAATTAAATTCTCACCCAATCTTCTATAAGGATATGTTGAAAACCAACACCTGCTAAATGTATTTGGATGCGATCTCATGTTGGTAAATACTTCTAACAATTCTCTGTTAAACCTAATTATTAAATTCTCACCATTGAGTGTAAATAATTTCTGCCCCAATAAATTTTCCATAATTAACCACCGCCCCTATAAATTAAAATCACGCAAACGGGATTCCCCACCCCGTGCCTTCGATCTCATATAGACAAATCAGAGATCCCCCCCCGGGAGCGAATTCACGCTACCGGTTCTTAACGCTTACCTTGGTTGTTGTCATAACCATTGCATGATTTTAAAAAGAACTAAAATTTAAAGGGACGGGCAAGGATTTGATAAGCCGGCCAGAAGCAGTGTATACCGTTAATCCAACCTTATTATTAAGTCACCTTGCATATTATGTGAATGTTGCATCAGTGTTTGATCCTGCCTCTTCTCTATTTCTATTGGCACACTGAATCGGATTAATTGACTTTCCACCACATAACTTGTCACGCGCCTACCTATTCCGCCACCGTCCCTATGTTAAAGAACTATTGATAATCGTTTTCCCATTCTTCTTCTTGCTGTTCTTCCCAGGCTATTTCTGAACGATAAGCATCCCGCTTTTCCTTATCGGTCATTTCATCATCTTCATCAATTTTATCATACAATTCTGCTTTTTCAAAGACATCCATATTAACTCCTATAATTAAAGAACAAACATTTATTTTTGGGCTACTGACAGGATTTGAACCTGAGTTAGGACGATCACTTCCTAAGTGCCAACAGTAGCCTTTCAGACTAGAAAGTTTATCAGAAAAACCAGCCTTAATCTATTCTTATTATCTTAATTGTTCCAGACACTTCTATCATTCGATCATTAATAATAAAATAATATCCGTCCGAGCTTAAGCTACTGTTAACAATGCCATTAAAAGACCATTGCCCAACTACTACGCCACCACTATATTGAATTACCTGGTAGTCTGCATTCCCTTGTGTTGTCCTTTCGAAATCATCACAACTCCTTGCACAGCCTGTTATAGTTAATGCAATCAATATTACAAATATTAACTTTTTCATAATCATTCTCCAAAGTTATTAGAAACGTCTTGTGTCATTCTGTTAAACCTGATTCATTTTTTAATTGATAGACTTCATATTGTAAAAATTCATTTACTTTGAAAATACCTTCCATTTTAGTTAATTTCTTGAGCTTATAATCAATTTCATTCATTATTGCATTCCAGCCAGAACTTCCCGGTTTTTGCGTGTTTGCCTGATCCCATAATTTAATTATATCTGGTTTTAACTTATAATTCATAATAGACTTTGCGATGTGGATGTCGATGAAAGAATTTTGCATTTGATTCTGCTAAGAATCTATGTTGTTTAGCATACTCAGGATCATATTCCATTTTCAAACTGTGGTTTTCCATTTTTAATTTCCACCACCAACGATCTAAACGATTGTAACTATCAAGTAAGTCGTTATATTTTTGGTTGTCATTTGCTTTTTTACTACCTTCCAAGCCTTCTTTGATAGCCTGTATAATATTGTAATCGTTATTATAACTATCTGGATACGCTGTTTTATAGTCTTCTAATATTTCTTCTGCTGTCATTTTATTTCCCCTGTGTCCATATCTATTTTAGCGTCTATTTCAGCTTGTATTTTGCCGTTTTTGATTGTTTGTATCATATCATTTACATCTTCATAAGTTGCTTCCAACTTATTCAAATCCTCTGCTTCCCATACTATTTGGATGTATTTGGCCATAGTATCATTTTCAACCATATTATCTGCTGCCGCTTTAATAATCATATCTTTTTGCTTTGAAGATAGCTGTCGCGGTTTTTGTTTGTAATCACTGGACCGGTTGCTTGATTTTGGGGTTTGTCTGTACTCACTTTCGTTTGGTTCTTGAACCGGAGATTTATAATTGTGGGCTTTATTTATTTCATCGGCAGAGGGGAGCCCATGTACTATGCCTATCCCCAACAATCCCAAAGCCCTGCCAATTGCCGAAGTCTCTGCATTTTCAAGTGCCGAAGTTTTATTAATATAGCCTTCACCTTTTATTTCTTGGGCATAACCTGTGAAATAACGCTCTGATTTGTCAATATCCGGTATTGCTTTGGCTTTGATAACTACAATGTCTGATTCATAAGAACTTACTAAAATAGTTTGAATACAGCCATTTTCATACAATTTATGGAACTTGATTACCCGGTCGTGAACCATTACATAGGGCTTGCCTTGTATATTTATGGTGTTTAGTTTTTCACTCATTTCTTTCCTAATTAATAATTAATATTGATACCTAATGAAGAATCAGTTTCCCAGTCTTGTTTAATTTCTTGATTTTGACGGTATTGTATCGTTTCTTTTTCTATCGTTCTTAGCATTACCATTTGAGGGTCATTTGCATAACTAAGTATGGTTTTCATATTTATTATTACTTTTTTATTGTGATGTATTGTTGAATGATCTCTGTTTAATAGCTTGCCTATTTGTTTTAATGACATTATTGTATATTCATAAAGTAGATATATTAATACTTGCCTTGCCCGGCAATAGATTTTTAAACAACATTTTGATTTTAATGAATCATAATTCAAACCCGAATAAAATATTACCCTATTTAATATAAAGTCTTTCATATTATTTCATTTTTGCAATAATTACATTCAATTTATCAATTTCATCTTTTAATTCTATGTTTTCAAGTTGTAGGTTTATGATTGCTTTACTTAAATCAAGTTCATCCTCTGTAAAATCCTTAATCATAGATTCACCTTCGATCTGTTTTGGTAAATATTTATCATACGGTAAATCATGATGGAAGCTATACATAATTAATTCTTTTCCATTATAATCGAACACATACATTACCATTTTGCCGAACATGTTTATATCTCCCGTCTGTTCTTGCAAGTCTTCTACCTGGACCCGTGTATATAATACTTTCATATTTGTTCCGAAAAAATCCGATTCTTGCCATATATTATAACCACTATCGTAAAATTTCCCCTTATCAAATAATTCAATATATTTACGGAATTCTAACTTACTCATATTCTCTTTAATTGCATTTTCCCAAATATTCCGTGCTTTTTGGAATTTAAGAGACCCTTCCTCACTATAATCTGGTTTATCAAATTTTCTTGCCAGCATTAGAACCATTTCTCTTAATTCTTGTTTGTCTATTTCTCCGGGCCAAAGCCTTGATGCCACAATTGGTTTATCTAAGGATTGTATTTTCCTTAGCGTTTTCGATGAACTGTTCAGCTGAATTTTTCCTACCGGCTTTTCTATTTTGAAAATTTTGCCCTGTTTGATTATATCTTTTATCTGTTCCATCTTTGCACCACCCTTTTATTGTTAAATAAACTGATTTATATTTCCTGCCATTATTGAGTTTGGCATCTCTATTTTCCATAACCTCTAATTTCTCTATTACTATCTCCCATCCGTAATCTTTTAATAACTTTTCACATTGTTCATTTGTTAACTGTGTTTTTACGGTTTTTACAGCAGGAAAAGTATCTAAAACATATTGCTGTAATTTGTTTAACAGTATTATATTCTTATCTACTCTTATCTTATCTACTCTTATCTTATCTACTCTTATCTTATCTACTCTTATCTTATCTACTCTTATCTTATCTAATGGTTCAAGGGTGGTTGGAGCACCCTTTGAAGGGCCTTCGCTTTTGGTTGAACCTAACTTAGGTTTTTCTCTTCTTGAAATACCAGATTTAATACCGCCTTCCCTTGATTTTTCACGTTGAATATCAAGTTTTTCCATTCGATTATTTAATGCATTTGAAAAAAACATATCGTCTTTTTTGTGTAATAATCCAGCTTCAAACATATCATCGAAAGCCTTTTCACTGCTTCTTAAATCAAAACATATATCTTCTTTTTCTTTATACGGCAATTTATAATTTTCAGATTCTCTAAGCATTTCAATCACACACCAAAACAATCCTATTCCTTCCAATCCTGATAACCGTCTTAACTTGACTAATTTTAAATCATTACGAGCGTTTGAGTCGTGTTTGAACCAGTAAGTATCTTTCATAGGTTCCCACCCCATTGCTCAGCCATTACTTTCGCTATTCCAGGGAATGTTTTGCTCAGTTCCTTAGCATTGCCGGACAGTTCCCTAAACCATTTCGATTCTTTTTTTATCGTACCGTCTTTTCTTTTATATTCTACAAACTCCCCTTTGCTCACCCATGTTGCTTTGTCAAATAAACCATCTTGATTATGGTGTATTAATTGCGGTAATTTTTTTAAATATAAACAAGTTGGTTTGCTATAATTATCCCCGAAATAATACGGATTTATGAGTTGTGTGTATTTCGCAATTGTTGGGGAGGCACACCCCCTTGGGTTTTCTAAACATATTTTATTTATAGGTGCGAGCCATAATTTGGCAAAGAATTCCAAAGCATCTAATCGTTTTCTTAACCTCCCGGGATTATCCCAATGCCTCGTGCCTGCATAACTCAAATATGTGCAAGGGGGGAATCCAACCATCATGTCCCAACCATCATTTAATATTGTCAAAACATCCCCTTTAATATGCCAATCTGGATGTTCGCCTGAAGTTTCAATTAAATCACAACTATATGCTTCATGCCCTAACTTTCTAAATTCCTTTGTTACTATTTGGCTTTCTTCACAAGCTATTAGAATTCTCATATATAACCTAAAATAAAAAACGGTTTATTCATCTATTTGTTGAAATAGTTGCTTCTGGATTTTCCAGGCAGGCAATTAAGAGCTTTTCTACCCACGGGACAAAGTCATCATAAGTTCCCCATCCGTTCTTAGCATCAAAATTTTTGTAAAATTCTGGTTTTGCCTTTAGTTTTTCCAATCCATTAGTTAAAGGCTCAATCAAATCCTTGGCCACCTTAACGGATGTTTCTTCTATTCTCCAAAGCATAAAATCACTAATATCAGACATCCCCCAATAGCTAAGAATTCGAGTATTATATTATCGAAAAATATCATTTTATTTATCCTCACAAAAATAATTATATAAATCATCTATTAAGTATATAAAACCTCTGGCATCTTCGCATTCCATAGAACCGAGATGTACATGATTCCCATCTGGCATTGAAATCGTTAAAGTATTTACATCTAATATTTTAAGTGATTTTTCTTCGGTTGTCATTTTAATATTTCTCTATTATTTCAATTAATTTTGTCTTTTGCCAATTGCGTCCTGTTGATCGGGCTGAGGCATTGGCTGCGAAAACTGGACTTACTGAAGCGGCCGCTGTAAATGCTGCATGATATGCTGTCATACAAGATGGTGAACTTGCCGCTACATCTCCTGCTAAAAGTGCCATTATCCTGTTCTTTTCCGTATCCGATTCCAACACTTTTTTTGCTGCCTCTATTGCTTTGTGGGGACGAACGTCGTTTGGATGATCTTTCTCAAATTCAGGCAATACGTGTTCAGCACACGCTATTGTAAATTCTAATGCGATTTTACGCTTCTTTTTCTTGCCAATAATCGCCCGTAAGGCCCAGATAGCAACGTCTAACCCGCTGATTTCTATTATTTGTAGCATCGAGATTTTTGATGCCGGGTTGTAGTCCGGGACATTGGTTGTCAAATGTTCAAATATGTCATTAGGGATTCTATGCTTTTGTAATTCCTCGCCCGTTGTGTATATCATTTTATTTTCTCATTTAAATTAAACAACTTCCATTCCTTTATACGCCGTTTAACTAATCCACCTTGCTTTTTCTTGCAATTTTCAATATCACATTCTTGGTTTCTGCACCTGACATAAATCCACCTCATAAATTCTGATTCTAACTCGTAATTCCCTTTATTCAATTTTCGTAGTAAATCTGACCGTGCAAAATTTCCAATCCCAATATTATAAACTAATGATAACAAAGCATTGAGTTGGTTGTTATTCAATTTTACTTTGACTAATTTGTTTAATCGCTTTATCCGGCAACGTAAATCTTCAACCATTTTATTCGATGCCTCTATTTCGCTCATAAATTGTCCGTATCGAACATTTACCTTATATCCATAACCTATTGCAAGATTGCTGTCTAAATCCATGTAAGGCGTGCTGCTGTAAACCTCACAGTGCTTTATTATATCTATTGCTCCAGTAATATCCTGACAGTGTAATCCCTGAGTTAACAGTAGTAATGTTATTATTAGTATCAAATGAGCCTCAAATTAGTGGAACTTTAGTTATGCCTTAATTAATTTTTTCATCATTTGTTCTTCGTAGTGAGCTTGGCAAAGTTGCTTGCCGTGTTCGATTGATTCGCAATTTTTCTGTTCCTTATATTCTTCAATATACCATTTCATATAATACCAAATATATTTTAACTCGTCATATTCAGTTACCATAAATACTCGATATAAACCTTCCGGTATGTGTGCATCATATATGTCATTCCCTATATCCACCCACCCCAGCGGTTTTATCTTGAACGTTTGTTCATTATCTATCCCCTCATATATGACACGGGCAATGTCGGTAATGGTGTTGATAAAAACACTGGTAATATTAGCAATATCATTGGTATCACATTCTTGTAATTTACTAAGATTTATTGCAGATGCTTTATCCCAAAACAAATTTTTCTGTTCATCGCTTAAATCATCCCACGGTGTCTTTTTCATTGCTTTAACCCCCGTATTTTAACAATGCCCATTATGCAAAAATATATAGCAAAGAATGATGTAAAAAACCATTTATAAGGCTCTATGTGTTCATCTGTTACTATGTAATTACCCAACAGGAAAAAACACCATGCACTCACCATAAATATTGCTATTATTATTAATATCAGTTTTTTCATTGTTGCTCCTGTAATTGGTTTTCTAATATTTGAAAAGATTTTAGAATCGCATGTTCTTCAGCGACTTTCCTATTGTCATAAGTACCTATATACCCATCGGAACCGGGAGCTATTGCCCATGCTTCGAATTTATCAGTTAATTCGTCTAATGCAATAATCATTATCACCCTGTTCTCATCAAAGAAATCGAATAAGTATCGGATGTAACCATAGAATATAGTGGGAGCGTCACGGCTGGCTATCAGTAATTCATATGCCAACGGACATTTTTTTATCTTTTTCCAGTTCATAATTCGCTCCTAATTTAAAATGGTACTTCATCTTTTTTTCTATTGTTATTAATTATCCCAGAGTAAATATTTATAAAATATAATGTGAGCAAACTACAAGCGATTGTAGACGATATTATTAATATTAATAATGCCCACAAATTTTCTGTTATCTTATCAAAAAAATATTCCAATAATCGCTGGTATGCCAACGATAACAACCGAGAATGCTAAAATTAAGTATAGCCAAAAACCTATTTGAATTTTATATTTCTTTTTCATTTTCTGCCTCCCATATTAAAAAAGTTTGCCATATTGCTTTTTAAACATTTTTATCTCTTTTTTTGCACTTCGGTAAAAAATCATTAAAATTTTGTACCCCTCTTTGGATTCTTGGAGTCGTTTGCGTAGTTTTTTATTTTCGGTTATTAATTCTAATTTAGTCATTGTTGCTCCTGAATAGTTAATAAATAAATACAAAGTAACCAATAATCAGACCCAATATAACGGCTGATATCGGTATACTGAACCATCTTATTATTGAATCGCCGACCCATTCACTAAGTGCATTATCAATTCTTTTTAACCATATTGGTTTTTCATTTCACCACCTATTGATTTATCCATTTTCTGAGAAAAATAGCATTGACTACTATTAAGATAATCTGTACTATCGCCACGACCATCCGTAATGCAGATATGCCGTCAAAAATAATAGTCCCTATTGCATATCCGGCACCAATTGAACAAAGGAAGAGGAGTATAAAGCCAATTATTATCATTTTCTTGTTCATTGTTGCTCCTGATTGATTAGCTGCTTTATTCCCTCCGCATATAAATGCAAGCAAAATATGCCTTTGATCCAAATATTATCCCCCAAATCCTTATGCCAAAATAACCGATTCTTATACTTCCATGATCTGCCGCAATAATCAATGAATTCTATACCTACATTATTCATCAAATCCGTTATAAACTCTAATTCGTTTTCGTAAACATCTAATTCACCTCGAAAATCATCGAATTGTCTTTTCCTCATTTCACACCTCAACTTTGCTTCCATTTATGAATTATTATAAAGATTAGTGACGCAAATGCTCCCAACACAAATCCTATTACTACACTTGCTATTATTCCACAAAAATTGAATTCCATTTTACACCTCTATAAATTCAGATATTTCTAAATCAGGCATTTCATTTCTTCTCCTATATTAAAAATAAACTACTAATAATCACGTATGCCCACATTAATATAAAAGGCATAGCCAATACTATAAGCCACCTATCTTCTTTTTTTAACCGTTTCCACATTTCACATCTTTATTATATTATGATTAATTTTCTGCTCTGAATTAAGTAAGTCTATTATTCGCTCCCTTAGTTCCTCTGTAACGTCATCATAGCCATCATCTGCACTGATTAAGCAATTTTCACCTGTGCCATCTTCGAATGCTTTGAAATGTTCAATTTCGGTTTGGATACAAACTTCAATCATTTTGTCGATTGTTTCACAAATATATGGTGGTATTATTATTTTCATGGCACGTTTCCAAATAACTGATTTAAATTATGCTCTACTATTTGTTAAATATGGCTCTTATTATAGCTGAAATTATAATTGCCACCCCAATATATGCAAGCCCTCTTTCTGTTGGGTCTGTTAAGGATGACAATTCTAACAAGGTATTATCTGCACTTGTTTGCAGGTGACTCCCCAAATAAGATGCAAGATAAACAAAGCCACATAATATAACTATAATTGCCAGTATTATTAATCCCCACAAAACCCATTGTTGATAGAACCAACTTTTTATTGCATTAAAACTTATCATATTCAATCTCCAAACAATTTATTTAAATTTCGTTCTACTATCAATTCTTTTCTCATTCCGTGCTTAGTAAACCCTTTAATTTTCCCGTGAAATTTATCATGGCATTCAAAGCACAAAAGTATCAAATTTCGCACATTATGCAGCTCAGGATGTCCCGGACGCTCTGATTTGAATATTATATGGTGCGGAGGACTTAGAGGCCCGTCAGAACGATTACAATACTGACAGAATAAAAACCCATATTCATCTATCATTGAATTAACTATTTGCGTTGTGCTTTGTTTTAGTGTCATGGTTTTGAACTAACTACGAATTTCATCTAATGTTTGACTAGTTCTACCACATTCAAAGGCTTCTTTGCCTGTTGCTCGACCGTTCTTTTTAAAACTACCAAATATAGGGTGTTGACAAGCAAATAGCCTTTCAACCCTTTTACGTATTCTGTCACCATAATACCCAGCCCAATACCCAAGATTGCTTTTGCATATCTCTTCCGCAGTTTGACCATCGGATACTGATGGCATATTGGATTCTTGATATTTTATGTAATCAGCTAAATATTGCTTTGCTTCTCTTGAGCCTGTGATTTCCATTGCTGGTTCCAGACATTCCCCATAAGTTAGTACGCCTTTGTTTTCTGGATTAAATTTTTCCATAATCACTCTTACAACAATATTGAATGTTTTATCTACTCCGTGCTTTGTTTGAGGGATATGATTTGCACGGTTTATGTATTAATTTGACATCAACGGTTGATGAACTATGTCCTACTTCAAAATTGTAACGGTTTGAATGATAATGCAAAACACCACTCTGATAAAACATATCATTTTGTAAATCTCCCTTTCGCATATGATTTGGAAAAGACCAGCGGATGTCATCACAAGAGGCAGCTATTTCGATAAACGTACCTGAAATCATGCCAATAATATACATTACAGCATAACCTGAATCATGTTTATACCCACTATTGATTACACATATTGAATCATAAACTTTTATTTCATTCCAGTTACGATGAGATAATTTCTTTAATTCAGATACTTTCATGATTACACCTTACAACAATGTAAAACCTGCCTTAACAATCTCTATTAAATCATACTCATCATTTGTGTAATC
>LAZR01000252.1_pt1 | contig 51545 bp, 76 predicted proteins | sample 329461 | NCBI WGS metagenome assembly LAZR01 (sample SAMN03002196, study PRJNA259156) | marine sediment metagenome | biome: sea floor; feature: Hydrothermal impacted sediments; material: marine sediment; isolation source: Loki non-amplified sample from Loki's castle hydrothermal vent sediment ...
CTACTACGGGAAAATGAAGCCGTTGCCCGCCAGAGCAAGGAGCTGGCAACTATTGTTACCCAGACGCCGGTTACGCTCGACCTTGATGACTGTCAGGTCGGTCATTACGACCGACCCCGGGTAACCGAGCTTTTCCGTGAGCTTGAGTTTTCCAGCCTGTTACCCAGATTGGCCGAATTGGAAGCGGCCATATCCGGGGCTACGACACCGGTCGAAACTAAACCGCCACCCCGGGGAGACTACCATGTTGTACAACGGCGATTGTAATATTGAGTACGGCGGATCATACATTGACCTGTCCAGTTGGGAGGATGAATATTGTGAATGTGTCCAGGTTACTGACCTGGACTCGGGGTGTGGAGCCGATGGGATGGTCATGATTGAACACGTCGTCATCCTATTGTACAAGGGTCGTTGGAAATCGGCATTGGACTGCTGTGGCCTCACAACATCCGACCTATTGTCCATGGACTCAGACGCGAGAAAACATTGTCTGGCCGATTGTCTCCTGTCCTGTGGTCATTTTGATCCAGAAATTTGCATCCCTGCCGAGATTATTCAAGCGGAAGATTACCCGATGGAATGTGAAGGATTTACGGCGACCAAACGAATAAGTAAAGGCGACTTACGTGGATACATAGAGGCAGTACATGTAACCGACTAATTCGCGTATGTTTTAGACAGGAGACACCGTGGAACACACACGAATCTTATCATTAGGTGCTGGCGTACAAAGTTCTACATTGGCACTAATGGCTGCCACTGGCGAGACCGAACATCGTTTAGATGCGGCTATATTCGCGGACACGCAAGCCGAGCCACAGAGTGTGTATAAATGGCTCGGCTGGCTTGTTGGTGAAATCCAACGCAGTAAGTATCCCTACCCGGTTATTCAGGTAACCAAAGGGAGTTTGACCGATATGGCATTGCTGTTGCGTGACCGGCCTGATCGAGAGGGTCAATGGACAAAATCCCTTATACCCTGTTTCACGCTTGAACCCAACGGTAAAAAGGGCCATATGCAACGGGCTTGCACATATGACTATAAAGTACGAGAACTCATAAAAGCACAACGCCGAATTGGGGGCATAAAACGGGGGCAAAAAACGGTGGGTGTGATAGGCTGGATCGGAATATCCACAGATGAAAGTCACCGAATGAAGCCTAGCCGAGAGCCGTGGTGTGAGCATGAATGGCCATTGATAGATATGGGTATATCCCGGCAGGATTGCTTCCGATGGATGAAGAATCACGGTTACCCGAAGCCGCCGCGGTCGGCCTGCGTGTATTGCCCGTATCACGACGATACGGAATGGCTGAGGTTGAAGACTGATGAACCAGTTGAATTCGCTAAGGCCGTGCAATTCGAGAAAGATTTGCAGAACACTAAGGCACAGACCGACAATATGCGGGGTGTCCCGTATCTGCATAGTTCCCGCGTTCCATTGGACACCATCGATTTTAAAGCGAACCTACAAAATTCTCATCCTGATCTTTTCGGGAATGAATGTGAAGGGCTATGCGGAGTTTAATGCACCATGAAACATCTACTAGCAGATATGGCCGTAGAGATGGGACCGATCATCGGACTAGCAATATGGGCGTACGCAGCAATGTGCTAACGGAACGATGAAAAGACCACAAGGTGACGTAGACCTAGTTTACCCTGAACAAAGAGGGTAGACACCGAAAATCTTGTGGTCTTTCCAGTTTTTCGTCAATTCATCTACTCGAAAGGAGACTGATAATTCGAACAACACAACGCAAGTATAAAATAAAGATTCCCAATGCTCTGAAGAAGAGACTTGACGCTCTGATGGCCAATGATGTCGCGTATGGCCTAGATAGTTTTGATACACTAGCGGCCAAGAGAGGGGCGGCCATAACGTGCCACAATAGGCTCACACGTGGCGAGCTTGGGAACAACAAAAGCATGATACGAGCCACAGCCGCAAGGATCGGTCAGCTCAATGATGTTTGGGAGGGCTTAAAACTTAAGCCCAAACCTGTCAAGAAGCCCAAGCCCGGGAGAAAGAGCGTCTGGCAACAATCTGTAGATTCTTTCATAAAAAGCCGAGATTTCGTTTGACAAACGATAGTTTTGCTTGTATACTATAAGTGTAAGGTTTGGAAGCACGTTTAAAAAAAAAAACTGAATAAGTATCCTAGGAATTCTGACACGCCACTAGGATGGTGGCAACGGCAAAGCCTGTCAACAGCCGATACTGATATCGGTTACATGGTATGCGAGAGCCTAGGTGGGAACAGACACCGTAGAGACACGATCCCGCAGCAGCAAGAAGTCCAACGTGAGGCACTGGCAGGCCGGATGGCCAACAATTCACCCAGGGGTCGTCTCTCTGCGATGTCACCCAGAGAGTATCGATTCCGATACCGCGGCATGGTGATACGTGCTCGTAACTCAAACACCGATGAGACCAGTGACAGAAAGGCTCTAAGCTGTGTGTCGCCGCAAGGTGACCGGCGTCCCACATGTGGGACGCTGCACGGTGTCGGAATCGATACTCTCTTAGAGCCGGGGCGGAACTACTTTACAACCCTTATTATCGGAGATGTTGCCATGAATGACAGTAGGCCCGAGGGACGCGTGGCTATCGCGTGTCACTATCTCGTTAACGCCAAAATGTGCAAGGCTACTGCTGTACTTGACGCACAGGAACGAATGTACATTTTGCCGCGTGAAATCTGGGAAAAAGCAGAGAAACGACTCGCCGATTCTGATACTGTAATCGGTGTGTGACATAAACCGGGCGGCAAGTCGTAAGGACCATAGCCCGTAAGCCCCTGAAAAGGCTGTAGAGCTACTGGCATTCTGTCGCCCGGTTTATGTCACATAAACTAATTTCTTCTAGGGGACCCAATAATGAGAAAGAATGATCTGGAAACGGGATTCATAATTGAGTATAGGTACGGTGATAGGCGTGTTGTCATAAACGATGAGTTGTGGGGCGTTTGGCCCTCGTTTTCCAAACTCGTTAAGTACCACGACGACTTGACTAATATCGATATTGTAGAATTAGACATTGTAAAGGTGTGGAAAAGGACGCGGCAATTGCCAGAAGATATCTCGGAAATCGGAAACCCAGACTGGACACGTGAGCCCAAAATCGAACTCCGCGTCAACGGGCACACGGTCGAGCTATCCGAAGGGTCGGAGTCCAGTATTCGCAGGGTACTGTGATGAATATGGAAAAACTAACTGTAAAGGTCATCAGTGGAAAAAGTGACCGACGAATGATAGTTACTCACTGGCGTGATAAGAGCGGCGTTAAACGCTCGGAGACGTTGCATCAACGGCACAACAATGAATCGCACAAATGGTATAGCAAACACGGCGGAGGCATGGACTAATGTTTGAGGCTACCTACTATATTAGTGACGATGGGCAAAGGATGCCCATCAACAACATGGCAAAAATCATGTGCAAGATTGCCAGAACGGCCTATGTGACCGATGAAACGATAGCGTACTCTGCACGCATAAACGTGAAGTGGAAACATGTACTAAAACTGAAAGGAGATTAATGTGCGTGACTATGACGAGAATTTCGATCCCTCGCGGGACACGGGTGAACTAGCCCCGGACGGCGTGAAGGATACATCGTTTGATCCAGAACACGCTGATCCAAACGGGGTTTGTATTGATCCTGAAACTGGAAAGGTGACCGACGCGGTAACTGGTGAACGCAAGCCAGAGCTTGACAGTGACCCGTGGCCTGATGGAGCACCCGAAACTGGCGTGGATATCGGCCCGCAACGCGACTGTTGGGAGTCTTGCGATAAGACGGGAAAGCATAAAGCCCAGGAACGCATAGAGGAACTGGAGAACCAGATAGCCATGGTTGAGCGTAATCTGGATGCGGAGAATTACAGCCATAAACAGGAGGTGGAACGACATAAACGGTCGCTCCGGGCATACCGCCTTGCAACCGAGACATTATCTGCACGCATAGACGAGTTGGAAAAATATTGATCGGAGCTAATCATGATGGTTCATGAAAAGATACCGTTTTTGAGTAATGAAACGATTCATAACATCGCGTCATACAAGGGCGACCTGCAACAGTACCGATTGGAACTTGTGCGGGATCGGGACGAGCTTCAAAACAAGATAGACTGGGCAGATGACCAGATAAACAGTTGCGGACAACTGTTGAAGATTGTACCCTAAGCATGAATACTGTATGTGGAGACAACTAATGAGGCTACAAGTAGTGAGTGAGCACAACGAATATGAATGCCCAAACTGCGACAATTACCCGCTTTCTACGGTGTTCGAGAACAGGTCGGGAACGCGGTATGTCATAGCGAAATGCTCCGACGGGCACTGTTGGGTGGTCTTGGGGACGACAAGCGACGATACACCATTCACTCTGAGGGTGTATGGAACTAAGGTTCTGAACGACCTGCGAAAAATCGGAAGCCTGGAAGACATTGAATGAACAAGTACATCATATCTGCGGAATTCGTGAAAGGACAAGTAATGAAATACAACGCATTACAGCTCATGAAGGCCCTTGATTTACTAATCGACGATGGCGGCTTTCTGAACGATACATCCATGTGCACCTACGGGTCTTACCGGGCTCTCCAAGGCACGATTAACGGGGTGCAAGATAATGAGAGTGGCGAATCTGGAGAACAGACCATTGACCCAATTACTCTGGAGGTGAGCGATGGAACGGATAGTGAAGATCTTGGTGGAGCGTGACAACATGTCTGAAGAGGATGCCAGAGAGAAGTTCTCTGAGGCCAAGTATGAGCTAAACCTGCTGCTTATAACGGGCGGCATCCTGGACACAGACACCTTCTGCGAGGAGCACTTCGGACTGGAGCCTGACTATCTGAATGACCTTCTAATGCCGGGCAGCGGGCAGCGTGTGCAATGATCACCCGGTTCAAGTTCAGGAAGGCGATGGGAGAGTGGCCCAAGTATGATGACATGGGGCGGGTGAACTGCATCAAGGAGGGTAGTAGGCACACATACTGTGGATGGTGTAAAGAATGCGATAAACCACGCATGCAATGCGGTTGCAGGAGAAAAAAGAAATGAAACAGTATAAACTATTGAATCAAGACAGGACATCACACGGCGGGATGAAGTGGCCTATTGGCACGTGGAACGAGGCCGTTGGTGGCGGCGGTTTATGTAGCGGCGGATACCTTCACAGCTACGACGATCCGTATCTCGCTATTGTCATGAATCCTATACACGCCAATATATGCGATCCTATCGTGTGCGAGGTTAAGGCGCAGGGAGCGTCGCTAAACGACAATGGTTTGAAAAGAGGGCACAAACACATGAAGGTGATAAGAGACCTTCATGGTATAAGAGTATCCACAAATCAGCGGGTTAGGTTTGCTATACTTTGTTCCCTAGAAGTTGACCAAAGCGAAGACTATGTTTCGTGGTCTAGCGACTGGTTAAGTGGAAAAGACACGGCACCAGCAGCAAGGGCAGCAGGGGCAGCAAGGGCAGAGGCAGCAGCAGCAGCAGAAGCAGCAGCAGCAGCACCGTGGGCAAGGGCAGCAAGGGCAGCAGCAGAGGCAGCAGCGTGGGCAGCAGAGGCAGCAGCGTGGGCAGCAGCAGCAGCAGCAGCAGAAGGACGCGGAATTGACCTGGTTAAATTAATAAACAAAGTTACCGCGTTGTAAGAAAGGAAAGTGACGTGAGTTATGACGAAGAACGGCAATGTGATAATAGACGACTATGACGCCGACGAAGTGACATTGATAGTTGGGATCTGCGGCAGTTATCCCTTCATAACGAATCAGTGGAATGATAGCGGGATAATCCTATGAGTAAACCAAGTTCAAGCAGTGGCAGTATCGGATTTTGCGGGCTGCTAACAGTGGTCTTCATAACCCTAAAGTTATGCAGCGTGATCACATGGTCCTGGTGGTGGGTGACAGCTCCGCTATGGATCGGCATCGTACTGCCGGGTGCGATACTTTTTTTCGTCTTTGTCGGGGCTCTGTTGTACTTTATGTGCAAGAAGGGGAAGTAATGAAATATAGAGTAGAGCTAGAGGTGGCAGACCACCTGATTCAGGATGGGTTCGAGATGACCGAGGACATACTGCACATGGGTCTGCAGATGACAGTCCAAAAACTGGGAGATCGTAATCACGTCGTGTGTCCAGAGGATGTTAAAGCCACCATCATACAAGAGGTCAGGTTTAGATCGAACATAGAGAACTTTATGTGGGAGTGTTGCGACGTTCGGTCAGACTATTGGGTCGAGTCTTCCAGGCTGTTCAGAATATGGTGCACCTTCCGGTCTGACTATAAGGGTGGTTTGTCATCGGGTAGATTCGGCAGACTAATCAGCGGTCGGTTCCCGCACATCACGTGGGCACGCAAGTGGGTCGAGGGCAAGCAGATATCCATTTACAGGGGTGTGCGACTGCGAGACATTTATGTGGGGGTGGTGAGCGATGAAATTGTATGACAGTGTAAGATTCCTAAAAGGAGTAGGGCCCAAGAGAATAGAAGCCTTAAGAGAGCTTGGGTTGGATACCATACAGGACCTATTGAGATATTACCCTCGGGAATGGGTATTCGCGAGACAGACGACACCTATAGGTGCAGGTGTAGGGGACACAGTCATACTGACAGGAAAGTTGTCTAATCCCATAACTCGGGGTGGGGCAGTGAGGGCATCGATCACTGCCAACGACGACAGCGTCATGAGTCTGATATGGTTCAATTCACCGTACCTTATGAAGGCGTTGCGGGGACATCCGACTGTCACAGTATGGGGGAAGGTAACCGAGTACACTGGGCTAGATCAGATGGTATCCCCCCGATGGAAGAAGGGAGAGGCCGGTGACCTTGGGCAGACAGCGATGGCTGTCTACCCGGCTAGTGCCAAGGCAAGCAGTGAGTTCATAGCCAAGCTGATGAGACAGGTGTTGGCCAAACGCGGAGAGTTGGGTCTGAGCCCCGAGCTAATGTGTGCATACGGATGGATACACACGCCAAAGGACAAGAGGATGCTCAGCGATGGCAAGCAGGCGTTAAAGCGTGACGAGCTGGTGCGTCTATTCGAGGGAAACAAGAAGGATCGGGCACTGATACATGGTGGTTATCAGACGATTGGTATGGGCTACGGTGCGAATAGCGAATCAACTCGATGCTTACGACACTTCAGAGATTCACTGCCCTTTACGCTCACCACTGGCCAACTGACAGCATTCGCCGAAGTGTTCCATGACCTTGACCTGAACACCCCCATGTACCGTCTGTTGCAAGGTGACGTTGGGTGTGGGAAGACGGTGGTGGCAGTGGGTGCATCAGTGGCCGTGGCCAATGCAGGGTACCAGACCATCGTACTATGCCCGACGCAGGTGCTGGCTCGGCAACACTATCGCAAGTGGCGAGAATATATCGGTGACTGCGGGTATGGCGTTGGGCTGGTGACATCGGGATACAGTAGTGGACATTGCCACAAACGAGATGTGATTGTCGCTACTACATCGGCTTTGTCTGATAGGATAACATTCGACCGACTTGGCCTCCTCATCATCGACGAGGAGCAGAAGTTCGGTCGTGACCAGAAGGAACTGCTGGTGAAGAGATATCCGGGCATCCACCGGCTGTACATGACAGCAACACCGATACCCCAGGTCCTGTGCATGACAGCGTTCGGTGACCTAGACGTGACAACGATCAAGACGATGCCCTCTAAGAGGAAGATGAGATTCACCCACCTAGTGTACCCGCAGCGGGTAGACGAGATGTTTACAGAGAACGAGTGTCGCATGTCAGAGGGCGACAGGATGTACGTGGTGTTCCCCCGCATAGAGGGACCAGGTGGGCTGAACGAGGCATGCCAGGGACTATCGTTAAAGCACAGGCACAGTAACGGTATAGCTGTACTGGCTGGTAGTCAGACCACTGAGTTGAATGAGCATGAGATGGACATGTTCAAGACAGGCGAGTGCAACATTCTGTTCTGTACCTCCATGGTGGAGGTAGGAGTAGACGTGCCCGAGGCCAACATCATGGTCATTCACGAGGCACACATGTTCGGCTTATCCCAGCTACATCAGTTGCGAGGACGCATCGGTCGGGGTGATCGGCCATCGGTGTGTTATCTCATGGCCAACACTGACGAGCCCGCTGCACTGGAGAAACTGCAGTACCTAGTTGAACATGACGACGGCTTCGAGATAGCACAGCAAGACCTGGCGATGCGCGGACCGGGTGAACTGGTGGGTGAGCGCCAAAGTGGGCTCTCAGAGTTGAAGTTGGTGGATCTCGTATCTGATTTTGATCTAATAAAAGAAGTAAGGAAAGAGGTGATGAATGTCAGCCAAGGGTGAGGTCGAATCCGGGGGCGGGTTCGCACCATTGACCAGGGCAGGTATCCGTATCAACAGTCGAAAGAATGCGATTATGGCCTCCTTGTCAAAAGATATGAAATCGGTCACTAATGCGTTGATAGTTTGTCATCGTTCATTCGATGCGGGCAAAAACAAGATGTCCGATGTCGAACAGACAATGTGGTTGCTTGTTTTTAGATCTGCCGAAGTAGGGGTAGGTGCAATGTTCAATCAAGTTAAGGAGTCGGCAGCTCTGCATAGAGATATCGGCAGGGAGATTGACGAGAATGAAGTATGGAGAAAATAACCAAAAATATGGGCATCCTCATTGGCAAGGTGCATCACGAGCACGAAGGAAAGTCGGTCGAAGTGGCGGCCAGAGAGATGAACATCAGCACACCGACAGCGTACCGTATGCTTGAGAAGGCAGAGAAGATAGCCCCGTACCTATTCCCAATACTGTCACGCAAAAAGGCACACATTCTTCAGCTATACATGATGGAAAATATGAGGATCTATGACATAGCAGAGGTAACGGGCGTGTCCTGCAGCACAGTAAAGGATCATCTTAGGGCACTGCGTAAGAAGGGGCTAATCCCCAAGCATGATCGTAAACCCATGTTATCGTATGACAGTACCATGGACGGGGAAGTGACACGCAAATGGTAATAGAAAGGAAAAATGTGACCACGAAAGAGGTAAACCCCAAGGACGCGGTGGGGGCGCGCAAGGCACCAATGAGTACAGTGCCGTCTCGTGTCATGCTTGAAATTGGGCTTGCAATGTTGGAGGGATCTGCAAAATATGGGCGACATAACTACCGTGTCGCCGGTGTGCTCGCGTCGGTGTATTACGACGCAGCAATCGGTCACATAATGAGTTGGTGGGAAGGCGAGGACATCGACCCGGACAGCGGCCTACCTCATATTATCAAAGCCATGGCAACTTTAGCCGTGCTGCGCGACGGTCAACACATGGAAAACTGGGTAGATGATAGACCTCCACAGTTACCTGGCAATCTTAACAAGCCCGGTCTAAGCGTATTAGCCGGAGAAATACTAGATAGGTGCTCTGCGAGAGTTGAACCATTTACACAAAGGATACTAGACGATGCAAGATCCGAAAAGCAAGAGACCAGATAAGCCAGTAGTGTACATTGCAAGCCCTTATACGAGGGGAGACCAGGCTTTGAATGTGAGAGCGTCCTGTAAGGTGTGGGATGAGTTGTTGACCGATGGGGTTGTGTGGCCGGTGACGCCTTTATGGACCCACTTCCAACACATGATGTTCCCTCGGGGGTACCGGGATTGGATGAATGCGGACGAGGCCATGTTCTCCTTGTATGACGCCCTCCTGCGAATACCTGCGATTTGCACCGAACTGAACTATGAGCAAACAGAGTCGAGAGGGGCCGATGAGGAGGAAAAGTGGTTCCGAGCGGCGGACAAACCAGTATTTTATAATAAGGAAGACCTCTACACCTGGGTTCACCAACACTTCACCACCGTCCTAAAAGGATACAACAAATGAAAGTATTAGCCGTTGGAGATCCACATGAGGATGCTACGCATCCGGCCTATCGGGCATGGATGCGATGGCTGCACAACAAGTACAAGTGCAACAAGACCGTGATCATCGGTGATGTCGTGGACCACCACAACATCAGCTTCCATGAGCGTGATCCCGATTGTCCTGGTCCCAGTGAGGAATACAAGCGGACCAGGAAAAAAGTTCGACTGTGGCATAAGGACTTTCCCAAAGCGTGGGTCACTATCGGCAACCATGATGAGCGGGTGGTTCGATTGGCCAAGAGCGTAAACATTACAACCCCGTATCTTGGCGACTACAACAAGGTGTGGGATACGCCGACCTGGAAGTGGGTCAATGACGTAAAGATTGATGATGTGTACTACTTCCACGGCACTGGCTGCTCGGGTATTCACCCTGCATATAACGCCACGAAGGCCATGCTCATGTCCACGGTGATGGGCCACTGTCACTCAGCATCCGGTATTAAGTGGGCGTGCAACCCAGACAAGAGAATCTTCGCGATGGATACGGGATGCGGCATCGACGTCAAGGCACCGCAGTTTAACTACAGCAGGTACTACAAGAAACGACCAGTTCTATCGGCTGGCGTGATCTTAGATGGCACACCGCAACACTTCATCATGCCGTGTGGTGTTGGGGAGAGGTGGCACCGGTCACGATTTGAAAGGAAACGTGGTTAGTTATGAGTAAGTGCGATGAGTGCAAGAAAAATGAGGGGACTATAGCTTTGTCGACAGGGGAATACCTCAGTTGTCCTGCGTTACTGTGTGAAGCATGCTTCTTTGGAGACAATGACGATGATAAAAAAGAGTAAGTTCGCCGAACGCAAGCACCACCAGGTGATGAGGAAATTGCGTGATGAGTTGGACGGTGTATTCGGTTCAGCCTTGAATCTTCCGTTTATTAAAGGCCATACTCAGTGTGAAGAGTTCGTTCGCAAATATATCTTCGCATACGGGTCCAGGGATCAGTCTCGTCTGCCCTATGTGTCCGACGGCATTGGTTCCAGGTCACGCATCAAGGCTCAGTGCCTGGGTGCTGAGCTGTCTTGTATGATCACCGCCATCTGGAGGTACGACGACACTCCGACTGACCCCGCCATGGAGGAGATACGTGACCTGTTCGAGTACTTCGATCAGCTCGTGCGTGATCGTGATACTATTAGGGTAGCGCTAATGCCGCTATGCCGGTATCGTCTGGTCAACAACCGCATACAGAATAGCAACAAGATGGTTGAGGGTAAAACCGATGCGGAGTTGAAGGCCATGGCTGATAAGTATGCGGCGGAGGATACCGATGAGATTGAAGACGATACAAGCTCTGAATAAGATTAAGTATCCGACTGATGTGTTGATGTTGGACTTCGAGGCCAGATTCGGCAAGCGTTTTGAGATGGGCTTCGAGTACCAGTCCAACATAGAGTACATTCGGCATCCAGAGTGGGAGTTCTTGGGGTGCGGGTTTCAGTTGATGACCCCTCGACGCAATCATGAGACATATGTCATAAATGGACCGGACATTTCCCAGCATCTTTTGGGGCTTTTTTATAAATACGGCAGAAAATTTGAACGCGTCACTGTCGTGGCCAAAAACGCCAAGTTCGACATGATGATACTTCAGCATCACTACGGTATCGTTCCCGAGTATATCATCGATCTAGATGATCTGCTTAGGTTTTATGATGCGCGGATGAGCCACCACCTGAAGGACGTGTCGAAGATGGAGGGGCTGCCGGGTAAAGGTGACACCACGTCGTTCGCTAACACAACGTATAACGAGCTGATCGCATCCCCGCGTGCGCTTGATCAGTTTATCAAGTACACTAAGCGTGACATTGATAATCAGTGTGAGCTGTTCGAGAGGTACCTACCGCGAGTAGAATACACGCCGCTTGAAGCATTCATGGCGCGACATACGCTTGATCTGTACATCAACCCTCAGTTTGATATTGACCGGCCACGAGCCACCCGCATCAAGACAGGCATGACACTGCAGCTCAAGAAAATGTGTCGCGAGTACGACGCCAAGATGTTGGGTAGCCCCATCAAACTGATCACTGAGATGGGTGAGCTGCTGGCTGTGCATGATGAGCGTGTGCCACTGAAGCACTGCGACAAGAACAAGAAAGGAAAGTATCCCGACGCATCGAAGAACATGATACCGCTACTTGAAAAATATGGTGACCCGTCCGATGATGTCCCGCTGCTCAAGGCCCGACCGGCATTCGCCAAGGAAGACGATGGCTGCAAGTGGATGCAGGCACACACTGATCAAAAAGTGCGTGACCTTATGATGGCAAGAATCGGCATCAAGTCATGGCCTACCCACATTGATAAGGTGAGAGGAATACTTGACCAGTCGCAGTTCGACGGGCTGCATGTACCGCTTCACTATTATGGTGCACACACTGGGCGGTTTACCGGTGGACACGCCATCAACTTGCTCAACATGGGGGGCAAGGGTAGAATGACGCCTATTCATACCCTCATAAGCCAGGTGCGTAGCGTGCTAAAAGCTCGGAAGGGTGGGAAGCTGTCGATGGCGGACTCATGTCAGATAGAAGCAAGGATACTATCGTGGTTGGCTGGTCAACATGATCTGACCGAGGACTTCAGGAACAACGGTGACCCGTACTCTACTCTGTCATCGGACATCTTCAAGGCGAGGGTATGGAAGTGGGACGAAGACAACGACGTTGAAGAGTACGCCGGACAACAGACCATAGTTGACCTGCAGCGTGGATTCGGAAAGGATTCCATCCTTGGCGGTGGCTACGGTATGGGTGGCGCTAAGTTTCACAGCAGGTGTCTACAGAACGACAAGCTGAGGCCGTACTTCGATAGAGGTGAGTATGACCTGAAATTCTGTAAGGGCATCATCGACACGTATCGAGGCAAGTACAGGTGTATCCCCGGATTCTGGAGGAAGGTAGAGAAGGCATGGAAGGTAGCTACCCGGCATCCCGGTAATGTAATCCGTGTCCCCATACCCCGCACCAGTATCTCGTTGAAGTTTTATCACGAGAATCAATCTTTGAACAAGTACCTCAACGGTATCACCACCATTGAATTACCATCTGGTCGCAAGCTACGGTACTGCAAGGCCAGGGTAACACCAGATGGTGACCTGAAGTGGAGGTGGGGCATACTATGGGGCGGCACGATCACAGAGAACATATGCCAGGCGATAAGCCGTGACCTCATGGTGTGGTGGATAGAAAAGCTGGAGCACGCGGCAGGCTTCGACTTCAACGTAGTGCTACACTGCTACGATGACATCACAGCATCGGTACCAACAGAGAGCGCAGAGACTCACCTTGCAGAACAGATCGCAATCATGGAAACAGGGCCTGACTGGTCGCACGGCCTACCACTTGGAGCAGAAGGTAAACTTAGGGAGGTATATGCAAAATGAGCAAAGCATTGGTTGGACAATATGTATCGTTTAAGATAAACGACCAGTGGATATACGGGGAGGTACTTGACTATATGGCTACAAGTTCAGATTGGTCATTTCTAATAGCTACATATTCAGAAAAAGGCCAGAAGCTGTACACGAGAGGGCACAAGGAAGTGACGTTTGAGGACATGAGAGAGGCATGCGCGAAATGAGAATAGGCGGACGCAAGTGTAGGTCATGGCGGCTGAAGAAGAAATACAACAAGTGGTTCGATTGGTGTATAGAAGATTTACTGAAGTCTACTATTGAAGCCATTACCCCGGGGGAACTGGAAAAGATGTCCAGCTATCAGGGTTATGACTTCACCCGTTTATGGAGACACGTTAAATGAGGCGACCATCCAAAGAAGTGCGGTTCAAGCGGATAGCCGCTAAGATCCTCGGTCAAGACAAAATGACCGATGCACAAGGTGGCATGCCTACCAAGTCAGTGGTGCCGGTCGACGAGGACGCCCCCGAGTCCGAGGTAACCAAGCTGTGTAATAGCTGGCTCGAACGCCACGGCTGCGTGATGGATAGGTTGAATAACGGTGCCGGTATGCTGGGCTACAGCCGCAGTTTCCTGGCTTACGGCATCATCGGTGGTGGTGACATGGTCGGCATGCTACCATGTGGCAAACACCTGGAGGTGGAGTATAAGAAAGGGAAGGGCGGCAGGCTCAGCAGGTCACAGCTGAAACGAATGGCCCGTGTACATAGAGGCAAGGGCCTGTACATCGTAGTACATGGCGTGCCTGAACTGGAACACAAATTGAAGGGATACTTATGAAGTTTTTTCTGATAACCAGAAATGAGAATGGAGCCTGTGCTACTCAATATGAGACCAGTAAGATAAACGATGCGGTAGCCAAGCTTATACGGGATGGATATGTCGAAGACATGGTGGCATTGCGGGGTACATCGTATACTGCCCATACCCCCGAGAAATCATTCAAGGTGATACATGGGGTGACCGCGCACATCGAGGTAACTTCTGTGAAAGTGGAGTAACATGACAAAAAGAAATGAGCGGATCATATACCTAAGCGCGTCGGCTATCGCTGCGTTCAAGCGGTGCCCGATGTTATTCAAGGCCAAGTACATAGCGGGCATTATACCCATCGAGCGCACGGAGGGAATGCAGGCTGGTACTGACTGGGGTTCACTGCTTGAGGTAGCAGAGAGTCACGAGGGCGACGACTGTCCACGGTGTGCTCCGTTCGAGGGCACCAACGAGAACTGTCTGATATGTGGCGGCACCAGGAAGGTAGACGACGACGCCATGACCGTTGTGTCCAGGCTACTCGAAGCGTCATACCCCATGGCTCACGAGGATGAGAAACAGGCACAGATGAAGTCCAAGTTGTACATGTCCATCGCTGCTTATATGTGGCACTGGGATGTGAACAATCCCGAGTACGATGTGCTGGCTACCGAGGTTCCCTTTGACATAAAGATCCTTGACCCGGAGACAGGTAGCCCATGCCGCGACGGACGAGTGCGCGGAAAACTTGACCGGTTGATCAGGATCAAGGAGAGCGGGACTATTGCGGTGCTGGAGTCCAAGTCAACTGACAGTGCCATAGACGACGGCAGCGGGTACTGGGACCACATGGACCTGGATACACAGACCTTGTTGTACCCCTATGCTATGTGGAGGTTGCAACAGACTGGTGAACTTGAACGATACGGCATCAAGAAGGATGACCCGATTGCAACCACCGTATTGTACGACGTGTGGCATAAACCAGGTATTAAGATGAAGAAGCTCAGTATGGCTGAGAGCAAGAGAATATTGGAAGACGAAGAGTACGTCGGGGAAGGTGTTAGCATCGCGGGCCTGAAAATTGTAGAGGAAGTCAAAGGGAAGGGAAAGCCAAAGAGATTCCTCCGCCCCATTGAGAATGATATGCCCAGGATAGATGGCGTACCTGTGACGCTGGTGCCCAACGTCAATGGAGACGACAATGCTATTTATGAAAACGAGGTACTGTACGGTGCACGAGTATTCGGTGACATCACCGCAGACCCGGACAAATACTTTGCTAGGCGTGAGATCAGTAGGACGATCGATGACATGGCCGCGTTCGAGGGCCAGCTGTTCTCCATCTACAGGGTCATACTAGACTTGAGACGTACCGACCACTGGTGGCAAGACGAGCGGGCGTGTAAACCCAAGGGTACATACACCTGTCCCATGATTGCCTACTGTTGGCACAGGGAACCGATTACAAGTGACAACATACTCGATGGATTCGAGTGTAAATGGGAGAAAGACGATGATGTATCCGGAGGAGAATAAATTTGATCGTTTCTTTGACATAGTTCTTCGTACCCACCACGTCCTAGAAAGGATGGGGATAATAACTGGGAATATGGCTGAGGAATTAGGCACGCATATGGACGAGATGAACGAAGCGTTCATGGAACTTGTAAGTAGAGTTGAAAATCATGAGGAGAAAGCCAGTGAAAAAGTTCAAACCGAAACCTAGGCCAGGCGCCAGGACACCACCCATCTTTTCGATAACTCAATTCTCCAAGGAGAACAACGGCGAGAAGATCGGGGTATACGCTCCGACGGGCATGGGTAAGTCAACGCTGGCTAGTATGCTGCCCGACTGTGTGTTCATCCAACCCGATGAAGGGCTTTCCGACTTGGTCAATCCTTTGACTGGTGAACAACCCGATATCATAAGCGGTATCGAGACGTTCGAGCATCTACGTCTGGCACTACAGGATGTCCCGCTGTTCGAGAATAAGAAGAATATCATCATCGACACCATCACCTTCGTTCAGAGCATGGCCGAGTCGCACGTTATTGCCAATGTCAAGCATGAGCACGGTAAGAAGATCGAGAGTATCGAAGACTATGGCTTTGGTAAGGGCTACAAGCATGTGTACGATGCGATGAACCTGCTCAAGGGTGACCTTGATGTTCTGGTGCGACAGAACAAGAACGTCGTATTGCTGGCCCAGTTGGTCAATATAACCAAAATCGACACCACCTTTGGCTCTTACCTGTACGCTCAGCCTGAACTATATGACAAGCAAAGCGCACCAGTGGTCGGCTTATTCAATGCCTGGGCCAACTTCGTATTCAAGCTGGACTATGAGCAGGTGAAGATCGAAGGCAAGATCGGCGTTACATCAGGTACCCGTGCCCTGTTCACACAACCGGAGTTCTCTTATCAGGCCAAGTCCCGAGGGCGGCTGCTGAAAGGGTACCCGGTTGTTGCGTTCGCAGAGGAGAGTGACGATTCGATATGGAGACTATTGTTCCCGGAGTATTATAGTGACGAATAAGATAGGCCGCAATGAACCGTGTCCGTGCAAGAGTGGGCTGAAACTGAAGAGGTGCCACGGTGATGTTGTCTTGCAGAACATTGCCAAGGAAGCAACACAGACTATCATGGGCTTGCACATAGCCGAGCGCCACTTAGAGGCCGGGTTAGTGGAAGCCGATGATCAGTCGTATGTTACTGGTGTCAAGGCCCTGGCCGATAAACTGGCCGGGCTAGTACCCGAAACCATCGAGATCAATCAGGTTGTGGTAGAGCCACCTGTGTCAGTGGTCAATAAGCTGGCTGAGAAAGAAGCAGCGGGTGGTGATAATCTGAGTGAACTACAAGATGACCTTGCGCCGTGCCCCAAGTGTGGCGTTTGGCTACCCAATGACATGAAATGTTTCAAATGTGAAAGGATCAAAAAAAATGCCTGAAAAACTATCAAGCGACGGAACCTATAAGGCTAGGGCCACTGAATGGGGTGTCGCCGAGTCAAGTACTGGCCTGCCCCAGTATTTCCTAGATTTCATCATCCACGCAAAGTGGAACCCCGACACTGAAGAGTGGGAAGACTATACTGAGATGGATGAGTCACACTCTGGTTTCTTCTGCCTGCGTGGCAAGAAGGATCAAGAGCTGCGCATCTGCAAACAGATCGCCAAGATTTTCGGATGGGAGGGACCTTCCTTCTCAGAGCTGGCTCGGATCGACGTAAGTGAGGTCGAGTTTCAAGTCCGCATTGAAGAGAATAATAACCCCGACTATGCCGACAAGCATCCGTTCAAAGTGGAGTGGTTGGACCTAGCTGATGCCATCCCGGGATCGGGTGTTGTCGTGCTGGATGACAGTGGTCTCGCTGCCTTGGATAAGAAGTATGCCCTCGTTTTTAAGAGGGGCGGTACGGCAGTGGCTGCCAAGTCCGCTAGCGCAAAAGCGGCACCGTCCAGGCTCAAACAGCAAGAGCCGGCACCCAAGGAACCAGTCGTAGTTAGCAAAGAACAGAAGCAGATCAACATGGCAGCCAAGGCCAAGAAAAATCGCGACGCCAAGGAGAAAGATGACAAGGATAAGTCTGACAAAGAGGGGGGAACACCGCCGGCTAGACCTCGTCCTGGTGCGAAGGACAAGACAGTAGTAACATTCTCTCCCCTTGACGGTGAAACTGCCTGGTCCGCGATTTGTGTGGCTCAGGCTGCAGCAGACATGGACGATACAGTAGCCGAGAAGATTCTTTACGACGTAGAGGTCGCAGTAATAGGCAGAGAAGACTTCGACGACAACGCCTTCACGGATGAGCAGTGGGGTGAGATAGCAGTACGCACCATCGCCGAGATCCAGTCCGCTAGTTAACTGCAACAATGGGTGAGGTGTAGCCGTAAAATCGTCAGACGTGTGCGATCTGACCATCTCACCCATAACTTTTACGGTGCAACATGAAAACCCTTACTCAATTATTTGAGGCATGCCGAGACAACATGACGTCGGGCTTGTACCGCGCCTTTGCGGAGGAGCTTGGCATCATCGCCACGCCTCTCGAAACACTAGACGTCGGATACCTCCCTGTCAGCATGAAGAACGGCGAGCCCCATACTGAGAATGCGTGGATACTGCCTGAACGCAACGCCAAGGGTGAAGTTGTAGGTCTAATGCGGCGGTTCCAGAATGGACAGAAGTTCTGTGTGACAGGCTCTAAGCATGGTCTCTACTACGCATTTAATACTGACAGCAATCAGACAGTGAAACGGTACAATCCCGGCAACCATGGATGGATGCGCGTGGATGATCGAGACTATCCCAGCAACAAGGACGGCTGCCCTCTATGCGGAAAGAAAAAGGGGTGCATGGTCAGCAGGGATGACCCGGACAGCCCGCCAGCTGTGATGTGTATCACTAACAAGAGCAAACGTCAGTTTTCTCTGGGATGGCTACATATACTTGACAAGGAACGAAATCTCGGCGGCTTCAATCATGTGATGAAGATAGAAGATGATCAGCCGATCTTGATTGTCGAAGGATTCTCTGATACTGCAGCTGCTATGAGCATAGGGCTCAATGCAATTGGTAAGCCCGGCAACATAGCGGGTAACCAAATGCTGAAGGACATGCCGTTAACTGGTCGTGCGGTGTACCTCATCGGTGAAAATGATGCTGGGTTCAACAAGAAAGGGCAGCGGCAACACCCGGGCAAGGATGGCATGGACAGCACATACGTTGCTCTGCGTGAGATGTGCAAGGTTACACGAGTATATCCACCGGAGGGTGTTAAGGACATGCGTGAGTGGGTAACTGGTGGTCTGACTAGGGAAGAATTCTTGACCTACGTGGAGGAACACGGCCTGGTAGATGACGGGGTAGGCGACCACATACTGGATAGTGACCAGGCCCTGGACATTGCCAGTCGATTCCTTAAAGAGGAGTTCAACAAGGGCGGGTCATTGTCACTGCGCCTGTATAACAAGGACTGGTACGAATGGAACGGCAAGCATTATGCGTGGCTGTCCTCGGATGTTCTACACGGCGAGCTGTATAAATTTCTCACCGGGAAGCAGTATATACACAGAGACCCAAACGGTGGGGAGAAGGTATTGCCATACAAAGCTCAACGATCTAAAGTTGGGGACATTATAGCCACCTTCAATAAATGGTGCCTCGTGACACATGACCCTCCAGTGTGGGTACCCGGCAGCAACGGTATACCACCTAACAACCTCATCATGTTCAACAACGGCGCCCTGGACATAGACGACTATGTAAATCATGGTAGGGTCACGCTACATCTGCCGTCGCCCGAGTTATTCTCATTGACCTGTTGCCCTTATGACTTTGACCCAGACGCTAGGTCCGAGTTCGTTGAAGACTTCATGTCTGAGACGTTCGATGACTCAGAGAGTGTGAGCTTGGTGTGGGAGTGGATAGGCTACATGATGACAACCGATATCGGTTTCGAGAAGATAATGCTGTTGCATGGTGCTCCTCGATCTGGCAAGGGAACCATACTTGACATGTGGGCAGGCATGATGGGCAAGGAGAACTGTAGCGCCATGACCCTAGAGCAACTTACTGGTTCCTTTGGCCTTGAGCCACTGGTCGGTAAGTTAGCTTGCATGTTCGGAGACGTACGAAATCCGCAGGCCAAGATCCTGAGCAAGGCTCTTGAGCTTATGTTGCAGGTGGCGGGTGGTGACTCTGTACCTGTCAATCGTAAAGGCATAGCTATTTCACCACGGGTACAGTTGATGATTCGGTTTTGTATGGCGATGAATGAACTGCCCGCTTTCCTTGACCACTCACGGGCTATGGAGTCAAGACTCTTGATACTCAACTTCCCGCGTGGCCATGTTTACGACAGTGACCCCCTTATAAAACAGGAGGTAGTCAGAGAGGCAGAGACCGGATCGCTCATAAACTATGCCTTGGAAGGGCTGCGACGTTTGCGCGCCAATCGCAAGTTCACTGACCCGCCATCATCCAAGCCGGTCATGGATCAGTTCAGAACAATAGCGTCTCCAGTCTCGTCGTTTACTGATGAGTGCTGCGTGGTGAATCCACATGAACATGAGGAGCTTAACAATCTGTTCAGCGCCTGGTGTACCTGGTGCAAAAACAGCGGACGCAAGGCGTTTCAACCAGAGCAGTTTGCTAAATGGCTATTGGGGCATGTGCCCCACGCTGAGAAATCTTTCAAAGACAATAATCATAGGCGCGTCACTATACTCACTGGCGTCAAGCTGAATGAGTGGGCCATTAATAATTTACTGGAGTAATCATGAAGTATTTTGATTGGTGGATAATCGCAATGCTTTCCATGTTGGGTATCATAATGATGCAGTTGCTGTATGGCGGGGTGTAACGATGAGACACTTCCTGGGTAGAGAAGATCTACTTGACATGCTTCAGACCTGTCCACTCCTAGTAGTGGACAGGTTGATGGAGGAAGGAGAGGTGGAATGCCTCGGTCACTTCAATGAGGTATGCGGCCACCACCCCGGCCCTTCGTGGTTGTTTCGCGTAACCGGCAGGAAGAAGGAATGGATTATAATGATTCATCCCCACAATGCTGGGGCAGCCTATAGTCACCTCATCGACGGCATACCGTGGGAACACTGGGCAGGTAGCCGCACTGGCCTGTCCGGCGGTGACCATCCGCGGCAGTATGCCATGAACCGGGCCAAGGCTCGGAGGAGAATCAACAGTGAAGCCGGGCGTGTATAAGTATACTAATGCGTGGGGCCGAAGGTGTGGCTTCATAATCTCAAAGGAGCATAGTTCAATGAATCTTGAAACCATGTACAAGCTGAAAGACGTGGCCAGTGTGGTGTACCAGATGAGCGGCATCAAAGTCGCTGCCAGTACACCACGAGCCTGGGTCATCAAGGGCAAGAGATCCTATACCAATCGGTTGGTGTTTCTGCACGCTGAGAAGAAGCTCGGCGCCTGGTACACCAAGGTAGCATGGATAGAACGGTTCATGCAGGAGCTGGAGAAATGAAAATCACGCTTGTTACTGTTGACTACCTTAAAGGTGAATCATTTCCCTCGCTTGAAAAGTTGATCGCCATAGTAAAAGCTGCAGGGATAGATACACAAGAGATCGATGGGGTACTCACTTGCGTTAAGGGAGGATTAGCCGTACATCCCCGGGACCCTTTATCCGAGCAACAAAGCATTATATACTGGGACGGAGAATAGGAGCTGGAGAGATGAAGAAATTTCTTATGTCAATACCGATGACATTCATACGAACCGCGTTTCCAAATGAGCGTATTTCTATGGATTACCTAGTGAGGATGAACGTCAAGCCGACCAACATCCTGTGGGGATATGAGGGGATGTATCTACTGTGTCCGGTACAGCATGTAACTGCAAAGATGCACGCGTACAAGAACAGGGCAAATAAAAAAGCGGCCCGAACCTTCGAGTTCGATATCGAACAAGGAGATTGCGAGCCGCTAGATTATCAAGTGGGTGCTCAGTTAGCTAGGCGTGGTAAATAAGAGAAACTTTGCACACGCTAATAGTATAGGCACACCAACTGCACCCACGTATCGTTTCAACCACAACACATCGTTCTTCAATTCAATTAGTAGGTCGTGGTCATTCATGGTTTCTTCCGCGTGCCCTTCGTTCGTCCCTCGCTCGATTCATCCGATGACAAGCTGCCGCCCTCTCCGAACAATGGACCCTTGTTATAGAACATAAGCTGCCAGATATCGCCCGTCTCGTAGAACTTCTTGAAGTCCTTAAAGGTCATGAAGCCCGGCATGAACGTGAGCAGTGCATTATACATCCTGTACTTTGCATTATTAACATCGCGCTCGTTGTCTGAAAATGCGAGGGCGTACATACCTAGCATCAGTTGAGCCAACGGTGGTATCCCAGTAGGTGCCGCACCAAAAGCATAACTGGATGCGTAGCCAAAGGTGTTTAGTATCGCACCACCGATAACCAGATACCTTGCCATGCCTGCCCGCCTGCTCCACGGTACTTTCTTGCCGTATCCTGTCTCTCCCTTGAACGTCCGATTCATCGCCTCACGGGCGAACTTGAAAAAGTAATTCATCCACCACGACTGCAGCCTAGTGAATGGCAAGTGGACCCTAGACCGGAACACTGCTGGCATAGCCATTGGAATGTAGTGGTACTGCGTCACCCCCGCCCCGAATTCCATCTCTTTTATCAACACTGCCTTCTCGCTGTCATATAGGAAGCCCTTCTCCTCTGTGTAAGTGCGCTGAGGATCGGCCCACCCGTACTCTTGATACTTGGGTTTGACGATTAGTTCGAGCGCGTCATAGTAGGCCACCTTCATGGCTCGCTTTACGTTTCCCGTAGCTGTCCACTGAAATGCCTTGAGATTAGCGTCGGCCAACTTCTTCAGTGACACACCGTCCAATCCTTCCAATCCCTCGTAGGTCTGCAGGAATGTGCTCTCTGCCATCAAACCTTTCAGGGTCTCATCACTGTGGAAATAGCTCTTCATCACTGACCGCGTACGGTATATGGCCAGGTTCTGCAACACTTGGAACTTATTACGTATGAGCTGACGCGGTCGCCACCCCATCACGCCATGGATCTGCAGTCTACTCAGCTTCGATAGGAAACTGGTCAGCGGCCTGTTGCCAAGGTCACGCCCAAACTTGTGCAGGATGTTATTGATCATCTTGCCAGGCGTTGACTTCTTCACCCTGTCATTCCATTCCTCATCTGTTCTTGTCTGCTGTCCCTTGATCTGCGTAGCTATGAATTCCTCCATCCACACCCTTGTCTTCTTTGGCAAGAATGCCTTGTGCAAGTCTACCTGTTGCTTGAAAAAAGCCAGCGGCTCGTTAAGATGGATCTCTCGAAGCCCGGTCCACATCATGGCCCGGGTCGCTTTGATGACGTCCTTCGAGAAGTCAGCCACCAGCCCGTTTACCAATTCTGCACGCGGCATTTCCATCGGGTTGAATATCTTCTTGCCCGGCTGCTTGGTCGACCAGTACTTGATCTCCTCTGAGATGTCGTACTTACCGTTCTGCACATCATCGGCCAGTCCCTCAGCAATGTGTCGCAGGTAGCTCGCCCGATAAGGTATCGGGTCCATGCCCATACGCTCGCGCGTCTCGTTCTCCCTAGTGAAGATGGATCGTGTCATGGTCCTGAAGTAGTTGAACACATCAACCTCTTCAGGGCTGAGAAACTCCGGCGCCTCTTCATGCTGATCCATGATCCCAGCCCACTTCTCCATTGACTTGGTAGGTTTGTTCGTTGCCCGCGCGGCCATGCGCGAACGTAACGACTCGCCGCCCAGCTTATTTATCACACCTTGCATCTTCCTCAGTCCCAGGTCCATTTTCCCAAATTCCAGGTCCATCTTCTGCTTGCCCAATGCGGCGGGCTCAATTATGAACGTCACTCCCTGTATCTCTGCGTTGTATAATTGCGGAGTGCCAGCGTGTGCAGGGTCCTGAAAGATCCTCTCTGACGGCATCATGTCAACCACTATACCAGCCTCGTCCGCCAGCAGATACAATGCGTCGTTGAGCAACTGGGCCTGGAAGGGGTTCATGTTCTTCATGGACTTCTGCCCCGTGGTTGCCACCATAAAATCTCGTCGCTCCTTGTCAGTCATTCCCAGGGCCTTGGGTATATCGTGACCAACCTTTAGCTGCTCGTGAGAGGCAAGGGTCTGTGTGTCCATGCCTTCCCGCACGATCCTCTTGGCATCCTCAGATGGCCCCTCCATCCCGAAGAACTCCATCTTAGCGGCATCCTCGGCTGCCTGGCGGGCAACCACGTCGGGGGCCTTGATCTCAGGAACCGGCTGGTTTACCCTGTCCACCGCAGGAGCCGCTGTGTCGCCCTCTGCTGCGCCCAAATTCTTACCCTTCCCACTGGACCTCAGTCCCTGGACAGCGCCACGTACCCCACCAGGCAGCAGCCCAAGCGTAGCCCCTGCCAATGCGGACCCGCCGGTCCTTCCGACCGGGTCCTCGGGGGCCCCAGCACCGGCCAGCATGGGTAGCCACATCGGTGCTTGTTCCTGTAGGGCCTCGATCACAGATTCCTTGGCCACCCCTAGGGCGAACTCCTTCGCCAGGCCCTTGCCACCCGATGCTGCCACTTTGTCCGCCACTTTGGCAGTAGCCCCGGCCTTCAGTGCCTGGAATGCCTTCTTACCCAGCTTGACACCGACGCGGAACTGAAGAGCCTCCAGTGCCCCGTTGATTATACCTGTGATATCGCCTATAACCCGTGCCTGCGTCTCGGGCACGCCCCTCTGCCTCGCCTCTGTGTAGCCACCGTATCCCTCGACCATACCGATGGACATGATACCAGCCAATGGACCGGCAGATACGCCAGCCGCAGCCGCCGCACCCATAGCAGGTGCGGCTTGACCTAGGACACTACCTACCCATCCCCATGCCCCCGATGTCGGGTCACGCTGCAGCTCGGGATCCTCCGCTTTCTTGGCTTCCAGCTTGGCTGCCAGCGAACCGGCGTCTGTGTACTTCTTGAACGTGGGTGACAACTTCTTCAGCGCCATGGTGGGGAGGATGCCAAAGGCACCTACTCCTCGGTTCAATGACGCGTCCATGAATGACGCTTTGGCCTGGTGCTTGCCCGCTTTGAATCCCTTCTGAACTTCCCCGCCGAACCTCTGGTACCACGCCTTGTCAGACATGGGCTGGTTCGTTAACCCGAGTTCGTCGTTGAGCTTCAAGATCGGGTCTGGTCTGTCGTCTAAGAACGAACTGCGCGACGGACCACCCTGTCCCAGCCCAAGCTCTGTGTTGAGTTCGTCGAGTGTAGGCATGAGTCACCTTTCTATTCTAGTAAGCTGGGGTTTGTATTGGCAAATTCCACCGCTGCTTCCGGCCCCTGCGTTTGGTAAATCTCTTTATACTGTTTCTTCAAGTCAGCCTTGGTGATGGTTGGTTGCTTCAGTGCAACGTGAGCACTTATTGTGCTGGCTATCGTTGAACCAATGCGCGATTGATTGTTGGCTATGCGCTTGGCAGCGGCCCTCTGTTGTGGAGTGACTCCCGGGAAACTGTTTCTTCGTATGCCTTGTAGATCAGCCAGCGCCTGTTGGATCGCGCGGAACTGTCCGCGTTCCTGCTCGCCCATCAGAACATTGCCGCTCATGTCCTTCCGGCTTACTGTCTTATACTCCCCGGATATCGGGTCGTACTTTTGCAAGGCTTGTGTGTTGGTCTTGAACGGGTTCCACTTTCCTTCGTCTACGACCTGGTAACCTTCAAGATCCTTCTCGAGGATGTCGCGCTGTCGGGTAGACTCGGTGAATCGGGTATGCTGGTCATCGGTACGTTGCTCGGTGGGGAACATAGCCTCGGCCAGTTCCTCGCCGCCCACCATCTGCCACATGAGTTTTTCTGGATTCATTTTGCCAGTAGTGGCTATAGCACCTTGCTTGGCCAGCGCCTGTATCCTTCGGAACGCGCTCATATTATTGTTGGCCTGGTCTTGTACCTGGGAGTACTCTTGCTGCGCACTAAGATGCGCCTGCGTGATCATCTCATTGGCTGCCTTGATCCCCATGTACGGGGAGTGTTGCCTAATCAGATCGTACTGCTGGTTAAAGTGACTGCGGATCGCCGCTTGTCGAGTGGCTGAATCATTTGACAGCCATTCTAGCTGTGCCTGACCAGGCTCTGGTTCCGGCTCTACATATGTGTTGACGAGGGAAGATGCAGGAACCCAGCTGCCGTCTTCTAGTTGCATCTCTGCTGCCATATTATTTCTCCTCTTTGCCCGCGTCCTCTGGGATCGGTTTGATGCTCTGCTGGAATATAACCACCGCTACTAGTTCTTGTTGCTTAAACTTGGTGCCTGTGAGCACCATGTCGATCAAGGTGTTGGTAAATGCGTGTGCCTCTTTATCTGCTTGGATCTTCATGTTCGTCTCCTTTATGCAATAGTTCCACATGGTATATATCTCGTCAGACCACCCTGTATAGTGATCTTAATAAAATGCGTGGTAGTCAGCACCTTTGCAGCAACTGCTTCAATGGCATTTCCCGTTCCTATCGTGCAAAGGAATTCTATCATCTCTTCGGATACATCACCCTGATCTAAGGTCAATACGGGAATTGCCCCCCCTGCTGAGGATTGGTCTATGTGTACTTTAGCTGACGGGGTGCCAGTAAACCCGATACCGATTTTACCTCCCACGACTGCAAGAGCGATATCGTCTGTTACGGGATCCACTATCATCGTATGTTCACCAGTTACAGCATTGAAGATAGCAAACTTATTGTCCTCGCTCGCTGGGCCATTGCCCATCATCCACTTATCTGAACCGGATTGTTTAAAGATTATTCTTGTGGCTTTGTTTACTACGCCATTCATGGACATTATTACATTTGTTGCAGCTACGGCAGTCCCCGCGGTCATGCCGGTAAATATGGGGCTGTCGGCTGTGTCCAGCGCCAAATCGGATCTGGCCAAAGCCGCTGTAGTATTGGCAATTAAGGTCCTACCGAATGACGGCAAGTCCGCAGCTACGTGTACGTTGTCAGCGGAAGTGTAATACATCTTATCCGCTGCCATTGTTATGCCCGCGAGGTTGCTCAGTCCAGCGTCATAGGCCTGCACATTAGTTCCTATAATCCCTAGCGTAACCTGCGTTTCTACGCCTGCGCCATTCTGGAAATAAAACTGATTGTCAGACTTAGTAAGTATTTTCCCATACCCAAAATCAACGGTGGGGGTAGCGGTTTCCTTGAGCGTAAGGACTCCCGCCTCAATTGACAACCCCGCCATGTTAGCTGTCGGGGTTAAACCTACGCCGACTCTGCCCGCACTTGTAATTGTCATCTTGGTAGTGGCTACTTCAGAAGCTCCTGTTTGAAACAAGAGTGAAGTAATATTTGTAGTGGCGTCAAATGCTCCCTCTGCTCTAGCCACAATAGAAGCTGCTACAGAAATAGCATCAGCTCCGGTTTCTAAAGGAGCATAAAAATTGATTCTTCCCAATACATCATTTGCCGCTACCGTTGGTTCTTTGGTACCAAGGGTGAATACTGCGCCTGTTGTAGTAAGTCCTGCTTCTACTGCAAGAGGTGAAATTGACGATACGGTACCAATACTGACATTACCGTCTCTATTGATTCTGACCCGCTCTGTGGCATTTGTTGCACCAACTGGTGTTGTATGGAAGGCAAGTGATGTAGGAGATGAAGTATTTGTCCAATTATCAAACGGCACAGCTTGGATGAGTGCCACCACTTCCTCGGAGCCATCTTCACCTCCTTGGAATTGAATCGTTCCAACATCTTGGTTGAAGTCCACGAAAGCATCAACTCGTTTAAGGACAATATCCGCAGAAGCATCTGACCTGCTAATGGTTAACGCGTTAGAAAATGTCCACGCCCCCCCGATAGTCTCAACAGCGGACTTATCAACAAGGTTCGCCTCAACTATTCCACCGTGGGAGGTCGCTGTGAGTGCACCCACTACATCTACAGAGGTTGCAACGGCTCTAATCAGATCAACAGTTGTACCAGTCCGAGTTATGCGAAGCACATTAGCGCCTGCCCCCAAAGCATCTGTCTTAGTTTGTAAGTATAAATCCCCTATTGCGGCGGTACAACGCCAAAACTTTTCATCTACAGGCCCGTCAGTTTCATTGAAATCTAGGATCGGCTGCGTAGATGATAGTGTTGTCGAAGCAGCCGTAAATTCCCAAGCACCGCTGATAGTCTCAGCGGCAGTCTTGTCTAGCAAGTTCGCTTCGACGATGCCACCGTAAGATACCGCAGTGAGAGCACCGCTGATTCCAACGTTTTGAGAGGCGTCAATGCTTAACGCTGCGACATTAGAACCTGTAGAAAATACTATCTCCCCCGCTGCATAATCAGTAGCAAGTTGCATTACGTCATTACTAGAACTGGCCATGCCCCAAAATCCAACCCTATTCGTATTATTCCCACGATAAAGCTCTATCAAAGTTGCTACCGCTTGGTCTGTTGCAGCATTTGAATCTGACAGTCTTATCGTGGGAACTACACTCTCTACATGCAGGTCTTTTTGTGTTGCCGCCGTCCCGATTCCAACTCTCTCATTCGTTGTATCCACATTTAAAACAGGCGTTCCGCCGTCAGCGTCTAGGACTTGAAGGAACGTCGTAGAATCTGCATTGGGTTGAAACACCACAGAGTCAGAACCCAGCACTGCTGCGTTCGTAAAGGTACCTCCGGCAAACTGAGGGCTGGCCCCCGTGTGTGTGTCCTGTGGTGTAGACAGTGTCACCGTGCCGTCACCATCATCGGTTACAGTTATCCGGTTGGTCGTTCCAGCAATCCACGACGTGAGATCGGAAACCGATATCAAGACCTTTGAGGCGTCTGACTGTACAAGGCGCGTAGCGGTCAAGTCTGCCAGGGTCACGCTGCCAAATGTGACAGTGGAACTAGATCCGAGTCGCCGCACAATCTGTTGGAAGGTCTTTCGCACTTCCTCACTAGCCGATCCCCGTGGGGGTATTCGAATACCTATATTCTGATTGGCCATGGTCGTTACCCCACTACTGGACGTTGCATCAACTGACCCGCTGCCGCACTGGCACTAGTGCCCGCAGGTGCCGTCGCTTGCTGCTGCTTGAATCGTAGGTCCTGTTGAAATTGTTGTCGTTTATAGGCTGCCTGCTGCTGCGCGAACTGCTGATTTTGTTGGAACTGCGATGCCTGCTGGGCCTGTCCCGCTGTGAACTGCGATGCTCCCTGGGCGCGATTCTGACCTTGGTTGTAATCCGAAGAAGCCAGCTGAGAATACCCCAACCTAAGTTGATCGGTTTGCCGCTGTGCTCCTGCAGCCACATTTGCTTTCTGTAGCCCGGCTGTTTCAGCAACGGCCGCATTCATGCCACCTACTGCAGTGGTTCCAGATAAGCCGGAAGATATCATGTTGCTAAGTCCCTGCTCTGCGCCACGTTCTGCATTGCGGTCGATCATAGCGTTCTGGGACTTTATGAAAGCATCCTGTGATCCCTGTAAATCCAGGGCTGCCGCAGAGGCCGGGGCTGCCACAGGGGCCGGGGCTGCTGCCCTGGCTACTGGAGTTGGCGCGGGCTTGTTGCGTTTCTGGTACGCTCGCCATTGTTGCTGCACATGTTGGATATTCGTCGATCCCACCATGTGACCCATGTTCTCATTGAACCATTGCCTGTACGATAGCGCCATTTTTATATCCCTTCTGCGTCAAATCTTTCCAGCGAGAACGATTCTCCAGCCGTCTTGTTTCCCATTTTAAATCCAACCCAACGCGCTCGCACTTTACGCCGGTCTACATTACCCTTCTTGTGACCCGATACTTTAAATATCTTTCTGAACTTGTACGCGGTGCCCGCGATGATCTTCTTTATCAGACTCTGCGGATTCTCTGATTCGTAGGTCTCTACGTATACGGGATCAGAGTCATCAGAAGCACCGTCATCTGCACCACCTGCGAACAGGTCCATGTTCGACACCCGCCCTGCTTTACGTACCGAGTTACTCGTGGCGATAGGGCCGAACGTAACATACGAGTCTATCAGTTCATCGGACCCACCAATGTCGTCACTCTTGGCCGACTTCAGATGTTCGCGTGTGTATCCATCGTTGCACCCAAGGATGAGCGCCGAGTTTGAAGGATCATCGGCGACAAACTTCCACATGCTAAAGATGCTGGCCTCCTCGGGATAGACTTCTTTAAACAGGCCACCGCTGCGAGTGTCGAACCACCAGGCAATGTTGGTACCGTCAGAGAAAGTGGTCTTGGCTATAAGTATGCCGAAATTTGCGGAGTCGTAAGCCATGGATAGCCGGTGAAGTGACGGATCAACCGCCAGGTCTTCAATGAAGTCGGGGTATGTGAGCTTGGTTATGTTCTCTGCCTCCCCAAATCCCTTAGCTATCCTGAGCAACCCTTCGGTGGACAGCATATAGAGGTTGCCCTCATCATCCCAGGTCCATGCCTTCGGCGCCACTAGTCCAGTGTTTCGGAGCAAGTCTATCCTTCCGCCAGCGGCTGGGTTGCCAGACATGACATGCAAAGATCCTGCACACCCGAATACCATGAAGTCATCACTGTAAGATATAGCGTCAATGATAATATCTCCGACTTCACCAGCATCGGTGTTGTTGCCGGCCACGGCTGATCCTGCATCATCCTTCGCATACAGGAAATCCCATGGATTGTTCTGTCTAGTCTTGTACCACTGATGAGGAAGTGTAGTGTCACCCATCAACCACAAGCAACCTATGTGCAGCTCGATTATGTTAGCCGTCGTAGGCATAGTACCGTAGGTAGCGGTGTCGTTCGCGTACACGGTCCAGTCGTACCAGTGCGGACCACTGACCTCGTTGGCGCTCAGTGTGAAGGATACCGCGTTGCCCGCCACATTAGTTCCCGTTACTGTCTCTCCACTGGTAAAGGTGGCAGTTGTGATTGAGTTGCCATATAGAGTGGTGGCCCCGGTATTGGCAGTTATGTAATCACACACCATCTTTGCGCCAGAGGACCCGCCTGTAAGTATGGTGCTGTGGTTCGGTGCATTGGCTGAAGAGCCTAAGGAAGTGGTGGTTAGTTTTATATTTACGAAGTCAGCTACCTTGAGGTCAGTGTCATTGGCGACAAACACCTTGCCGTATGCCTCGGTGGCTTGCAACGGATTGCCGGTATCAAAGTCATCAGCCGCCGCTGCGAGTTCGGTCATAGTAGCTGGAGTACTGCCAGTGAATATCTTGTTGGCTGAGAATGTGACCAGTTTACGGGTGTACTTCTTGTCACTCGGGATAAAGTCGGCTGTAGTTACCCCGTAAACTTCAAAGTAATTATCCAGGCCAGTAGTTTCAGCCCAGGATGTACCGTTAGTGCTGTCAAGGGCTATACCATCAGGGTAGCGGGTTGATATGTCGGCGTATATGCGTAGCCCAGTCGTGGCAGTATCTGATTTCATGACGATGGCATACTCTGTTGCATTTGTTAATGCTACAGGAGTAACGAACGTAAACTCATACAGGGCCTGCGTTCCCGTGAAGTCTATGGAGTCAAATGCTACCGTGGCCAATATCGACCCTGTCGGTAGGCTACTACCGTCTACAGCTTGCAAGTACACATCTCCACTTTTTGCACCAGTAGATCCCATCTTCAATTTCACAGACGTGCAGGTAAACGCAGACGGGGTTATAAATGTTTGTCCCCTCCATCTACGAGCTGAGAAATTCGAATTGACCTCAGTATCTACTGGATGGTATGATACTTTTAGAGTCGCCATTAGCTTACCACCGTTACTTGAACCGTTTCAACCACTGGAGACGGGGTACCTGAGTCACTTACCAGAACTGTGGACCACTTATCTACACCCGGACGTTGGCCACCGCGACCCCGGTTATCCAGGGAGTCGAACACACGGACGTTCTGGCTATCGGGCGTCGTATTGGGTGGCTGCGTAGTGGCGGCTGTTCCCTTATGGAAACCCTTGAATGGGAATAGTAGTTTCATAAAAGTATGCGGCCCCAGTTATTAGCCGGGGCCGCCTCCTGATTATCTTTCAGTGATCTTGCTGTACTGATCGTTGCCAAAGTATACAACCTCGACTGCGTAAATATCCACGGAGTCAGTCGTATGCGCAGCGGTTGTGAACACGAGTGTAACTGCATCACCGGGCAGGAGGGCCTGGCCCTCGACCTTGACCTCTACCCAACCTGCGATGGTCGTGCTGATGTTGATGGCTGCCGAAATCGTAGGATCGAGGTCAGCCGTGAGAGCAACGCCCTCACGCTTACGGAACAGGGTGGCGTCGATGGTGACAGCCGAGTCAGTTGCTCCGCTCATCTGCGCCAAGAAGCGCACATACAGCTTGTCTTTCTGATTGTCATAATCCCGAGGGACACAGAACGTGAGGTCACCCGCAGTCGTCTGACTGGACGATACGCGCAAACCCTCGAAATTAGTTTCCAGGCTTTCCCTGGACGGCTCGGTAGATGCAGTGGGAATAAGCCCCAGCAGTCGAATCGAGTTGATGTCCACACCCGCGATGCACTTCCGCGAAGAGGTAGGACCATTAGGGACATTGAAGTCTCCTAGTCCAAAACCCTTACCCATTATGTTATCTCCTAAATTGCGTTATCGTGTGCGACATTTTCTCGAACACGCGCGTGTTGAAATTGACGTCCGTCAGTCATCTTGCCCATCATCCGCGGGGCTGCGTTGCCGTCAAGTTTCCATGCTACCGGCAACGCTTCACTGGTGAAATAGGTTATCCACTTTGACCCTAGCTCTGAATCATCGGCTGCCATCTCGCAACGCGCCAGGCACGCTGCTTCAATCGCATCATCGAACTGGAACCCACAAGGCTGTACATTGCCTGCCGGTTCGAGTAGGTATATACTGCTGGCTGCCGGGTCCACTCCTCCAGCTGCCCCACCGGGGAACAGCCAGTCTGCCACGGTGACAACACCGGTTGATTGAACAAAGTCAGTCACCACCGCGCTGCTACCCTTACCCGTCCCTGATATGATGGTCGCCGTGTACCCGTTGAAGTGATCATCGGCAAATATGTTCAAGCTAATATCCGTAAGGGTTGTGCTATTGGCCGCTGATGCGGTCCCTCCCTCAGCCGTTACGTTATCGAAGTGCATAATGTACGGAAACTGAACAGTCTTGGCATGGCCAGGTGTGGGGTAGAATATCAGCTCCCACCTACGAGACGCACCCAGTGCTGTGCCTGCGGGAAGGTAGGGCCTTATTGCTGCCCACTGTGGGTATCCAGTCGTGATGCTCAACTCCCGATGTTGATGTATGAAGTTGATGTCGCGCCACTCGATACTGATCCCGTGCTGCGAATCAGATATATAAGTGATGTTACCGGCGATGGACCCACCGAAGTCAGCAGGTAAAGAGTATCTCGCAGCGTCACTGCTGATGTTATCTGGCCCTGTTCCTGGAACATTAAGCAGTTGGGTATGGGTACGGTGCATCCATCTCCATTTACCGGTACTCGGAGGCCGTGCGATGAACATGCGAATCGCCTCAGTCACGAGGCGTTTACACTCGTGAAAGTTGAACGCGTTATCCACGGGGATGTACGGCAGCCCATTTGAATCATAACTGGCAATGCCATATAACTCAGCTACCCGCAACAGCAGAGACTGATAGGACAAAGCACTGGTTGGCTCGGCCATAATCGTATCTCCTTAAAGATGTACGTGGAAGTATACTATATGTATACTTCCACGTACGATAGTGTTACGCAAGCTGGCCTACCTGGAACCAGTCAAGGGTGAGGATGGCATCGTCCCCATGTCCGCCCTTCAGGGCAATGGTTGGCACCAGGAACGTCCCGGTGGGGAAGTTACCGTCGTCCATGTCGCCCGTACCCAGGATCGGGTCGGCGTCAGTCACGCCATCCGTGTACGTCTGGATGTCGGTGCCGTCGTAGTACATCCCGACCGTGAAGTAGGTGTCCGCGACCATCGTCTTGATTGCAGCGTTATGCTCGACATGCGTCTGCCCAGAGAGCAGATAGTCGAGGTCCAGGGCGGCGGTTGCGGCGTCATCCGTGAAGTACCCGACGTAGCTGGTGCCCGTGGTGGGCACCGCACCGGCATCGGCTATGAAATCGCCCCCTAGATTCTGAGCCAGGGCCAAGCCAACAAAGGCCGACATCTTCGCAGTCGTGATGTTGGATACCTTAAACCTCGCCTCGAACGCCCATTTGGTCCCTGCCGTGTCGATGTCGATAGGACAGGTCCATTGGGCTTCGGCAGCACCATTGTCTTCCGAGGTGAATAGTTTCAACTCGCCAATGGCTGTAACGCCACCGTAGATACCCTCAAGGATCGTCTTGCCGAGGGCAGTAGCCGCATAGGTGGCATCTACGAACCTGTTATCTGGGAAGCTTGAACCATGGGTAAAGTCAGTGACCAGTGCGGAACCCAAGAATGGGTTGGTCAGCATCGCAGTGACGGGGATGTTATCCCAGATCGCAGCGGTAGGCAGTGCTGTGACAGCACGAGATCGTGTCGATACAAAGCCACTGGTCGTCAGGGGCTGCAAGGGCCACTGCAGACGAGCGAGGACGGTACCAGCGGTGCTGGAGCGGTCAACGGTTTGCTGTGCGACAGCGATGGGCACACCATCTTCAATGCCCCCGGCAACAAAACTAGTCGGGCGAAGAGTGAGGACAGTAGCACCAAGGGTACAGTTCTGATCGGTCCAAATCTCTACAAGCTGGCCACGAGCAACAGGCACAGCAACCTCCATCTGGAGGAACCTTCCATCTTCAATCAGCTTCCCGTCGTACCGGGTATCGATAACACCAGCGAAATGCTCGCTATTGCCCGATGCGTTGACCTCAACGCGTACAGAACGCTTCTCATCGGAATCAGCTGCGGTACCGAAATTAGCGTTGTAGACCACCAGGTGGCCACCGCGAACGGTAATGGTAGACCCGCTGTCGTTCTGGAGCTTGACCTTCTTTAGGTCGTGTTTTTCACTGTTGTATGTTACTTGAGACATTTCTGTCCTCCTGGGGGGTTGACCCCCATGGTGCGGGACGGGGTTGACCCGTCTCCGCCCTGTTATTATTAATCCAATGCTAATCTACACAGATTTAGCTTAGGAAGTAATGGGTTTGTGAATCACGAAACCAGCCTTACGCCGGTTGGTGCACAGGTTGTTGTGCGAGCCGTCAAGGAAGACAGTGAACGTGGTATGCTGTCTCCTATCAGTCATGGGCTCGGACTCAACCATCCAGTAGCCGGACTGCACAACGGGAACGAACTTGGCGAAATCGACACAGTAGAGAGGATCGGTTGCATCACCAGTGACAGGGTCAGTAACATCATCCAGCTCGTTAATGTAGACACCAGGCAGGCGGTTAATCATGACAGTTCCGCCGTCGTCAACCCGAAGGTTGGACAGGACGTCTCGACCACTGTGATTATCGTCCTTTGCGTCAGCCAGTCGCATTAACTTGGTAAGAACGTCGTATCCACCGTAGAACCGCTTGGCGCTAGAGGCGTTCTTGCTGGGGTCCTTGACGTTCAGGGGCACCTTGAAATTCGTGCGCATGAACGCCTCGCGGAACGTGTCGATCATAGCTGCGTCAACGTCCACGTAAGTGGCCGCATAGTTACGCCACTTGGGGTTCGTACTGGCGTCAAGGCCCGCACAAACCGTACCGGTCGTCGCGTCTTGAAAACGAATAGTTTGGCCGCTGAAACCGGACGCGGTGATGTCTGCGTTCAGGTAATTCAAGTAATAAGGTACCCCGTAAGGATACAAGTCATCGCCTGAATTCGTGGGCGTTTTCCATGCTCTCTCTTCGATCAGATTGGCGAGCGACCAGAGGCCGTCGATCCGACGAGTGTCGAGCAGGTCAACAAAGCCAGCTGCGCTGTTTGCATTGCGCAGGATCTCCAGCTTCTCCCAGCTATAGTCCGTACCGATCTGAGTCCAGGGCACGGTGATGGTGTCCATAACGTCGCTGACAGTAGGCTCGTCAACGTCGTACAGGCGACGGTACTTAGCAGCACCGGTATTGTCGAGCATGACTCTGCGGCTGATGGCTGTGCCGCCGTCGATCTCCGTGCGCTCCTTCTGGTAAATCCTGCAGAACTCATACTCGGTGTTGTCCCACATTACCTCGAACTCTTGCTTGGGCAAGTCTTCGAGCGTGGTTGCGATAAGGTCGGTTAAGGCAGAGTTTTTAACTCCCATAATTTAACTCCCAAATATATTGGCAAGACGGTCTTTCGTTCTCGCCTCTAGTTCTTTGCGCGTAGTCGGCCTTCCAGTGTTAACGGGCGCTTTAGGTTTCTTCCCGTCAGACGGTCTGACCACCCGACTCTTATGGCGTTTCTCCGCTGTCTTCATTATGTCCTGTCTGATAATAGAAGCGGAGATTGGTTCACTAACAACCAGATGTGCTCTCTCCATAGCTTCGGGGAGACTCATCGCTGACCCGTGCATCTGCGCACCGACCCTAATCTCATCGGCCAGTTGACACACACTATCACGGTTGCGCATCTGCTGATCAGACAGGGAGGTCCATGCTCCAGTGTCCCCGTCTACTTTACCATAGAATCCACCGAATTGTTTAAGGCCGTCAGCTGAGAAGAACCCACCTACAATTTTCCTGGTTTCATCTATCTGCGACAGCCTATGCTGTTCTACCTGGGTGTTAGTGCGGACCAGTGCGTCACTGGTCTCTTGCTGCTTCTGCTGCATGGCATTCATCTGCTTCTGCTGTACTTCATAGAATTGGATGAGTTCGTGATCGTCGCCATACTGCTGCTTGAGGGCCTGGATGTTTGGTCCAGGATGTGAGGTCACTGGCGCAGAGTCCGATGGCCCAACCCGCGGGGGACCTTGGTCAAGCTCCTGTGCTTTTCGACCTAGTGAAGAAAACGTGTTAGTCAACTCGTTATTCTTCTGATGAAGATTCTGTAGCATGGTCATTACATGTTCGTGACCAAGGTCTTTGACCATCTTGTCTACAGCTTCTGGCGTCCACCCCACACCCACCGCACTGCGCATGTACGCATCGGGAATGCCGGGTGAATCCTTGCCTTTTCTGGCGTCCTTCTCCTCGTCCGTGTCATCATCTTGATCTACACCTTCGTCGTCACCCGAGGTAGGGTCACCTTCACCATCATCAGCTTCCTCAGTGTCCGCCTCCAGATTAGCGTCTTCGTCAGCATCCGCGTAATCCAGCGCGTCGTCCTGGTCTTGGCTCTCATCAGGCTTCGGCACATCTGTCGGGTCACCAGCTCCGGCTTCTCTTAGGCTTGCTGCTACCTTGGCGAGAAGGTCGTCGCTGTGTAGTTCCGCCTCATCCGTTTGGCGCAGGGGAATCTCTTGCTCGTTACTCATTGTGTTCTCCATTAAGCTGCCCGGTATCCCGGGGGTAGGTTAAGTGGCTCTCACGGTTCTCGGCTGGTTGGGGGCGCGATTCTTTACATGCCCCGTGTCGTCCAGATACTTGTCATGTTTTTTGAAGTTGTCGAATACTGGCCTGTTCTTCTCATCAATCTTGATGTCGGGGTACAGGCGCTCATGCTCCTCTCTCTGGGACGAGTGAATCGCCAGTGCGTCTGAGTGAATGTCTTTGTGATACGAGTCCGCATGAACCCGGAATGAATACCTTTGGCTTCTTTTTACAGCGTCCATCAGTAACCCTTTCCTCTTAATTTTCTGGTCTCGCTTTTGCGCACACCAGCGGCTTTCAAACCCGACTTCGTTTTCTTAGTACTTGCACTATCGCCGCTCATTGATTTCCTGAACTTGGAAAGAGACTTGCCGACTTTTTGCAGCAGGCTCTGCCTCGGGCTCAACTTGGCTTGCGCAGCTTTCTGTGCGGCCCTCGCTTTCTTGACTTTGGCACTCGCTGTAGCTATTCGTTTGGCCTTAGCCAAATACTCATGAGACTTGGCATACTTTCCTTTCTTGCTTTCCTCATATGCTTTCACTGATGCAGCCGCTTTGTTGTGTGGCATTAGTATCCTCCCATCTGTCCTAGATTAGCAGTTTCTTGCTCGTTTGCCTTCTGATCTTGCATGGGACTGGTCACACCCTTCTGGCTTACGTTAGCTGGCCCACCGTTCTGTTGTATGGCGCCCATGCTGTTAACCCCGGCTTTAACTGGACCCTGTGGACCCATCATCTGCATGAGGTTCATGCGTTGTTGGAACTCCGGGTCATTGAACCAATCGTGAACCTCATCCATGATTCCCATTTGCCTGGCCGAGTCACTTATGGCCCGCTGAGCGTTGAACTGTATCCCCATCTGGAACAGCACCTGTGCCGTTTGCGCAATGGCTGGAAGCGCTGACTTCACAAACTCCATCATGAGTTTCGACATCAGGTTGGGGTCCCGCACTTCCATGGACCTGGACTTGATCTTGTAAATATATGACTCAGGATTTCCCTGTCGCTGGTCGGGTGTGAGATGTAATTGGATAGTGCTGCCGTCCTGCCTGCGATGAGGAATCGGTATGTTAATCAGTGGGTCGTGAATCATGTACCACGACTCTTTGCGGCTCAGCTCACTGGCGGTTTCGTATAGCACGTACTTCCCGTCTTCGAGACCAACAGAGGCATTAGACGCCAGGATTTGAGATTGGGTGGCCGTCTTGGCGTTCTGGGACAGTCCTGCAAGCTGGTCAGGGTTCCCCGCCATGTAGTTGAACCAGGTACTCAGAGATTGTACGAACTGCTCGCTGTCACGATTCTGCCCTCCGAAAGTTAGAACACTGATGCTTTTGGGGTCTCCCTGTACCAGGGTACCATCCTCGGCCTGCCGTATGTCCTCGACCTCGTCGGCCATGGTTGGGTCATAGACGCCGATGGACTTCTGTCGCGCGCCCTGCTCCATTAGCTTACGCATCATCTGGTTGGCCATCTCGTTCAGGTCGTACCACATAGCCGCAGGCGCGACCGGGAACGGATTGTCTGGTACAGGTTGTGACATGGCCATGAATGTGTATGGCCCGTCCTTCGGGCCGTAGTAATCGTGGACCGCTAGGAAGTCTGGTAGCACCTGTATATAGGGATCAGGTATCACAACAATGGCATCGGCAGCTGGCACGTAAAGGTAGATAATGTCCACGAAGTCTTGCATGTCCTCGACCACATTGCGATTGACGCCCAGCTTGCTCAACTTCTCCGCGCTCATGTGACTCTGCGGGGGAGACGACCGGGGAAGGCTAACGATTGCGTCATGATCGAAGGACTCGTTATCCAACAGGTCTTGCCGTGCCACTCGGACGCGGTCACCGAGAAACGTAGCCTTATCGAACGACCGACAATCGGGGTCAGGGACGAAGTCGTCCAAGCTGACGTTGTCAGTAAAGATGGCGCCGTTATCTACCCGCCTGTCACCGTTCTTTACAGTAGAGCCGGAGGCACACAGCGACGTCTTGAAAATAGCCAGGCCGAACATGGCGTCGACCAGCCCGACCCGTAGTGTATGCATCTTCTTTGTCCGCTTGTTGTTCTGGTCCAGTGCCTTACCCAGTAGGAAGGCGTAGTCTGAGTAGTCGACAATGTCCGAAGACACTTCGGTCACAGGATTCTTCATGACGTACTGCGGTATTATAGAACGAATTGCGTTGTACACCAGATTGATTGGATACTTACCCGACAGGCCCTCGCGCTCTGCAAAGTACTGCCCAACGTAGGCACGAATCAGCATAGCTCTATTCTTCCGGTGAACCTGTACCCGCTGCATCCCCATCTTGGCCGCTTCAGAAAGTGTCTCCGGGGTGATTCGCTTCATGTTATTTGCTCCTTAACCAGGGGTCTATGTCATCGACCGGTTCACATAGGATGAGACCCGATCCCGCGCGTGAGCCCACAAGACCAACGCAGATCCCCACCAGTTTTCCTTTGAATATCAGCGGCCCGCCGCTGTTACCAAGTGCTGCATATGCGTCCACCTGAAATACGTCTTTCCAGTATTCAAACTCGAACCTGTCATTATGTGACAGTACCCCCTTCGTAACAGACAGACGCAGCTTCTTTGTGAGGGGTGTGCCTATGAGGTAAACCTCGTCGCCTACGCTCACATCTTCAATAGACCCCATTGGAATCCACATATCTGACGACTCCTCTGTGTAAAGGAAGCACAAGTCGTCATCTGAGTCGAGTAACACCTGCTTAACTTCGAGTATCGTGCCGTCATTCAACTCCACCGACAGGCTTTCATCATTGTCAGCTACATGTCCCGCAGTGAGTATGCAATTGGGCGATATATAAACGCCAGACCCATGTCCGAACTCACCTATGTGCACAGTCACTGTGGACTCTACACACTCTTGTATGCTACGCGTGGATGGCGCGAACTCTGATATTACAAACGGCGCACTAAAAATCACCAGCAAAACGCACATCCACGCCGCGACATGCCCCAGTACTTCCTTCATAACTTATGCCTCCATCCGTCCACTGGTTTATCAGCACCGCCACGACTTTTCTTGGCACGTGCGAGTTTACGTCGATGAGCAGGACTGCCCATCTGCATATCGTGCTCCTTCTTTCTACGAGGCTGCCTCTTGCTCAGCAGTGTCATAGCGTCGGCCATGACACGGTCACCGTGCGTCTTCTTCGCTGATTCACTCTCTTCCACCAATTCGCCTGGCCCTATACCACCGCCATCGTACCGCACATATAGCCGGGCCTCATTTAGACTCTCGATGGATCGGTTGACGAACGTGCCGTGAGTAATAGCCGCATCGTATCTGGTCAGCAGCTCTTCCTTCGCATCGCGTGTATTCTGCCAACCATAAGAGTCGGATTTAACGTCATGCGTCTTGCCTATTGGTATGTTCTTATAGTACTTCGGGTAGTGGAACTCCTTCACTACCCGCCGACCAAAGTCGAGGCCAGGCCCATTTTTCTCCCAGATGAGAAACGGCAAGTTGCACCGGTCCCTTCCACCGACCCATAGGGCCAGGGCGATCACAACTCTCGCCAATTCATGTGGCACAGTGAGCGCGCACGCCCACTCTCCGATCTTTTCTCCAGTCTCGTTACACTTGATGGAGACTACAGAGTTAGACGCCCCGTGTCCCTTAGATACGTCGATCCCGCATGTATAGGAGAAGTTCTGATCTGGGCGCCCTCCAATAAGTTCGCACCACAGCCGCAATTTTCCTTTTCTAATTCTACGTATTTTAAGGTTCTTGCGACTGCGTGTGCGAAGTAATGATGGTATCACTGAAGAAGCGACTGACTTATTCAGAGTTATATCGAGCGACATCCTAGCTGGTTTAGCGAATAAGGCGGCGTGCACGTCAATACTGGCGGGAGAAAAGAATAGATCCCCACTTCCAGCGTCATCAGCGTCCACTTCTCGGGCCATTTCAATCGGTGAGCGGACACTCTCCTCATGATTGTACCAGGGTGACCGAATCTTCCACTTGTCGGTGACTTCTTCCTTCTCGACATAGCGCCCGGCCCCTTTCTCGGGGTGATCCCACCACATGAGCGGGTACACCTTTATCTGTCCCGAACCCTTCCATTTTGAATACTCAGTTCCAGGCCCGGCTACGGTTGAATTCACGATGCGCAGTAGCCCTGCATCACGGGTTGCTGATCGCATCTCTGCCCCATGTTCTACTTTGGCGAACTCGTCGAGCAAAATAATATGACGACGGTCACCAGAAGCAGCATGTTTTGTAGTTGATTCTCCATCGATACATGCCCCGTTTAACTCATTGTACAGGTGCATATTCTGTCGATATTTCCCACCGACATGACAACCCTCTGGGAGCATCCACCAGGGCAACCACCTATTTATGTAGTCATGCTTCTGAAACAGTGCCTTCATGTTGCCGGTCTTGTCCACGTAGTCCTTGGTACGTGACATTTCCAACAACTGAGCCTCTGGGGTGAACAACCAATGCCAGTGTATATACGCAAGACATATCCAGCTGGCACCCATATCACGAGACTTATTAATCAGTATGTCCTCGCCATTCTCGAGGCACCAATCTAGCGTTTTTACCGCTTCATCCTGCACGCACCAGGTTATGAACGGTGCGTGCTGAACCTTAGCCTGCGAACGCTGACCGGTTAACGGTTCAACGTCCCATTGATGGTATGTCCACACAAAGGAGTTTATCCATAGGATCTTAGACTGCGAACATGCGTACAGCCAGTCTTTCTGAAGGCCAGGGTCATTCTCTGCTCTCTCAAGTAGATCCTGTCTGAACTCCAGATTCTTGATCGGGTCCTTCGGGACTTCGATTCCTGTTTCTTCGCATCGCCATATCTCGCACACGTTTGGAAAGGGAGCCCTCAGAACGGGTTTGATCTTTTCCTCTAGCGTCAGCATCCTTGTCCTCCTTCTGCTTGACGTGACCAGTCAAGGCGCTCCCTACTCGTTTATGTAACGGAACTGCCTCCGCCTTCTTGTCGCTCTTCTTGGGGGGTGGCGCCGCCTTGGGTTTTCCGACCATGTGATCGAACAGCTTGTCGATGGACGCTTTGTCAGGCGGAACATACTCAACGACCTTTCCCTCGTTATCGACGACATCGTAACCCAGGGCCTTCTTCCACACAGTCTGGGCGAGAGCCTCCCAATGGGATATTGACCCACGGGGGAGCATGCTGTCGCCCTGTTTCTGTAGGAACTCGATCAATTCTTTGTTCGGAGACATCAAAAGGTCCGCTTTGTCACACTCAATTTGTAATTGAACGAAGATCCATCTGGGTCTTGCGTGTTGTCGAACAACACCCTCAGCCTCTGATAAGAGTCATTGTCAATCTTGTCAACACGGGAAAGCGCGACATTGAACACAGCGGTATTCAGCGCGTGCGAATTTGTGGTGCCGTCAAGTGCTACAACTGCGTTCGTGCTCTGACTTTTCACGAATATTAACTCACTATTCGCCAATGTTCCGTCTTCAATACCGATCCATATGCCCTCCACCGTCAACGCATGACCCGTTAGAGTCAGCGACGTCGCAGCCGCCGCGAGCGGATTATCCTCAATCAGATCCGTAGTAGCGGTTCCTACGAGCTGAGCAGCAACCGTTGAAATGTCGTGCCAGTCTTCATCTCCCGATGCCGCCGCCGATCCCTGTATGATAAAATCTGCACCATTCGCATCCTGTACGGTCGTAGTATCGAGAAACGCCTGAATCATCAATGTGGTAGACTTGTTAGCTGACACGTCAATCTCTGACGATTCCACGATAGTGTTCTGTGCAACAGCGGTCCAATCGTCGACCACCTCCACCGCCTTTGTGACTGTCCCCAATACCTCAAGAGCAGCCAGATCAGTAACCATAGAATCCAACGAAAGACCTTGTGCCGTCTGCTCAGTAATAATCGTATCAAGGGACACTCCCTGTCCCACCAGTTCGACACTGGTACCTGGCATCTCTATACGATGAACGAAGGCCACCTCTATACGAAAATCGGTACTGGCGAGGGTCGAGACAACGAACAACAATCTGTCATAACCATTGGTATTGAGCCACGCCTTGGCAACGTCATTATTTCCGCCGTTCACGGTGAACAGTTCAAAAGCATCGTCGGTGGCGGACCAGGAAAAGGTATCAATGTACAGATCAGATCCACCGCGAACGACCATCGTGCCTGTAGTGCAGGTAAGAGTACCTACGTGAGTATAGTCATCATTCTCTCCGCGCGCAGCGTATACCTCAAGGATATTGCTGTCGGCATCGATTCCTGTACCGTACGCGCGCAGTTCCAGGAACTCTTCGGTGCGATGTGACAAATCAACGGTTAGGGAATTGGTCGACCCCAACACGTTTCCAATAGCCGACACTTTGCGCTGTGCATTCGTAAGCGCAGCATGGGCTACGGTGATCTCACCCTCTAGTGGTATCCAACTTCCTCTTTGCATGATTATTCTCCTGGTAGTTTACCCGTCACCCAACAGCCGGAACGCCCGAGCATCGGTGTAAGTCGCTAATTTTAATTCAATGAGATGGAGCCCCCACCCCTTGGCTTCCAACCGCACGTCTTCAGAGATGTCGTTCATCATTTCAACCGTTGACACGTCATCTGCTATCAGCATACGATCTCCCAGCTGACCCATGGCGAAGGACGTTATGGACTCGTTGTAGTCCTCAGTTTCCAGCAACGCCAGAAACGCGTCCTCCACTTCATAGCGGAATACAGCGGCAAATGCTGTACCGTTGATGACCTGAGTGGGGAGGTACACGGTATTCTCTTTCTTGACGCACGTAATTATTGTGTGGACAAAGGGCACGCGCCAGTGTAACCCGGGCTCCAACGTCGCGGTATACCTACCGAACCTAAGTCTAACAGCTGCTTCGTTATGGTGCGTGGACTCAGCCCACTTGAGCTGAGATACTAACTCGAACATCCTCGCCCAGAATCCCATGTTACTTCCTCAATCCTTTCGTGTACCAGTTATAGTCATCGCCCCATACTGAGTCATCGGGATTTGGTTTCACAGGATACCCATACTTGGTTCCCCAATCGGCTCCCTCCTTGTGTGTGGCCTGCAGGTCTATCCAGTCCTGGTCGGGATCGAAGTCAATCTCTACCTCGTGGCATGCCTGCTTTACCTTACGGCGCAGTGCTTTCTCGTTGGAGCGATACCATGGTTTGGATATGGTGAAGAAGCAGAACTTCTTAAAAGACCGTGACATTGCGCACCCCCGAAACGAAAAATGGGCCGCCTGGCTACGGCAGAAGGACAGATTATCGCTCTGATTGCCGTAGCTTTTAGCGCCGCAGTGCTACAACAGTTCCTCTACGAAATGGGGTGACCAGTGGGACTTGAACCCACACCGACAGGATCACAACCTGCCGTGCTGCCAATTACACTATGGCCACAATAGACCCAGGGAGAATTGAACTCCCGTCACCAGGGTGAAAACCTAGTATCCTAACCGTTAGAAGATGGGTCTGTAAAGACGACGGTGGGAATCGAACCCACGTATGAACCGGGGGAGAATTGAACTCCCATCGCGCGCTTGAGAGGCGCGCATCCTAACCGTTAGACGACCGGTCCAAGGGTGAAGGCTGGAGTCGAACCAGCGACCAGGGCGCCTCTCGACGTTCCCCTGTGCTCTGCCGGACTGAGCTACTTCACCAAAAACGGGTTCTGCACAAACTCACCGTGGGCTGCACGACCATGCTTGCTCTTAACCTTGCCTGGGTTTCGAGCCCAGGTCCCGCGAAGGCGCGTGTGCTACCGAATACACCACAAGATGAACCCGCATAAAGCGGGAGGCCGGACTCGAACCGGCGACAATCACGTTGGCAACGTGATACTCTACCACTGAGCTACTCCCGCGCACCTGGGTCGCCAACGGGCTCCCAGGCTATTCACTTTTCAAAGAGCGTAAGCACTTAATGCTCTTTGAAAAATGTTTAAAGGCTTTTTCATCAACGTCGTCCGCCACTAGGTCTATGCCATCTGCCTCCAGCCGGTCTACTATGTCCTGCCTTAGCATATGCATAGACGCCATATTCTCGGCAAACGACAATAGCTCCCACCTGGAGAACTCGTGTAGCGGTCTTCCCTTGTATATCACCATTAGTCGCCCCCTCTATCTTCTTTGGCCTCGCAATGCAAGACGCACATGCACGTCGTGCATTGCATCTTTCCAAAGTCGGTCAACAACACGCCGTCGATCATAAGCGGGTGGCAGTCCTTAGTCCACCTGCACTTCGGGCAGGACAAGGCGTACTTCCATTTACCGGCCATTAGTCGCCCCCACCAAAACATTTAGAGATATCGCCCGCCTCTTCGACATAGTCGTCTAGGCAGTCCCGCAGAACGAAGTGTACGTCTTCATCTTCGACGATCACACACTTAACGCCGCTGATCTCCACGGTCAAGTCTTCAAGGACGTTGCGCTTCTCAGCAGCCTTGATCATCGCGGGCTTCTGGACAATGTCGCCAATGACCAAGTCCTTTACCGCAGGACCAACAAGCAGTACTCTCATGGCGTCGTTGCTCTTCGTGTACCTCTGTGGCAGTACGAGGCTGCCGTCCAGTGTCTCGTCTTCTAGTACCAACGCCACGTTGTTTCTCAATGGTCTCAAGAGTAAGTCCTTTCTCGATAAGTTCAAAGAATCGTTCAGTGGTTATAGTCCTGCAATCTGCGCCTTCAAGTGGGCCACCTGTTTCGACACAACGCTGTGCGCAGTCTCTAACTGCTTTAACCAGAAATTCAACCGACGCTTCCATAACAAATTCTTGCGCGCGGGCTCCACACCCCTCTTCATTCGCCTCATCTGCGTGCACATCTATTTCCTTTCGATCCATACTAAGTTCCTCCGGCCAAACAGCGAGCGCCATAGTCTCATGATATAGCCCCAGTATCCGTATCGGTTCTTGGCGTACGTTATAAATCGGGGATCATCGGTCCCATTCCACTGCCCCATACCGTCAATATCGCCCATACGTATGAGAGTGTTGTGAATCAAACGATCTCGATCAATCTTGAGACGCTGTGATATCCAGCCTCTGTCTTCTGGCATAATCATGCCTTTCCACCTACATTAAGAAGTTCCTTGAATTCTGCATCCATGGTTTCCCTCCGTGTACATAGGGCTTTGGGTCACTGGAGGTCGGTCAGACGTGCTCCGTTGTGTCCCGGGGAATTCCGTCACCCTATGTTGTTTTAAATAAGCGCCTGATTTGTACTCGAACTCCTCCCCAGTCATAGGCTTTCTTTCCCTTTTTCGTCGTGGTCATATGTCACTTTGAAGCACTGCTTCGCCGCAGTGTGATAGACGACGATTCCCTCTGGATTATAGAACCCGGGTGCTGCCCAACTGCCGCCCAGTTTCAATTTCGCCATAAGGTGGGGGACATTCAGATCTTCAACCTGTCCCTGCCACAAGATCGGAACGACATGTACGCGCTCGGGTAGGGTAGCGGGCTCTTTCCACCGGCCTACGTTGAACAGGCTGAAGCGCTTGTGGTCGAGGCCATAACCGCGCTGAATTCCGCTGCCCCACCATTCGCCGAAGTGGCGACCAGGTCCGAGCTTCAGAAGTTCATATTCGTGTCCACGGACCCAATCTGCGAATCCATAATTATCATCTTCTGTTGAAATCCACCGATTCCGGCTACCGATCAGAATTTGGCCATCCTCGCCGATAAAAATCTGCGCATTGGTGCCGTCGATCTTCTCGGTCACGATGACAGTGCGCTTGTATCTGGGTATCTTTGGAAACTTTTGGAACTCGATCATCTGGCCACCTTGGTCCAGGTCTGCTCTTCGACAAGGCCACAGGTCATGCAATACCGATATGGGTCACAATGATAGTGCTTCCCGTCACCTGTTGCCCAGTAATGTTGAGTTATGCGGCATATCGTGCCGTTGTCTATGAGTTCTTGGTCTGTCATTTCTCCACCTTCCTAGATGATGCCCATATCGTACCTAAACCACTCTATACCAACATTGCTCGTGGTATCACACGGCGTTGAATACTTAACCCATTTCACTGGCTCGATGATGTCTTTCGGCTTTACTAACCCGATGAGTGGAGCCGCGCAGATCGTTTTAAGCAGCTGTCTCCTATTCATGTCACGGCCTCCAGATGAATTTTATATCGCTCGGCACACTTTTCATAGAACAGCTTGACATCAGACAGGTTTTCCTTGGTGCACAGAATGATGATGTCTCTTCGCATCCGGTCACTTATCTCGATACGTTCGTATTGTCCAAGTTCTCGGTTCCCAAGAAGAAGATCCCCAGTCGTGGCGTCCATCAGGTCGTAGAGCATTGCGCTTATGATCATGTCGTTTCCTCCTGATCTTTCCAGATGTCATTCCGACCATTCGGATCAGCGCCAGATCGATCTCTATATTCACACGCGCCAGGAGATCCCCCAAAGGCGTATTGGGTTCTGGCCCTAAATTTACGTTGTGTGTCGCAACCCCGTGGACCAATTTCTTGGCTTCTACCAGAGCATTCGCATCTTCAACTCTCTGGTTCACCCTCTCGTGATCAGTCATTTGGTTCCCCCTTCAAAAAATGGGGCGGGCAGGGTTTTCGGTGCTGATCCTATTCACCCCGCCCACCAATGCGCTATCCCGCGTCCGGCCATTTTTTCCCAATTTTGTATAGGCTCGGGTGGGCCTTTCGGCCGTGCAGATCCGAGGTCCTCGGGATCATGACCCTACCTCGTGGGCTATCAACCCCTATCTGCCGTACCGTAGAGGTTTTCCTGGTCAAGGCCAGTTCCTCGGTGACTAACCGCTCAAACTGGTATCCCTCTGTACTACCCTTCGATGGGGGGCTATTTTCTCGCTTATCCACGCATTTATGGATTTTTTCTGCAAAAAGTCTATCTAAGGGGTGATTTCCCGCAAAAATAATTTTTTATCGGGGCGTATCGTTCGACCATTCTTCGCGCAACATCAATATCTTGTCCTCAAATACTGATATTGCACGTCTCTTTAAGAGATCTACTAGCTGCTCGTCATCCAAATCTTTAGCTTCCCTTTCGTCCACCCACGCGTACAACAGTATTTCACCTGTCGCTGTCATAGGGTGCCTGCTAGAGTTATCCACCCAGTCCTCATAGAGCAATGGCAAACGCTCATGATCCCTCAACCCATTCAGCCTATCAACAAATTTATTCATGTCTCCTACCTTTCGAGGTGTGATCTGATACCGTCACGACCGAAACCCGCCGCGCCAATCTGTCCGCGTCCCGAGGATGGCACCTACTTATGTAATCGAAGTCGTCGACGAAGAGTCGTTCATTCTGTACCTTTAATGGCAGATGGGCCAACGAGATAAACCGATCTGTGTGCAGCTTCAATCCCAGCTCCTGTGACATTATCCATTTGCCGTGGGCGATTGCGCGCGTCCGGCATACCATAACTGCTGCGTCGTCTGCTACCATGGCATGTAGCAATATGGTCGTTTTCCCGGAATGCCGGGGTCTTTTGATCACCTTCATCTGTCTGCCCTCCTCACGAGGTTTATGCTTCCTTCTGGTATAAAGACACGCACACGGTGCCTCCATACCGCAGGTTATGCAACGGCTATTCATCGCTCTGCCTTTCAATACCGAACTGTTTCGCTCTATGGCGGCGCGCCGTCTCTACGATCGTGTAACCGTCATAATCCTTATTCCGATCCCACAGGCCCACCGACTTCAAATAGATCTTCGCATACACGTATGTAAACCCGCAAATATCTTCGTACAATCGATTATCCACGATTCTGCCCCCTACCTTTCTACCATATTGTGTGACTATCGCGCTCGATTATCGAGTCGGCCAATATGTACGCCACCTTCTCTAATTCCTGGCGGTCCATGGCATAGAATGGCTTTCCGAACATCGTGCAGAAATCAGAGGGCTTCCTTCTCCTGAACCCCGCGTCCAGCCGGGCGTTAAACGCCCCCCACCTATGCTTCGGTCTCGGATACAACACCTCATTCGAGTGCACAAACATTTCACACCGCCTTTCTATACTACCGATCAATATATGGCTATTTTCTCACCCTTGGGCCGGAAAAATAAAAATTTCATCAAGACGAGCGGTGTCCAGTTACGGACTCACCCCGCCGCGGGTCCCATAATGCCGAGGGTGGTACCCCGGGGGTCGCGGTCTCGGGTACGCGGGAGCGTTATCGGACGTCGTCATCCCTCGCGTACAGGGCAGGACCGATAACGACATAGGCCCGATAATAGCCCCATTTGCAGCGATTTTTAGGCGTATTTGCACATTTTGTTTGCATACTCACCCACTGTTACGCAGACTTAGGGTAGCCAATTGTACTCTTAAGAATCTGAAAGGGGTTACACCATGGACTCATTAGACCACTGTGCTGAAATGGACAAACTAGGGCCATTAAGTGAATCCAGCCGAGTAGCCATATTGAGCGAACATTGTCATACGGACGTTGAGGACTGGGACGCCACAAAGGGCATGACTTGGGTAGAGTTCTACAAATGGCTGGGATACTGATCATGGACGCATTAGAACGAGCAATGGTGCTGGACATGTGCGGAACACCCCGCACTGCTCAGCGGAACGCGGCGATCTTGGCAGAACACCAACTGATCGACAGATACGACGAGACACCCGACATGAGTTGGGTGGAACTCTACCGATGGCTGGGATATTAGGATGAGCATCTACTTCAAGTACAGGGCATCGGACTGGCCCGGCATCATTGTACTTGCCATCGCTGCGTTCGTTGCCCTGTGCTGACCGTAACATAGGGTAGGAGCCACGATCTTCAGAAATCGGGTATTGGGTGGCCAATTAGATTATAGGGCCTTGTGCGGCATATGTGGAATCGGTGACTGAAGGTCAATTACCCCTCTGCTTAGGTGCTAGCCTAACAATGTTGGGGCCCGGACAACAATGTTTCCCTCGGCTAACATGTCACACGCTTAGACTTCAAGGTAGGAGTATTCGCCATTATTGGGCCAGAAACGCTACGTTACTTAAGCTAGGTGAACACTTAAACTAAGCTCCACTAAGCATTTATAATCAGGCTACCTGACTAAGGCGAGTGACGAGTATTGGTTTTTACATTGTTCTCTATAGGGAATACACATATACGTAAACCTATTACATATACGTTACCTATATACTTTCTCCCCTATAGTCTAATAGAGAAACAAGTACTTATCACTAGACTTGAAATGCTAAACACTTACTGCATAAACACTTACAACATAATAATTCAAGTAATGTAGCGTTTTTGACCCCTTAAGGGCTTTATTTACATTACTAGTCGTGACATTTAGGTGTTTGCATCTCGTGTATTCATTGGGTATGCTTAAAATAAACGAAAGGGAATACATCAATTGACGCTGGCTCAGGCGGTGTTGACCATCTAAAATCATAGGAGACTTTATGCGTATTATAAAATGCAGTAAATGCGGGGGGCAACTTCCCCTCGCCACACACAGCCAAGAGACGTTAAAGGCCGGCGAGAAGTACTTGTGTAGGAGGTGCCTTGATAAAATTGCGCGATCGTCCTCTACAGCGTCGCATCAACACGCTGTAGCTTGCGGCTGGACGGGAGATCCAGCCTGTTAATTATGGATCGACGAGTAGCAAAAACAATGGCACGCCACGGAAGGCATTGTCGTGTATGTTTTGAGCAGGAGGATTAGTCATGCGAGGACCACTCTACAACTATGAGACGCAAGAACGAACCGTACTGGACACGGACAGGGACAAGCGCATCATGCTTGACCCCACACGCAAAGGGGCTGTGATTATGGAAACACCCACGGGATTGTGGTATAGTTGGATGACGGGAACGGACCAGTACAAGAACATATCGGTTTAGCAGCAACAACATTTGCACTGTCACAATCTGTTGCGTATACTTAAGCCAGAAGCCGAATGGATTCGCCGAACTAGGACCACGAGTCACTAGGGCACGCCACGGAAGGCATTGTCGTGTATGCTGTAGGTAGGAGGATTAGTCATGATACTAGCGATTGATTTTGCGTCTCCAGTCTCGTCGTTTGCCAGAAAGCACAAGAAACCCAGAGGTTGTTGGGTAGTAAATGACACTTCAGCTCCGTTGGACAGTGGTGATATTGCTGTCGCCGACACTGAATCAGAGGCAGTAAATTGGGCACGGGAACAAGTCAAAGCGGGTTTGGCTACATTTGACCCACGTTGGCTACACGTAAATTCAAACTACGCCAAATGGTTATAAAAGATCGGTCATGAGAACACCCGATGAATGCTGGAATTGGTTCGAGGAATAACGTTTATATGAGGAAAGACGATGGACAAGTATTTCGTAAGCGGGTTAAACCCGGAATCAGGAACAAACGAATTACCTATGGCAGAGATATCAGGGAAGGATCATGAGGCTTGTGTAGTGGTGTACGGCGAAGACTTAACTGGGCTACTTAAGCGGACGTATGACGTTCTCAAAGGTCTAAATGGGGAGTAATGCCATGAAACATCTACTAGCAGATAT
>LAZR01000253.1_pt1 | contig 51534 bp, 55 predicted proteins | sample 329461 | NCBI WGS metagenome assembly LAZR01 (sample SAMN03002196, study PRJNA259156) | marine sediment metagenome | biome: sea floor; feature: Hydrothermal impacted sediments; material: marine sediment; isolation source: Loki non-amplified sample from Loki's castle hydrothermal vent sediment ...
GGCCACCGCCGCGGATCGCCGCTTCATGGCCGCCGCCATTCGCTATGCGATGCGCAATGTCGGGCGGACCGCGACCAATCCCTCCGTCGCGACCCTGATCGTTCGCGACGACGGTGAAGGCCCGCGAATCGTCGGGCGCGGTGTCACCGCGGTCGGTGGACGGCCGCATGCCGAGCCGGTGGCGCTGGCCGAAGCCGGAGCCCTGGCTAAGGGAGCGACCGCTTATGTCACGCTCGAGCCATGCGCCCATCATGGGCGGACACCGCCTTGCGCGGAAGCTTTGGTCGCCGCCGGCATTGCGCGAGTTGTATCGGCCGTCGCCGATCCCGATTCGCGGGTCGACGGCAAGGGGCACGCAATTCTCGCAGCCGCCGGCCTGGCCGTCACAAGCCGGCTTATGGCGGACGAAGCGGCGGAGACGATCTCCGGATATCTCAACCGGCATCGCAGGAAACGCCCGGAAGTGATTCTGAAGCTGGCGCTCTCGGCGAACGGAAAACTTGGATTGAAAGGGCAGGGACAGGTCAAGATCACCGGTCCGACCGCCAATGCCCAGACCCATTTGGCACGCACACGACACGACGCCATCCTGGTCGGGGCGGGGACCGTCCTTGGAGACGATCCACGCCTCGATTGCCGGTTGCCTGGGCTCGCCGACCGTTCGCCAACCCGAATCGTGCTCGATCCGCGATTGCGCACGACAGCTAAGATGTCCGTCGTGCGGACCGCGAGGGAAACGCCGACGCTGATCGCCACCTTCGCCGGTGCGGACCCGCATAAGCGCGCGGCGCTGGTCGCGGCCGGGGTCGGCTTCCTCGCCTGTGAAGCTGACCCGCAGACCGGCCGGATCGCGCTCCCCGAACTTCTCGAGGATCTCGCCGCCAGGGGCATGTCGAGCATTCTGGTCGAGGGTGGAGCGGAGACCGCGGCAGCTTTCCTCGACGAGGACCTCGTCGATCGGCTTGTGCTTCTGCGGGGCGAGGTCGTCATCGGCGAAGACGGTCTCGCGAGCCCGATCGATATCGCGGCTGCGCGGCGACGTTTTCGCCTGGTCCGACAGTATCGCTTCGGCGCCGACCACGCGTTCGAGTTCGCCCGGAGGGAAGCCTGATGTTCACCGGAATCGTCACGGATATAGGCCGGATCGACAACGTCGAACGACTTGATTCGGGACGCCGCTTCCGAATCGCGACCGCTTACGAGACGGCGTCGATCGCCATTGGCGCCTCGATCGCCTGTTCGGGAGTTTGTCTTACCGTAACGGCTCTATCCGGCGACACCTCGAATGACGGCTGGTTTGAAGTCGAGGCTTGGGAGGAGGCGTTGCGCCTGACCACCGCCGGGCAGTGGGCAGAGGGCACGGCCATCAATCTGGAGCGCTCGCTGAGAATCGGTGATGAAATCGGGGGCCATCTGGTCTCCGGACACATCGATGGTCTGGCGGAAATTTTCGCCGTCGAGGTGGAGGGCGAGGCGGTCCGGTTCCGCTTGCGCGCGCCCCAGGATCTGAAGCGATACATCGCCAGAAAGGGATCGGTCTGTCTCGATGGCACGTCGCTGACGGTCAATTCCGTTACCGACGATCGCTTCGACGTTCTCCTCATACGCCATTCGTTGGAGGTCACGACCTGGGGTGACCGCCGCCAGGGCGATAGCATCAATCTTGAGGTCGATCAGATTGCGCGCTATGCCGAGCGCCTGTTCGGCGCTAACTCGACCGCATCCTAGCGGCGGGGTTCGCTGCCGGGAATTTCTAAGAAGCGCCGACCGGTCACCACAGCGGAACCACGCGATCTCACTGCGGCGAAACGTCGCCCGCGCCGCGCCCCCGTCTGCCGGAATACTCGACCGCCAGGAAGGAACACCCATGGCATCCAAGCCGCATCTCCTCGTCGTCGAGGCCAGGTTCTATGAGCACATCGCCGATTTGCTGATCGAAGGGGCCAAGGCCGAACTCGACAAAGCTGGCGCGACCTTCGATGTCGTTACCGTGCCGGGCGCGCTGGAAGCGCCCGCGGCCGTCGGGTTCGCTCTCGCCGGCGCGGACGAGGGAAGGGCCGATTATGACGGGTTCATCGTGCTCGGATGTGTCATCCGCGGCGAGACCTATCATTTCGAACTCGTCGCCAACGAGTCGTCGCGGGGCCTGATGGCGCTGTCGATCGACGAGACCGTCGCGATCGGCAATGGCATCCTGACCGTCGAGAACGAGGCGCAGGCGCTCGATCGCGCCGACCGGCACCGCAAGGACAAGGGCGGCGCGGCCGCCCGCGCGGCGCTGCAGATGATCGCGCTCCGCGATCGGTTGGGGGCCTGAGATCATGGCCGGGACTGAGCCACAGCCTCGCGTTGTCAAGCCCGCCAATAAGCGGGGCGCGGCACGACTCGCCGCCGTACAGGCGCTCTACCAGATGGATGTGGGCGGTACCGGCCTGCTGGAGACGGTAGCGGAATATGAGGGTTTCCGGCTCGGCCAGGAGATCGACGGAGAGATCTATCGCGACGCCGATGCGGCCTGGTTCCGCGATGTCGTCTCCGGCGTCGTGCGGACCCAAAAAGTCATCGATCCGCGCATCCACGCCTCGTTGCCTACGGATTGGCCGCTATCGCGCATCGACACCACCCTGCGGGCGATCCTGCGGGCCGGGGCCTACGAATTGACGAACCGCAAGGACGTTCCGGTCGCCGTGATCGTTTCCGAATATGTCGACGTCGCCAAGGCGTTCTACAACGACGACGAACCGGGGCTGGTCAATGCGGTGCTCGACCGCGTCGCGCGCGCCGAACGCGGCGAGGGCCGAGGCAAAGACGCCAAGGACGCCAAGGACGCTAAGGTTTGATGGAGAACGCGGCGCCCCTTTCGCTCGGTGAACGGGCCGTGCGCCGCAACGCCTTCATTCTGGCGGGCGCGCAGGCTCTGGTCGGAGGCGCCGCGCCGGTCGTGATCTCGATCGGGGGCCTCGCCGGTGCGTGGCTGCTCCTCGAAGACAAGTCGATGGCGACGCTCCCGGTGACCGGATTCAATCTCGGCATCGCAATTGGGGCCTTGCCGGCGGCGGCGCTGATGCGGGCAGTCGGACGGCGGCTCGGTTTCGTTTCGGGGGCGCTGGTGACGTCCACCGGCGGTTTGGTCGCGACCCTTGCCTTGTTCGGCGGCAGTTTCTGGCTCTTCGCGCTGGCCTTGATGTTGGTCGGCGTCGGCGGCTCATTCACCCAGCAATATCGCTTTGCCGCGACCGACGGCGCCTCCAGGTTGTATCAACCGCGGGCCATCGGGATTGTGCTGGCCGGGGGCATCCTGGCCGCCGTCATCGGACCGCAGACCGTGCGGCTGACGGACGGCCTCTTTCTGCCGGTCGATTTCGCCGGAGCGTTTGTTGGAGTCATCATCCTCGGTATCCTCGGTGCCGGCGTCCTGACATTCCTGCGAATTCCCGACGGCCCGGAGGAGACCCATCTGGACGATGCGATGCCGGCGCGGCCGTTGTCCGAGATCGTCGCACAGCCGCGTTTCCTGGTTGCGCTGCTGTGTGGCGTCGGCACGTACGGGGTGATGAGCTTCGTCATGACCGGCGCGCCGCTGGCGATCGTCGGCTGCGGACTTACCAAGGACGTGGCCGTTTTAGGCATTCAGTGGCACGTCCTTGCGATGTTCGGTCCGAGCTTCTTCACCGGCCGCCTGATCGCTCGATTCGGAAAACAGGTCATCGTGGCGACCGGGCTTTTGCTGCTTGCGGTGAGTGGCGGCATTTTCATGTCCGGTCTCGCGGTCTGGAACTTCTGGGTCGGTCTCGCGCTGCTTGGCCTCGGCTGGAATTTCGGATTTATCGGGGCAACGGCGATGGTCGCGGAGACCTACCGGCCGTCGGAAAAGAACAAGACGCAAGGGCTGCACGATTTCCTGCTGTTTTCCACCGTCGCCTTCGCGTCCTTCATGTCGGGGCGGACCTTCGTAGCCGCGGGCTGGGAGACGATGAATGTCGTCATCTTCCCAATCGTGGCGCTATGTCTCGTGGCATTGGTCGTGCAGTCGCGCTTCGCGCCGCGGACGCAGCCGCAAGGGTAAATTCGCCCATCCGACCAATCTGGGCGCTTGACGGCATCCGGCCCTTCTATAACCTCCCGGTCGCCTTGCGGGACGGGGAATGAAATTCGTTCTCGTCGGGAAAATTGGGGAAATCGCCGGACACATATCTGGCGAGGAGTGAGGGAACAGCATGCCGACAATCTTAATTATTGTGGCTCTGTGCGGGCTACTGGCGATCGTCTACGCGATTTGGGCCACCCGATCAGTCATGGCGGCCGATCAGGGCTCGGCGCGAATGCAGGAGATCGCCGGTGCGATTCGGGAAGGCGCCCAAGCCTATCTTTTGCGCCAGTACACCACCATCGCGATCGTCGGAGCGGTTGTTGCTGCCATCACCTGGTTCCTCCTGTCGGCCTATGCCGCGGGCGGTTTCCTCATCGGCGCAGTCTTGTCAGGTCTCGCCGGCTTCATCGGCATGAACGTGTCGGTGCGCGCCAATGTCCGGACCGCCCAGGCGTGCTCGCGCTCGCTCAGCCTCGGTCTCGGTATTGCCTTTAAGTCGGGGGCGATCACGGGGATGCTCGTGGCCGGACTGGCGTTGCTTGGCGTCACCGTCTATTTTCTCCTTCTCACCACGCAATTCGGTTTCGCGGCTTCGGACCGCACCGTGATCGACGCGCTTGTCTCGCTCGGCTTCGGCGCATCGCTGATCTCCATCTTCGCCCGTCTGGGCGGCGGCATCTTTACCAAGGGCGCCGACGTCGGCGGTGATCTCGTCGGCAAGGTGGAAGCCGGCATTCCCGAGGACGACCCGCGCAATCCTGCCACCATCGCCGACAATGTCGGCGACAATGTCGGCGACTGCGCCGGCATGGCGGCCGATCTCTTCGAGACCTACGCGGTGACCATCGTCGCGACGATGGTGCTCGGCGCGATCTTCTTTGCCGGCTCCGACATCATCGAAAGTGTGATGGCTTATCCGCTGGCGATCGGCGGCGCCTGCATCATCACGTCGATCATCGGCACGTTCTTTGTTCGGCTTGGCTCGAACGGCTCGATCATGGGCGCCCTGTACAAGGGCCTGTGGGCGACGACGCTGCTATCGATCGTGGGCCTCGCGATCGCGACCTGGGCCACGATTGGCTTCGGCGACATCGGCCAGTCCACGGATGGCGTGACGATCAACGGGCTTAACCTTTTCTTCAGCGGCATCATCGGTCTCGTGGTCACCGGGCTGATCGTCTGGATTACGGAGTTTTATACCGGGATCGGCTTCCGCCCCGTCCGCTCAATCAGCGAGGCATCCGTGTCGGGTCACGGAACCAACGTCATCCAGGGTCTCGCGGTGTCGCTCGAGGCAACGGCGCTGCCGACGATCGTCATCGTCGCCGGCATCATCTCGACCTACCAACTCGCGGGCCTTTACGGGACCGCGATCGCCGTGACCGCCATGCTCGGCATCGCCGGCATGATCGTCGCCCTCGACGCCTTCGGGCCGGTGACGGACAACGCGGGCGGCATCGCGGAAATGGCGGGTCTGCCCGCCGATGTTCGCCGTTCGACCGATGCGCTCGACGCGGTCGGCAACACGACCAAGGCGGTCACCAAGGGCTATGCGATTGGCTCGGCCGGTCTCGGCGCCTTGGTGCTGTTCGCCGCGTACAACTACGACCTGCAATATTTTATCCAGCAGGCCAACGCAGGGCAGGGCTTCGAATATTTCCAAGGGGTCGAGCCCGATTTCGCGCTCACCAACCCCTTCGTCGTCGTCGGCCTGTTTCTCGGCGGGCTGATTCCGTTTCTCTTCGGCGGCATCGCGATGACGGCGGTCGGACGCGCGGCGAGTTCCGTGGTCGAGGAGGTTCGCCGACAGTTCCGCGAGAAACCGGGCATCATGGCCGGCACGGAGCGGCCCGACTATGCAAGGGCGGTCGACCTTCTGACCCGCGCGGCGATCAAGGAGATGATCGTGCCGTCACTGTTGCCGGTTCTGGCGCCGATCGTCGTCTATTTCGGCGTCCTGTTGATCGCCGACAAGAGCCAGGCCTTCTCGGCGGTAGGGGGGATGTTGCTCGGCGTCATCGTCACCGGCATTTTCGTCGCCATCTCGATGACGTCCGGCGGCGGCGCCTGGGACAATGCGAAAAAATCCTTTGAGGATGGTTTCGTCGATGCCTCCGGCACCAAGCATATGAAGGGATCGGAGGCCCACAAGGCTTCGGTTACCGGTGACACGGTCGGTGATCCCTACAAGGATACGGCGGGTCCGGCGGTCAATCCGGCGATCAAGATCACCAACATCGTCGCGCTGCTGCTTCTGGCGGTCCTCGCCCACAGCTGATCTCGCGGGGAGTCGCGAAAAGGAAAGAGCCCCGCGAGATCGCTCGCGGGGCTCTTTTCATGCCGACTGTCCGGCTCAGGTCAGAGGCGGATACCGCGCCCACCACTCCCGGTATCGGTCAGGATCTGGCCGAGGAAGGTTTTATCCTTGCCACCTGTCGTCGTCGTGCGCGAGATGAAGTCGAAGAGCTGGCCGTTCTGCAGGCCGTAATTGGCGATCCGCTCGACGCGTCCGTCCGCATTGAAGTAGACCGCCAGCACCTTCTGGTCGACCAGTTGGGGCTGCATGAACGCCACTGGGCGAACGCGCTTCTGGGAGATGTAATAGAATACCTCGTTGTCGAACGTCGCCGTCGTCGATGGCGAGCCGAGAGCCAGAAGCACCTGCTCGCGGCTGGAGCCGACCGGAACCAGCTCGAGGCTTTTTTCGTCGACGACGTAGCCCTGGTTCAGGACCTCGCTGGTCGAGCACGCGGACAGGGCGAGAACCGCCGCGACGGCGGCGGAAGCGAGCATCGATCGCTTCAGGCGGACGGATGAGTTCACGCTGATCATTCTCCTTGAGGCCATTGACGTCGCGTCCCGCAGGCTGCGCTGCATAACGGCGATTTCCAACGCGCCGCGAAGGCACGGCGGTCTCCTCCACCGCCTTTCAAACCAAGCCGGTCGGACTAGGTAAAGCACCTTCGGCGGCGTTGCAATCGGCTCGGCGCTGTGGCACCCGCCCCGGTGATATCGCCCGAAACGCATCGGACCCAGCCATGTTCGCCCGACTGAAAACCAACCGTCGTAATCGCGAAGTCGTTGAGCGTCTCTATGGCGAACTGGTGGCGCTGGCCCGCAGTCCCGAGCTTTATCTGGAGCATGGCATCCCGGATACCGTGATGGGACGGTTCGACGCCTTGTCGATCCATGTCTTCCTGTTTCTCCAGCGTTGCCGGGAAGAGCCTGCGCTCCAGGCGATCGCGCAGGATGTCGTCGACCGTTTCATCACCGATGTCGAGCAGTCGATCCGCGAACTGGGAGTGGGCGATCCCTCGGTTCCAAAGCGCATGCGCAAGCTGGCAGGAATTTTCTACGAGCGCGTCGCCGCCTATGAGGCGGCGCTCGACGATTCCCAGGTGCCGCTCGCCCGCCTCGCTGCCGCACTCCAGGCACGCGTTGTTCCTGCCGAAGCGGGGGAGGGTGTTGCCTTGCGGCTGGCAACTTACATGGCGGGGATGAAAACGCGGCTTCAGGCGACGACGGTCTCCGCGATTCTTTCGGGACACATCGAGACTGGCGAGTTGGGAGGAGCGGCATGACTCGGGAATTTATGGGGTCCAAAGCCATCCGATACCCCATATCGCCGCTCAAATTGCCGCGCGATGGCATGCTTGTCCGCTTCGAGGCGGATGAAACGGAGCGTGGGGCGCTGGCCGGCGAACTCGACATTTCGGCCGTCGAAACGTTTGTCTGCGATCTCCGCGTGCTGCCGTGGCGGGCCGAGGGCGTGCGTGTCACCGGGCAGGTTGCGGCGACGGTCGTGCAGCTGAGCGTCGTCAGTCTGGAGCCGCTGCGCCAGACGATCACGGAACCGTTCGAGATGATCTTCGTGCCAGAGGGCTCCAAGCTGGCGCGTATCGAGCAACCGGGCGAGCAGGAATTATACATCGATCCCGAGGGCGAGGATCCGCCTGAGGTGTACGCCGGTCACACCATCGACCTTGGTCCGTATCTGGTGGAGGCTATGGCGCTGGCCCTCGACCCGTATCCGCGTGAGGCGGACGCGGTTTTCGATCGCGTCGATACGGACCCCGATCCCGACGCCCGCCCGCCCTCTGCCTTCGAGGCCTTGGTGTCCCTCGTTCCGCGTGACGATGAAGACAAGAATTGATGAAAAATCGACGGTTGCCGTTCGCGCGCAAACGGATATCTTCGCGCCGCGCCGTCCGGGTGCACTGCAGGAAAGCGAGAGACCTTTGAATTCAAAGACCGGCATTACGATCTCGATCGACGCCATGGGCGGTGATCACGGGCCGGACGTGGTTCTCGCGGGTGCGGCCATCGCGCTGAAACGCCACCCCGACACGCGCTTTGTCCTCTTCGGCCAGAGCGATCTCGTCATGCCGCTTCTCGATGCCGACCCCGAACTGGCGGCGGCATCGACGTTTCACCATTGCGAGATTTCGATTCGCATGGACGACAAACCGTCGCAGGCGCTCCGACAGGGCCGGTACAAATCCTCCATGTGGCGGGCGATCGAGGCCGTGAAGACGCGTGAGGCCGATGTCGCCGTTTCGGCCGGAAACACCGGTGCGCTGATGGCCATGGCCAAGTTCTGTCTGCGCACGATGGCCAATATCGAGCGTCCGGCGATCGCCGCGATCTGGCCGACCTTGCGTGGCGACAGCATCGTGCTCGATGTCGGCGCGACGATCGGCGCGGACGCGCAGCAATTGATCGACTTCTCGATGATGGGCGGCGCCATGGCGCGGGCTCTCTTCGGCGTGGAGCGCCCGACCGTCGGCTTGCTCAATATCGGCGTGGAGGAGGTCAAGGGCCAGGACGAGATTCGCGAGGCTGGCCGTTTTCTGAAGGAGACGCCGCTGTCCGGCATCGACTATCGCGGGTTCGTCGAAGGCGACGACCTCGGCAAGGGCACCGTGGATGTCGTCGTGACTGAAGGCTTTACCGGCAACATCGCGTTGAAGACGGCCGAGGGAACCGCCAAGCAGATCGGCGCCTATCTGCGCGCCGCCATGTCGCAGACCTGGCTTGCCAAGGCCGGATACATCCTGGCCAGGAGCGCCTTCGAACGGCTTCGCGACAAGATGGACCCGCGCAAGGCCAATGGCGGCGTGTTTCTCGGCCTCAATGGCATCGTCATCAAGAGCCATGGCGGCACGGATGCGGAAGGGATCGCGGCGGCGATCGATCTAGCTCACGCGATGGCGCGCAACGGCCTGCGCGAAAAGATCGAGGCGGACCTCAATAGCTTCTATCTGCGCGTTTCCGAGGAAGCCGTCGCAATTCCCGAAAGCAATCCGCAATGACGAATGAAACGAGATCGGTCGTGCGCGGGACCGGGTCGGCCCTGCCCGAACGGATCATGCGCAACCAGGATTTCGAAGGCATCGTCGAGACTTCCGACGAATGGATCCGCCAGCGAACGGGCATCGCGGCGCGTCACATCGCCGGCGACCACGAGACCACCGTGTCCCTCGCCGAGGCGGCGGCTCGGCAGGCGCTCGCCGCCGCCGGTCTCGAACCCGCCGACATCGACCTGATCGTCCTGGCGACCGCGACCCCCAACAACACGTTTCCTGCCTCTGCCGTGCAGGTTCAGCATCGACTTGGCATCTCACATGGCTTCGCCTTCGACATTCAGGCCGTGTGCAGCGGTTTCGTCTATGCGCTGACCACTGCCGATCTCTACCTCAAGAGCGGCATGGCCCGCCGGGCGCTCGTCATCGGCGCGGAAACCTTCTCGCGCATTCTCGACTGGGAAGACCGGTCGACCTGCGTGCTGTTCGGCGACGGCGCCGGGGCCCTGGTGCTCGAAGCGACCGCCGAAACCGGGGCGGGCGACGCGCGCGGCATCATCGTCTCGCGGCTGCGCTCGGACGGCGCCCACCAGTCGAAGCTGTATGTCGACGGCGGTCCCTCGACCACCGGGACGATCGGCAAACTGCGCATGGAAGGTCGTGAGGTTTTCAAGCACGCGGTCGGGATGATCACCGACGTGATCGAGGACTCGTTCGCGGCGGCGGGCGTAACGGCCGATGATATCGACTGGTTCGTTCCCCATCAGGCGAACCGGCGGATCATCGATGCCTCGGCGAGGAAACTCGGGATTGCCGCCGAGAAGGTGGTGGTGACCGTCGACCGGCATGGCAACACCTCGGCTGCCTCGATCCCGCTGGCGCTCGACGCGGCGGTTCGCGACGGTCGCATCAAGCGTGGCGATCTCGTGCTTCTGGAAGCCATGGGCGGCGGCTTCACCTGGGGTGCGGTTTTGCTCCGCTGGTAGATATCAAGCCTTGATTCAGATGATGTTTTCGCTAAAGTGTGGCCATACGTAAGGGCGCCGACCAGCGATCTGTGTCCGACGGTCTTCCAGAAAGTTAGGGGACATGTATGGGAGACAAGACCCTCACCAGGGCCGACCTTGCCGAGGCGGTTTTCAGGAAGATCGGTCTGTCCAGGACGGAGTCGGCGCAGCTTGTCGAAATGGTCCTCGACGAGATCTGCTCGACCATCGCAAGCGGGGAATCGGTCAAGATTTCGTCGTTCGGATCGTTTCTGGTTCGCAAGAAGAACGAACGCGTCGGGCGGAATCCGAAGACCGGCGAGGAAGTGCCGATCTCGCCCCGGCGTGTCGCGGTGTTCAAACCTTCGAACGTTCTGAAGGACCGGATACTGGGGGCGCATGGCGAGCGACGTCCGAAGGCGCACGGTCTCGAGATGCTGAAAGCCGCCGAGTAAGGCCGCGACGGTCGATTGGTCACCGCCATGACGGAAAAGAGCGTCGACGCCTTTCGCACGATCAGCGAGGTCGCGGGAGATCTCGATCTGCCGCAACATGTTCTGCGGTTCTGGGAAACCCGCTTCCCACAGATCAAGCCGATGAAGCGGGGCGGCGGTCGTCGCTACTACCGGCCGGACGATGTCGAGCTTCTCAAGGGCATCCAGTATCTCCTGTACGTCAAGGGTTTCACCATCAAGGGTGTGCAGCGGATCCTGAAGGAAAACGGTGCACGCTTCGTCGTGGCGATCGGTTCCGGTGACATCGCGGCGCTCGAACAGATTCAGGCGGGGCGGCAAAGCGCGGCCAATGCGGGCGCGAACGACGAGCCCCATCTCGACGATATCGATCTGATTGCGCCCGAATCGCGGGAAGAGGCGGGGAAACCGACCGCCGCGGCGGACGGACCCGGCAAGCCCTTCGCCGGGTTGCTGAAACGTCACCGCAACGCCGGCACCGAAGATAGCCACCGCGGCGGATTGCTCCCGCGCGAGAGCGCCGAAGAGCTCGACGACGTGATTTTGCAGTTGCTCGAATGCAAACGGCTTCTCGATCAGGTGCGGTGACGCCGATCGGCTTGAGCGCAGCGTCTGCGCCCTTCGGCGCTCAGGGCCTGTCGGAAACGGCAAGCGACCCGGCCGCTACAGGGGCGCTGTTTTGCGGTTTCCGACGATTGACTGATCGGCCGCGCGCGGCCCCTCCGCTGCACAAGGCGGTCCGGCACTGGCGTTGTCGCCGGTTCGATCGGGAGCGGGACGGGCGCTTTTCGCGAGATCGCGTGCGCCGCACCGCATTTGCCTGTTGCACGCCATGTCCGGATTATCTAGGACAGTCAGCAGTCGGAGCGTAGCGCAGCCTGGTAGCGCACCTGAATGGGGTTCAGGGGGTCGGAGGTTCGAATCCTCTCGCTCCGACCATCACGAAAGTCCCGCGGAATAGGCGGTTGATCGCACGGCGGCAGAATGCCACTGAAAACTGGCCGGGATTTCTGACACTGTTTTGTCACTGATGCGATTCGGATCGGCCGAGAAATCTGTCCGCCGTAATCCACAATTTCGGACGATACGGTTCCGCTCCAGCCCCGTCGGCGATCCTTATGGACGGCACCCACCACCAGGCGAAGGAGGCCAGCATGACCGATTCTCCCCCATCCGAGGACTACGACACCGACGCCGTCGTCGATCTCATCCACGAGGTCTTTCCGCGCTCGACCGTGGAGGTCCTGCAGCGGCTGACCGGCGTTCCGCTTCGCTCGGTTACCAGGTGGGTGAAAGGCGAAAGCCGGATGCCGCCGACGCTGGTCGGCAAGCTTCGCGAGCAGGCGAAGCTGCGGCGGGAATTTTCGGCCGAGATCCAGAACCTGGTCGCGGAATATGCCGACGACGGCGCCATGCGGGCGGTGTTGCGGTCGGCGCTGCTGGAAGCCGCGAACGCCGACGCGATCCTCGAGGCGGAAGAACTTTAAGAACGCGTAAAATTTTCCGGTCGGGCACCACCGGATTTTAGTACCCGTTGGTCATGATGATTTCCAAGACGCGAGGGCAGGGGCCCGGTGCGCAAGGATGGAGATCATCGATGGCGAAGAAGGCCAGTCAACCGATCGTCCGGGTCGTCGGCAAGCGGCGGATCCCGGACGATCCCGTTCACCTGCTACCGGCACCGCTCGACGAGGACGATATCGATCTCGGCGACGGTAACGCGGCGACCGGCTCGCTGTTGCCGACCGAGTTCGTCTGTCTTCAGTTGCTGGCCGACCTGCCGCGCCGGATCGCGCACCGGATCGCGGCGAAGGAGACGGCGTGCATTCTCGTCCACGTGTCGAACGACCACTGGGCAAGCCCGGTCGAGAATGCTTTCGTTGAACTGATCGACACCTCCGGTTTTCCGGTCCGTGGGGTGAGCGTTCAGGATGGGCGCAGGCTCGGCGAATATCCAGGTCACGATCTCGGCACTGTTCTCGACACCGTCGGTCGCGGCCATGCGGTTCTGTATCTGAATCCGGACGAGGTGCTCGACCCCGTGTTCAAGCCGCTGATCGACGCAGAGTTCGATCTGCGGCGGATCAGGCCGTCGCTGATGACCGCGGCGCTCGAACGGGCTTTCCCCGGCTCGGGGGCGGCATGGCCGCGCAGGTTGGATGCGGCCGCCATGCCGCCCCACAGAATCGACTTCGCCTTCAAGCGCGCCGGCAATCCGGACGCGGCGATCGCGCTCGTCGAGGCGATGACGGCGCATCAAGCGGCCTTCGACACGTGGATGCGTCGCGACGAGAAGGCGGAAAAGAAGGAACAGACCGGCTGGAGATCCAGCAAGGCGCTGTCGCCCATCGATGTCCTGCGCCCGACCGAGCCGCGCCTCGACGACCTCGCCGGCTACGGCGCGGCCGCCGACTGGTGCCGCGATCTGATCGCCGATATCGGCGACTATCGCAACGGGCGCGCTGCCTGGGCGGATGTCGATCGCGGCTGCCTGCTGGTCGGGCCGCCCGGCACCGGCAAGACCATGCTGGCTTCGGCGCTGGCCGCGTCGGCGGGCATGCCGATGATCGCCACGTCCTACGCCCAGTGGCAGTCTTCGGGCGAGGCGCATATGGGCACGCTCCTCAAGGCGATGCGGGCGACCTTCGCCGAGGCGGAAAAGCACACGCCGTGCATCGTGTTCATCGACGAGATCGACGCCATCCCGAAGCGCGGATCGGCGAGCGCCGGCCGTCACGACGACTGGTGGACGGCGATCGTCACGGCCCTGCTCGAATGTCTGGACGGGACGTCGCGGACCGAGGGCATCGTGACCATCGCCGCCTGCAACAACGACGACAATCTCGATCCGGCACTTGTCCGCAGCGGACGCCTCGATCGCCGCTTCGAAATCGGGTTGCCGGACGCCGACGCGCTGACGAAGATCATTCGTCACCATCTGCCCGAAGCCGATCTGGGCGACATCGCGCCGGTTGCGACGTCGCTGGCAGGATCGGCGTCCGGAGCCGATGTCGCCCGCTTCGTCCGCGAGGCCAAGCGCGCCGCCCGCCGTCGCAGGGAGCCGGTGACCGGGCGCGATCTGATGGCCGCGGCGCTGCCACCGGAAACCCGCGGTCGCGAGATCGTCTGGCGCACCGCGGTTCACGAAGCCGGACACGCCGTGGCGTTTCTGGCGACCGGCACCGTCCCGCGTAGCCTGTCGATCGTCCACGGGCGGGGGATGAATGGCTTCGTCCAGGCTGACATTGCTCCTTCCGAAGGGCGGCTTGGCGATATCGAGCGCTACGCGCTGCCGATCCTCGGCGGTCGCGCCGCCGAGGAAATCGTGCTGGGCGAAGCGTCGGCCGGGGCGCAGCAGGATCTCCGCCAGGCCAGCGCGATGCTGGCGAACGCCGCCGGGTCGTTCGGTCTCGGCGGCTATCTGACGCCGGGCGATGCGGATCGCGGCCATGTCGAACACGCCGTGCGACGGCTTTATTCCGAGGCGCTGATGACGGCGCACCGGCATCGGATCGCGATCGTCGATCTGGCGCGCCTTGCCATCGAAAAGCGGGTTCTGGGCGAGGCGGCGCTACGGGCGTTCGGCCAGGAACGCGGACTTCTGTAAAGGGCGAAGGAGGCCCACACGATGATGATTTCTTTCGAAAAGCGGATTCAGGATCGTCTCGACCAGATCGAGGCCAGAGAAGGCATCCCGCCGGTCGAGTTCGTCCACCAGGCCGTCGAGGTGTGGAGCCTGGCCGACGCCAACATGCGGCGGGCGCTGGGAATCTGCGTCATGCGCTGGGTGCTGGAAAAGGTGCGGCGATGACGGTCGTCGAAAGGATCGATGGCGACGCCAGGTGGATGCTCGTCATCGCCGACGCGCATTTCGAAGTCTGGGAAAAGGTGATGCTGGCCGATGCTATTTCGGCGGCCGTCGCATCGACGTTCGACGAGATCATCGCCCAGCGAACAGCGTAAGGTGCCATATATGGCACGTTAAGCTACATAAGGTGCCATATATGGCACCTTAAACTGTCTGCGATTTTCCCCTCTTTGAACTTTCATCGGCGCAACGGAACATCCCGGGCGAAGGAGGACTTATGCCGACATTTTTTACCGCCGACACACATTTCGGTCACGCAGGCATCATCGAGATGTGCGGCCGTCCGTTTCGTTCGATCGAAGAGCACGACGCGGCGCTCGTCGCTGCCTGGAACTGGCGCGTCACGACGAGGGATCAGGTGTGGTTTCTCGGCGATTTCGGCAAGGGGCCGACCGAGCATCTCCTGAAGATCTTCCGCAAGCTCAACGGCTCCAAGCACCTGGTTCGGGGCAACCACGACAAGCCGGGTGTTTCGACCTGGCCGTGGGCATCCGTGCACGACATCGCCAACATCAAGGTCGACGGCCAGCGGCTGGTCCTGTGCCATTATCCGATCGCCTCCTGGGCAGGTGCCCATGGCGGCGCGGTCCATCTTCACGGTCACTCCCATGGACGACTGCAGGTGCCCGGCCTGGCCTGTGACGTCGGCGTCGATGTCTGGGACTATCGACCCGTGACGCTTGCCGAAATCGTGCCGCGGCTCGATTGCCAGGAAGAACCTGCGGCGGAACCGTCCGCCCCCGGTTTCTGCAACGGCCCGGGCGAAAGAGGCCCACGATGACCCGAATCTGGATCATGTCGGATTTGCACGACGACTACAGTCGCGGTTCGCTCGGCAATTACGCATTCCCTCGCGACGTCGAGGCCGACGTGATCGTTATCGCCGGCGATGTCGCGGGGCGGCTCTCGAAGATGGGCCGGTCCTGGCTCGAGGCGCAGGATCGTGGCATTCCCATCGTCGTCGTCGCCGGCAATCACGACTATTGGAGGGGCACGATCGACCGCGAGATCCAGCGTTTTCGCGACCGCAGCCTCGTCGATTTCATTCACCTGCTTGACGGCGAGACGGTGACGATCGCCGGCACCCGTTTCGTCGGGGCGACGCTGTGGACCGACTATGCGATCTGGCAGGGCGACGTCGAAGCCGGCCAGGCCGCGGCGGGCAGGGACATGAACGACTTTCGCTACATCCGGATTTCCGACTATGAGCGCCGGCTCCAGCCATGGATGCTCGCCGAGATCCATAGCCGCCACCTGGCGGTGATCGAGGCGACCCTGGCGACGCCGTTCGACGGGCCCACGGTGGTGGTGACGCACCATGCGCCGTCGCCGCGGTCGCTGCGCAACGGCCGGGTCGAGGAAGCCGGGGACGCCGCCTATGCAAGCGACCTCGAGGAACTGATCCTCGCGCATCAACCGGAGCTTTGGATACACGGCCACGTCCACACGCGGCACGACTATGCGATTGGCGCAACCCGGGTGATCTGCAATCCGAGAGGCTACGTCCATGCCGCGCACCGCAAGTGGCTGCCGGTCGAGATCGAGAACCGCGAATTCGACGAGCGGCTGGTTGTCGAGGTTGGCGACGAACCGGCGCCGGGATTCGGTCGCTGAGGGTATTCCTAACAGAAAGGCGCCAAGGGTTTTCTTGGCTTGCTTCCTACGGGAAAGTCAGACGGCCACCAAAAATCCGATCACCGCGACAAATCCACGCGCTATAATCTCCTCATGTCCAGGCTCGCGCCCTTTCCGCCGGAAATTGTCCACAGCATCGACGCGGGCGCGTCGGTGCTGCGGGCGGTTCGCGATCATTTCGGCCGCACCCTCGAAGAGGTCGCCCATGCGTGTGGGGTGGCGCCTGCCAGACTTTGGGAAATTGAGGCCGGGGTGACGCCGACGCCAGCCGAGCGGCAGGCGCTGTCTGAACTGTTCGGCTATGATGAAGATGTGCTGATCGACCTGTGAGGAGAACCGCACGGTTCGTGAAACAAGACAAAATTCGATCCAGATCGTCGCGCGACATATCCGGCCCCGGGATGGGATATGGAGAGTCGTGGAAATCAATCGCCTTCCGATAGACCGCGGGAAATCCCACAGGTCGCGCCGGGGTCGGTATTTGGGCGTTCTATGCTGGCGTTCGTCGAACGGGCAGGGGAGATAAGTTCCGCGGCTGGACCCTGAAGTGGAAGACACACAGGAACGAGATTTCTCCCCGTCCGTTGTCGACGTATCACCAGCTGTTAAAAGACATCGGGCCGTTATGAGCTCGGTTGCAACGCTGCGGTCGCAGACCACATTTTCACCGTCGGATGCGTGGGAAACAGCCGTTTCGATCGGGTAGGGGAATGATGCGAGTTTGATGACGCCACCGATTTCCTCATTGCCTGGTCCATCGCCAGACCCCGATAGCGCGTGGCGTCTCGTTCTGGAAACCGCCCTCGACGCCGTCATCGTCATGGATCGCCGTGGCGATGTCGTCGACTGGAACGAGAATGCCACAGCTATCTTCGGCTGGTCGCGTGACGAAGCGCTCGGCCGCAAGCTGGGCGACTTGATCGTTCCGCTTCGCTTTCGTGAAGCTCACACGGAGGGCCTGCGTCGCTTCCTTGAGACCGGCGAGGCGAAGGTGCTCCGTCGTCGTATCGAAATCTGGGCTCTGCGCCGCACCGGCGAAGAATTTCCGGTGGAATTGTCCATTTCGCCCATGGCGGAGGGCGATGGACTGATTTTTGTCGGCTTTCTTCGCGACATCAGCGAGCGAAGAAGCGCGGAACGGCAGCGCGAAGAGCACGCCCTCAAAATGGAAGCGCTGTATCGCACGATTTCGATTGCCGCGGAAACGATCTCCCTTGATGACGCCCTGCAGGTTTGTCTCGCCTCGGTCCATAAGCTGACGGGTTGGCCCCTCGGTCATGTGTATCTGGCGTCGGAAACGGCGCCGGTCCGGCTGCTTCCTTCGCCGATTTGGTTTAGCAGCCGGCCAGACGAATTCGCGGAATTCCGCTCCGCCACGGCCGTCACGAGTTTCGCTCCAGGCGAAGGGCTCCCCGGCCGGGTCTGGAGCGGCCGCGAGCCGGAATGGATCGCGGATGTGGCCTCCGACCAGAATTTCCCGCGAGGCAAATGGCCCAAGGGGATCGAGGTCAAATCGGCCCTTGGCTTTCCGATCATGTCGGCGGATCGGGTTATCGCGGTCATCGAATTCTTTAGTGAAGCGGCGGTCGAGCCTGATCTTGATTTGTTGCTGACATTGCGAGCGATCGGCCAGCAGGTCGGGCGGGTGTTCGAGCGTCGGCATGCCGAAGAGGCGTTGCGAGTACATGCGACATCCCTCGAGATCGAGATAGATGAGCGGAAACGGGCGCAGGCCCACCAAAAACTTCTGCTCGCCGAAGTCGATCACCGCGTGAAAAACATGCTGGCTGTCGTGACCGCCATCGCCTCCCAAACCGCTCGAAATAGCGACACGATCGACACGTTCAGTCAAAACTTCCTCGCACGACTTCATGCGCTAAGCGGTGCTCACTCGCTGCTGACGGAGCGAAACTGGAAAGCGACCTCCCTAAGTGATCTCGTTGACAAGGCTCTGTCGCCCTACCTGATGTTGGATAGCCAGCTAGACATCGGCGGCCCTGTCGTGTGGTTGCAGCCGAAAGCGGCGTTGAGCGTGAGCATGGTGATGCACGAATTACTGACAAACGCCGCGAAATACGGGGCTCTTTCCGTTCCGAATGGCAGACTCTCGATACAATGGATAACCGAGGCAAACGGTGAAACGTGCATCCGATGGCGCGAGACTGGCGTCGGCCCGGTGTCGCCCCCCAGCCGACGCGGGTTTGGAAGCGCCATGATCAACGCCAGCGTCCGACACGAGTTGAAGGGGCAGGTGGCGGTTAATTATGGACCTGATGGTGTGGAGGTCGACCTTCTAATCCCGATGGGCGCGTCCGAGGAAAGCAGCCAGTCATGCGCTTGAACAAGCAAGTTATTTGCGCCTCCGATCGCCCGGGTAGCGGGTCTTTTCGCCCAATGGCCATGAGCGAAGGGGAGGCACCTCGTCATCATGAGCCCCGTGTCCTGATCGTCGATGACGAATATTTTGTGGCATGGCATTTGGAGTCGCTACTTCAGGATCTCGAATTCGACGTTTGCGGCATCGCGGGCGACTGCGAAAGCGCCGTGAAATCGGCAATTGATTTTGCTCCCGACCTGATTCTGATGGACGTCAATCTGGGTGGAGGCCCTGACGGGGTTGAGACAGTGCGGCGTATCTTCCAGCGCCGGCAAGTGCCGGTTATATTCATTACCGCCTATACCGATGAGGCCAACCTGACCCGGATTCGGCAAGCCGCCCCTGCCGCAGCGATCCTGTCTAAGCCAGTCTCTCCTGAAGTTCTGCAAGCGGCAGTCCGTCGGGCGCTGCCTCGCGAAGGCGGATGACGGAGTAGGCGGCCGTTTTCTTAAACGGGTGGCTCGGACGACCGCGTTATCTGGTCGCGGACCTGCGTAAATGCAGGATATGCACGACGGTCCCTGTCGATAATTTCATAATCTTGGACCCCTGGAGGTGGAGCGACCAAAGGCCGTCGTAGAAGCGGGACGGTCATGGCTCGAGGCTCGAGAATGATGATGATAGCCATACGCGGGGCTGCACCGCTGTTTCTGAAAGACTGGCTGATCTTAGGGCGGATGTCCCGTTCACTGTTGAACTTCTGAAGGGGCCGCGTTGCGCGCCTTGAGCCGGTAGGCTCGGGTAAGGAAGGCAGCCTAGAGGTTTAAGAATTTACGTGGTGGCGAACCGTAGCTGGGAGAGGTGGCGATCCGCCGTGCGCGCTAAAAGGAGGCATTGGGATGTCAACAGGCATGGGCGGCTCCGGATCTCCGGCCGAAGCGACCCGCCGCGATTTCCTTTACATCGCGACCGGGGCGATGGCGGCGGTTGGCACGGCGGTGGCGCTGTGGCCCTTCATCGACAGCATGAACCCGACGGCGGACGTCCTGGCATTGTCCTCGGTCGACATTGACCTGTCTTCCGTCGAAGTTGGTCAGCGGATCACCGCGATGTGGCGGAGCAGGCCGGTGTTCATCGCCCGCCGGACACCCGAGGAGATCGCCCGGGCCAAGGCCGACGACAGCGATCCGGGCCTGATCGATCCGGCGACCGACGCGTCCCGCGTGATCCAGGAGGAATGGCTGGTCGTCGTCGGCGTCTGCACGCATCTGGGCTGTATCCCGCTCGGGCAGGATCCGGCCGCGCCGCGCGGTGACTGGGGCGGCTGGTTCTGTCCCTGCCACGGCTCCGTCTACGATACGGTCGGCCGGGTGCGGCGCAGCCCGGCGCCGCGCAACCTTGATGTGCCGCCCTACGAATTCCTCGAGAACGGCGCGGTGCGCATCGGCTAGGGTCGTTGACGTTTCGTCGAATTTTACAGGAGAGCAGAGATGCGAGCAGCTGACGTCATAATCACCAATATCATCACGGTTCAAGCGGATACGGAGGTTCGAGAAAGATCGCCCGCATTCGTGTTAACGCATAGTACCAGCGCGTTCCCTTCGTCGACGCAGGGCAGCGTTTTCTCGGGATAGGTTGCATTGAGCTACACATAGGGCCACTCGCCAACGCGCTCGTTCCTCTCCTTGCACAGCTCCAAACGGGGCTCTTGGATATCCCTGACAGACCCCTCTTGTGGACGAAGTCGTTAACGCGGGGCCGAGACGCCTTTGATCCGTGCCTTCTGGATCACTGCGGCGAGCGCCCTTTCGGACGTCGCGACGGATATTGTGGTCCAATCGTGAAGGCGGTAATCGATTTCGCCACGAGTCTCGGCATGAAGGCCACGGCCGAAGGCGTGGAATGTCCGGATAAGCTCGATTATCGCCGATCGCAGAGTTGCTCCGCGACAGCGCAGCCCGACCGGCAGCAGAGCTTCCGGCTATTCTTCGCGCGATTGACGATGGAGACGACACATTAGCGCGTGGCGCTCGATCGCGACGGCAGCTGCACGCCTGGATCATTGACGGAGACCGGCTATCGCATCGAAAGTGCCTAGGAACGACGCCGACCGGCTCGGATCAAAATGGTATGCATGGCTGACAACCTACGGTGAAACCGCGCAGAGGCCGCGCGATTCGTGGACCAGCGCCTTCGTCCTACCTGACCGGCGTTGTCGTCACCACGAACACCTCTCCCCATGTGCCGTTTGGACCAAAGATCAGCTGGTCCAGCCGTAGGTTCATGGTTTCGCCCCCGATGTCGATAAAACCCAGCGCATCCTGCCACCCGCCAATCGTCGCGATTGCTTTGTCTTCGGAGTTCACACGGTCGAACTCTCCCAGAATTTTTCCTTGAACATCGATGAGGGTAGCTCCTCGGTAACCGCCGCCCCCAACCGCCAGCGCACGGAGTTTCGGCGGCTCGGCAGCGGCGAAACTGGTGACAGTCTCACCGAGTAGCTGTCGTGCGTCGTCCGCCTGCCCGTTCTGCAGCAGGCGACGAATTTCCTTCACCGCCTTCTCGGCGGCCGCGAACGGGCCCGGGTACGCCTCAACATATTTGCCTACCTGCAAGACACGGTGGGCTTCGTCGACTGCCATCATCCCTTTCGATCGGCGCCCCCCGGTCAACTCCGCAAGAGCCGTCTCCAGACGGTTTGAGATGCCATCCGTGAGGGCTCTCACAGGTCGGCTTTGCTCCGCTGGCTGTTGGGCCTCGGCGACGGTGACTGCCAGCGTGGCGGCAAGAAGGGCTGGAATAAAGCGACAAACCGTCTCACGACATGCCATGTTTCCATCCGATCCTGATGAGAATGTAGTTTACTGGCAAAGTCAGAACCGCACCGATCAGCAAACCGAAGCCGGCAAAACCCCAGAAAGCATAAGTGTCGGGCGGCGGCTGCTCCCCGACGACCCGTGGTGTGATCTGAGCCATCACCAGGCCCATGCCAATCATCACGGAGAGCATCGAAAAAAACTCCGCTCGGAAGGCTTTCCACACCGCGGCAAGGAAGCTGTTGTTCTGCATCAGGAATGCCCAGAGTTGGAAGATAAACCAGCCAAAGGCAAACCCAACCGCATATTCGATCCAGAATTCCTGCCAGAACGTCACGTCAGCCAGACGAAGGACGATCATCGCGGTGACGATTCCGAGCCCGTCTCCGCCGACGCAGTGGATGAGCGCTCCATTCGTCTTATAAAACATGCTCTGGACATACCGGTGGTGAGCTTGCTGCTTTTCCTCCTCGTTCATGCCGCCGATCCCGGCCGGGCGGCAGGTCCACCAGTAAAGGGCGAGACCGATGATAGAGAAGAAAAAGATGATGATCGGCCACGCCGCCTTAAGCGGGGGGTTTACCGCCGTATTGACCACCAACATGTCATATAGCGCCCAGCCTGCTCCGGCCGCGCCCACCACATACCATGGGACAACAAACCAAGGGTCGGCGAGAAAAGCGAGAAATCCGAAGTCCATTACCCCTCCAACGCACTGTTAAGTGAAAACGGATCAAAAGGTCGCCGATGGCGCGGTCCCGAGGAGGCCGCTCGACGCATCAACAAGGATGAACGGACTCGCGCGCGCTGAAATTTATAACTTCCACCGCGTTCGTTCTGGTAGGGGCGCGGGGTCCGCGCTTAGGCGCGGATAGGAAATCTGGGTCCGGCCAATCGAGGGCAAATACCCGTCTTCCCGCAATTTTCGGGGCGGCGCATGAGAAACATGACCGTCCCCGTATCGAATGAGATAGTCGCCCACCGAAGGAATGGCGCGAGTAAAAAAGCCTTCCCGAACGGCGATCCGACGGATTTTCCCGGTTTCGTCGACAGTCTTCACGGTTCTATCCGGGATCGAGAACGAGGAAATTCTGAAAATCTCCACGATGGTGACGGGTTTCACCTCCGCCGACTGCCGCCGGAATTCGATGAGGTCCGCGTTCAATTTTTTCACCTCCCAATCGTTCGATGCTTTTGACGCCTGAAGGGGCGTTATCCAAATCGTCAGGGAGGGAACGTATCCGCGGGGGATTCGGTTGACCCGTCGAGGGGATTGACGCCGATTATTTTCCTTGGCCGGCTACGGTGTGGTCATCTTTTGAGAAACACGCGGCAGCCCCCGCTGCCTCCAGGCCGGGCCAAGCGCCTCGCTGATCCAGATGTCGGCATTTTCGAGTGTTTCGAAGGAAAGAGGGTGGATCTCGGCGCACGGCCCAAAGCCGGCCTTGAGGACCAATGGGATTCCATCGCACCGGAAAGCGCACCAACACCGCGAGAAGCGCGCCCTTGTCAAAAACGAGACGTCCATCGGCAGCCTCCCGGCCAATTCCGGCTCGCACGCTCTGGAAGATAGGATCCTTCTGCAAGACTCCCATCGCCGACCCGCTGATGACGACCAGATACGGGTTCGCAGGAGGTTTCATTCAACAAGATTATGTGAATCGTCCGGCTGCCTCTGGCACAGATAGGCCGGATCGAACTCCGCCCTTGCGCGCAGCCTTGCCCAGTCGTGGACGGTGAGGATACTTTGCCGAAAGCTGATGATGCCCGCTGCTCGCAAATCCTGCAGCACCCGATTGACATGCACGACCGTGAGGCCGGCGACGTCGGCGATGCCTTCCTGCATCAGTAGTAAAATCCGCGAGCTGGCATCCGCCGCGACGGTCGAGCAGTGCCGCAGGAACATTTCGCAGAGGAAATGAGCGATGCGTTGGTGGGCGGATCGGCGACCGAGATTGACGATCCACTGGCGCGAAATGGCGTCGCCCGACAAGGGACGCCCACCAGAAGGCGCAGCCGATATCGGAATGAGCCATGATGGCGTCCATGACCGCTTGGCGTTTTGCCACCGCGATCTCGCAGTCCATGGCAGCCTCGATGCTATAATCAAGCTGAGGAAAAAAATTTCGATGACAGATCGCAGATGTCGCTCGGCACGACGATGCCGAGGATCTGACGCTGGCCGCTCGGCACGGTCCGGTAGCGAAACGCCATACCTTCGACCATCGCGGTAATAAGAGACGGTGGATCTCCCTGGCGGAGTACGGCTCCATGCCAGCGCACCTCGATGACAGATGTGAACGCTCCTCGAAGCGCCTGTTCGCTCGCCGGCGTGAGCGGTCTGGAGTGCACCCCGTTTTGACCGGACAGTCGGCATAGCCGATAAGGCATAGGCATCCGCCTATGAGTACGAGTATGTCGAAAGCTTCAGACGGCTCGTTTTCACGGGTCGAAGTCATCACTTCGGTGCAGCGCAGACGCCGTTGGTCAACAGCGGAAAAAGTTCGCCTCGTCGAGGAGGCAATGCAGCCTGGCATGAGCGTTTCCTACGTCGCCCGCCAGGCCGGCATCTCTCCCTCGCAACTCTTCGCCTGGAAGCGTCGGATGCTGGAAGGCGGCCACGCCGCCGTGCAGGCCGACGAGGACGTTGTCGGCACATCCCGTGTCCGCGATCTGGAAAAGCGTGTCCGCGATCTCGAGCGTCTGCTCGGCCGCAAGACCATGGAAGCGGAGATCCTCAAGGAAGCGCTGGACATCGCACGCCCAAAAAAACGGCCGTTGCCCTTGAGGTCCTGGAGCGATCCAAGGGACGGTTCCCTGTGAAGATGGTGGCCGAGACGCTGAACGTCGCTCGTTCCCACATCAACGAGCGACGCGGCACCACGCCGAAGCCGCGAGGGCCGTATCACAAGGGCGAAGATGCCGAAGTCCTGCCGGCAATCCGGGCGATCGTCGATGCCCGGCCGACCTATGGCTATCGGCGCGTCACCGCGCTCGTGAACCGACAGCGTCGGGCTGAGGAGAGACCGGCGATCAACGCCAAGCGGGTCTTGCGGATCATGCGCCGCAACGGACTCACCCTCGAGCGCTCCACCGCACGGCGCCCTGGCCGCACCCATGACGGCGTCGTCATCGCGCTACGCTCGAACGTGAGGTGGTGTTCGGATCATCAGGAAATCCATGCCCGAAACCGCGAGGTCGTCCGTGTCCTCTTCGTCCTGGACGCCTGCGATCGCGAGATCATCGCCTGGCTTGCCGCCGCCAATGCCGGCATCTCCGGCGAGATGGAACGCGATCTCATGGTCGCCGCTGTGGAACGACGGTTCGGCACGACGAAGATGCCGCATCCGGTGGAATGGCTCTCCGATAGAGCCTGCCCCGGACTTGATCCGGGGGCAGCGCCTATATCGCTGCGGACACGGCCGATACCGCGACGGCGCTTAACCTCAAGCAACTCTTCACGCCGGTGCGAAGATCATCAAGGCGGAACGGGGCTGGATCACAGTTCTCGATCGTGAGGCTTTCAAGTGCCTCGCCGGGAATTCCTAAGGGACCAGCGAGGCCGAGTATGAGCGGCTCCTCGGTCCTTTCCGCAGATAACGCATGCGATCAGACCGAGGGCTCGTGGAATTCCATCGCCACCTGACGACGCGACGCTGCCCTGATCAGCTCGAGCGCGACCTCGTCCTGGATCCATCTGCCGGCCCCACCCTGGGTGGCCACAAGCCGCTGAGCCAGCCGGTTTACGTCGAGCACGGTTCCATTCGATTGGATCCGAACCACCGCCTCTTCGACGGCCTCTTGCATCGCATTTGACATGGTGTTCTCCCTTCACTGCGAAAGAAGCATTGCGCGAGCGTCGCCTGACGACATTAAAATAGGCTAAAGAACGGGCATCCGATCAAAGGAGTCATGCCGGACCGCCTATCCAAGATGCGGTGCCAGCCAACAAATATTAATACGCAACCCTTGCAAAAGTGGTGGACGCCTGTTCGATCGCACCTAATCTCGAACTCTTATTCCTCGAATGACGCGAGGCCAACAAGGGAAGAGAACGCAATGACCTCTTGGGTCCAATTCAACCCATTGCAACGCCACAGCCTCATGCCGAAGATGGAAGCCGGGATCCGCCAAGGTGCTTTCTGATTAACCGCGCACAGGACGGGCGGCATGGGAAACCAGCACCGATGTCCTGGGTAGGCTTGACGTTCGATCTGCGCCGCGAAAAGGCGGATACAGTTGGGGGATGACTGGTGGAAGTCGCGGAAAATCAGGGCACAGAATCGACTTTGGCAACATCTCCGGCGGGATTGATTGAACCCATCCACGACTATGCCGATCGCGCCGCAAAGATCTGGCTTTACAGTTCCGTCTTCTGGTTGATGTTCGTGACCCTGGTTGGTCTGACCATCGCAACCGAATTGATAACCCCGAACCTTTTCGGCGGCATCCCTTATCTGCTGTTCAGTCGAATCAGGCCGATCCATGTCAACGGCGTCATCTTCGCCTGGCTGACGATGATGTATTTCGGCGGCATGTTCTACGTCCTGCCGCGGCTTCTGGGGCTTCGGTCGATGTGGGGCGAAGGCGTGGCGGTCTGGATGGGCTGGGCCTGGAACCTGGCGCTCGCCGTGGGCTTTGTCGGGCTATCGATGGGCTTCACCCAGGGCCGGGAATATACCGAATTGATCTGGCCGGTGGATGTGGCGGTAATGATCGTGCTGCTGGTCAATATCTACATCATCCTGATGACGGTACTGAACCGGCGGGTGCGGCCGCTTTACGTGACCATATGGTGGAGTCTTGCCAGCCCGATCTGGCTGGCCGCCGATTATTTCATCGTCAACGTCATGTGGCGCCCCGGCACGCTTCTGGGCAACGGCGTGCCGGGGGCGCGGCTGTCCGGCGCGCTCGAGGACCCGCTGGCAGACGGGATGCTGAACTGGTGGGGCAACCATAACCTCTTCGGCCTGTGGCTGACGCCCATGATGGTCGGGCTGATGTATTATTTCGTGCCCAAGATTACGCGGACACCGCTTTACAGCCACACGCTGTCCCTAGTGTCATTCTGGGGCATCGCCTTCTTCTACACCGGGGTCGGACACCACCACCTGTTGCAGGCGCCGATCCCCGGCTGGCTCAAGACCTTCGCCACGGTCAACAGCATCATGCTGCTGGTGCCGGTCTTCGCCTTTGTCGGCAATATCTGGCTGACGATGCGCGGCAACTGGGACAAGTTCTTCATCAACATCCCGCTGCGCTTCATGCTGACCGGGTTCCTGTTCTACTTCCTGGTGAACGTGCAGGGGGCGTTCATGGCGGTGCCCGCGTTCAACAAGATGATCCATTTCACCAATTTCATCGTCGCCCACGCGCATCTGGCGCTTCTGGGCGCGTTCACCTTCTTCGGCATGGGGCTGATCGACTACATGGTGCCACAGATGGCGCGGCGACCGATCTACAGCTGCAAAATCTCGGAATGGACCTACTGGCTGCTGCTGACGGGGTTCTTCGGTTTCTTCTGGGTGCTGACCATCGCCAGCTTCCTGCAAGGCGAAAGCTGGGCGCAGGGTGAGCCGGAGGTCAATGTGCTGGCGATGATCCGGCCGCAATATATTGGTAGGGCGGTGTTCGGGGCGCTGATCGTGTTCTCCACCTTCACCCTCGCATGGAACGTGGCCGCCACGCTGTTCAGCGACACAAGTGCCGGCACCCGTCGCACCTTTCGCCGCGCCGTCGCCGTGGAACCGGGGGAGTGACGAATGGACCACGCCAACCGCATTCCCGAGCATCCCCCCTATCCGGCCGAATTGCTCAAAACTCATCGCCGTCGCCGCATGCTGATGACCCCCGGCATGGTGGCGATCGGCGGGCTTCTGGCGTTCTTCACCGTCGTCTTTTCCGTGGTCGTTCTGCCGACCGCGACCTACAAGCCGCAGGTGTCGCCGAACTGGCTTCCGCTGAGCGACGCCCAGGTGGCGGGACGCGCGATCTATCTCGCCAATGGTTGCGTCTATTGCCATAGTGGCTTCAGTCGCCCGCAGGACGTCTTCGTGGGCTCATCGGCGCTCTATGCGCGGGCGTCACAGCCGGGCGACTATACCGGCGCGAGCCAGAGCCCGAACACGCTCGGCAGCATCCGCACCGGTCCCGACATGGCCAACGAGGGCGGCACCCATCCCGATGGCTGGCACAGATCGCACTACTGGAACCCGCGCAGCACTACGCCGATGTCGGTGATGCAGCGCTTCAACTTCCTCAGCGACGAGGAGACCGATGCGCTGATCGCCTATACCCAGAGCCAGGGCGGCAAGCTCGCGGCACTGCGCTATGCCGCGACGCGGACGGGGAACTACCTGATGCGGCTCAACGCCGGCAAGGCGGGTGTGGACGATCCCGACGCGCCGGTGGCTGACCTGGTGGCCGAACTGCGCCAATCAGGCGAATTCCGCGAGAGTGGCACGCCGATGGACAAGGCGCCGAGCGGCATGAGCTGGATGGGCATCTGGCACATGAACAGTTTCTCGCGCTCCTACTGGCTGACCGACAATCCGCTTGAGGTGAACGCCGAGAACCTGATGCGCGGCAAGGCGACCTATCTGCAACGCTGTTCGGGGTGTCACGGCGTCGAGGGTGACGGCAAGGGACCGGGGGCGGAGCGGCTGGACGTCAAGCCGTTCGACTTCACCAAGGCCACTCTTGCCGACGACTCAGGTACATCGAGCGGGATGATGTATCATCGTATCCTGACTGCCGGGCCCGGCACGGCGATGGAGAATTTCGGCACCCGCCTGTCGGTCGCCGACATCTGGCGCACCGTGATGTTCCTGCGTACGATCCCGAACGGTGGGCTGGAGGAGACACTGCCGACCGTCGGGATGTACGCGCGATGGAAGCCGCCGGAGGGCCAGTTGCGCTACATGCAGGAAAACCCGATCGAGGAGATCTATGCCGAGCCGCTACCGACCGACGATCCTTTCATGCGGGCTGCGCATTGGATCGCGCCGGGCATGGCATCGAACGATCTGATCTATGTCGGGGGCAAGCTGCCGATCACCCTCGGCCGGCTGGCTGGTGTGATCCGATCGCAATACGACCAGGCCGTCAAGACAGCCCATGCCGAGGCCACCGCTCGGGGCGAGGAGATTTCGTCGCTGGAGGATCTGCAAAGCACCAAGGGACTTGTCTTCTATGGACCCTGACAGAAAATGGCATGATGTCGGCACCATCTGGCGCGGCCTGACCATGCTGGCTGCAGCGACGCCGCCCGTTCTGGCAAGCGGTGCTGCCTGGGCCAGCGCCTCGCCGGAGGGCGCTGAATTCGTCATGGCCGACTGGATGCTGTTGTCGTTCTTGTCCTTCGCCGGCGCCGCGCTGCTGGTCTTTCTGATCGCGGTGCGGCGCGGGATGTTCGCCGGCATGGAGGACGCGAAATATCACCTGCTGTCGGTCAAGGAGCCGGACTATTACACGCCCGACTGGGCAAAGGAGGACGCAGATGCCCCCTAGCGGCAGTGATCCCGAAACGGTGGCGGCGATCCATCGCTACATCTACGCGCAATACATGGACCGGATCCCGCTCGACCGCACCGACATCCTCTGGCGCGGACCGATCTACGAGGTCTTGTTCGCGATCACGCTGATCGTGTTCTTCTTTGCCGTCGTGTTCCTGATGCGCCCGACCTTTCATCAGCGCGCCGCGATCACGGAACTGACCTCGTTCGCGGGCCAGTTGACCGAGCGCGCCGGCGAATTGCGCCTGTTCTCGGCGCTGAGCTGGCTCGCCGTGGTCGCCTATGCGGCCTATTTCGCCGTCTCCGCCGTCCTTTACGGCATCGTCTACTAGGAGCGCGCGGATGGTCGCCCGAGGACATTCCTATTGCTACATCACCACCGCCACGGTGCCCCGCGACATGTGGGCGCGGGTGCAACCGCTGCTCGAATCGTGGAAATCCGTGCTGCAGGATCTGCCGGGCTTCGTGACCAGCGATGTAATGGCGCGACGCACTGAAAGCGGCGATCTTCGGATGCATGTTCGCGTGACGTGGCTCTACCGCGAACAGTTGGAGGAATTCCTGGAAAGCCGCTGGGAGACCGAACGACTTATCGCCTCGACAAGCATCGAGCTTCGCGGCATCCAGTCGGAAGCCTTCGAGAATTTCATCTGACTGTGCGGGAAGCCTGCTATGACAGAGACCCATACGCGAACAACATGTGGCGTCGACGAAGTCCTGTCCTACAGCGACGACGAGGTCGTGAGTTCGTTTGAGGCCGAGGACAGGCGTTGGACCCTGAGGGCGCAGACGATCGACTGGCTGATCCTCGCCACCATGATCGTGGTGTCGCTCGGCTACCATCTGACAATCTTCGCGCTGCAGCCGGGACTGCGCTAGGCGATGCGGGTCGAGGAGGTTTCCAACCTCGATGCGCTACTTTTCGTGACGGTTCTTGTTGCGATATCCGCCATTATCCTGCGGCTGGTTCCGCGGCGCGCCGACATGCCGAAACTCTTGGCGGTCTTCAGCGAGACCGAGATCGCGGCGCACGACCGTGCCTTGCCGAAATACATTCTGACCTCGGCGGCGGCGCTCGTCCTCGGCCCGCTGCATCTTGCGGTGAAGTCGGTTCCGGCCATTTCGACCTGGCTTGAAGGTGCCGGGCGGGGCGGGCATCTGGCCGCCAACATCGCCTACAGTCACATGATCATCGTCATGGGCGGCACCATCGCCGTGACCGGCCTGACCTGGTATGCCCTGCCGCGCGTGCTGCGCCGCCCGCTCTACAGCGAGACGCTGGCGCAGTTGGCTTTCTGGGGCACGGTGCTCGGGGCCGGCGGGTTCTATCTTGTCAATCTGTTGGGCGGTGTGGCGATGAGCGTTATGGTCCACGGCGGAATGACCGATGCCGCCGCCTCCGACGCGATCGGGCTCTGGCGGTCCCTGCCCACGGCGGCGGCGGCCAGCCTGATGGGCGTCGGCTACTGGATTTTCGTCGTCAACGTGCTCGTCACCTGCTGGCTTAGCCGACGCGTCGCCGGGCCGCAACCGCTTGGCCATCTGTCGAAATTCTTCGTGATCGGCAGTGTCGGACTCCTCGTCGGCACGGTCCAGGGCGTGCTTCAGGTGGTGCCGGAGAACGAGGACTGGCTGGCCGCCGCCGGGCAGGCCGGGCGCTATATCGACCCGATTTCGCACGCCCATGTCAACCTTCTGACAGGAATGATGATGCTGGTCGCGGGGCTGGTGTTCTTCCTTATCGGCAGCCGCGACGGGGCCGAGGCCGGCCGGCGCGCGGCAAACCTCGTGTTCTGGACGCTGGGGCCCGGATCGATCGCGCTCTATCTTGCGTTTTTGACACTTGGGATGGCCGAGGGAGGACTGATTGTCGATCAGGGTTTGACCTTTCCGCAGGCGGTCGCGCGAATGGGGGCGTGGCAAGCTGTTCCCTTGCTGGGCTCTGCCGCCGTCGTGCTGTCGGGGCTCTGGCTGCTGCTTGCGACGATCCTGCGCCACTTCGTGCGCGGATTCCGCCAGACGCCGGGAACCGCGCTGATCTGTCTTGGCGCAGCGGTGCTGCTGGTCGGCACGTTGCAGGGCGGCGTGCAGGCCCTGCCGGCGGTCAAGATGTGGATGGTTGCGGCGGGGGCGGGCGGCGAGGCTGTCGCGCGGACCCATGCGCAAACCAACATGCTGGGCGGCGTGCTGACGATCCTGACCGGTATGGCGCTGATGATCGGCCGACCGATGCTGGGCGCGGCGCCGCCGCCCCGGCTCGGGCTGCGGATGGCCGTGCTGATGGGGGCGGGCGTGGGACTCTACTATACGGCCTCGATGCTGGCCGCGATCGTTTCAGGTCAGGCCATCCGGGCCGGCGTGGATGCCGGGGACGGGTCGTTGCCGCTCGCCGCCGGAGCGGTGATTGCCGGCGCATTGCTCTATGCTGCCGCGGCTGCGCTCTTGCTGCGCTTCGTTTGGGCCATGACGGCGGATTACCGCAAAACGTCGTGGCTCGCGCTGAAAACTGAGCTATCGCGCCACGATGCGCCGGAAAAACCGTGGCGCGGTCGCATTCCTTCGGCCGCGCTGCTGCTTCCCGAGGCTGCCGGGGCGCTGACCGGCTTTCCCGGACTGGGATGGATCCTGAGCGGACGGGCCGCGGTCGGCGTGCCGCTGATGTTCGGCGGTCCGGCGCTGGCCTGGGCGGTGCTGCCACTCGCCCTTTCGCCCTACGGCCCAATCGCCCGCCCCGACACCGTGTTCGTGACGATCGAGAGTTATCTCGTCATCTCCGCCGCGATTTCGGTTCTGACGCTATGGACCAGCATTGCAATGCGTCGGCTCCGCAGAGATGCTGACAATCAGGGGTGAAATCGGCCTGACGACGGACACTGGTGTTTTGCCGGCTATAAAACCTTAAGGCCCCCTTAAGTTTCGTTTACGTGAATAAAGGATATGATACTGGAAATAAGATTGGGCTATTCGCGGCTATGAATGCGTCACCGCGTTCGATCCGGATGCGGGTCTCGGTGGAGAATGGGAGAATAAGTTGACGATCATCTCCTGCCTGGCACGAGCTTTCGAGGCTCATGACGTGCGCTCTGTAGGGTCGACAATTTATCCCCAGGGACATGCCGGCGTCCGGTGGCGGGGAAAAGCTGTGGGCGCTGCCGCACTGGTTCTGTCCTTTGCTCAGAGCGGCCCGCTGTTCGCCGCCGGAGGATCTGACATCGCAGCGAATGGCACGGCTGGTGGAGCGCCAGCCTGTGCGAGCTGTCATGGTCAGAGCGGAGAGGGCCAGCCGGAAGGGCCATTTCCCAGACTTGCCGGGATCAACGCCACCTATCTGGCAAGCCAATTGCAGGATTTTGCCGACGGTAAGCGCCAGAGCGATATCATGGGGTCGATCGCGCAGTCGCTCACCGAGGAAGAGATAGCGGCGGTCGCCAAGTACTATGCGGAAAAATCGGCGCCGAAAGCGAATGAGCCCACGCCCCTCGATCCGGCGGTGGTCTCGGCCGGTGGGAAGCTTGCCATGCGCGGTGACTGGTCACGCGGCCTCCCGGGCTGTTCACAATGCCATGGGCCCGGCGGTGCGGGTGTCGGGTCGACCTTTCCCAAGCTTTCCGGGCAGTCGATGGAGTATATTGCCGGACAATTGAGGGCTTGGCAGGACAAGCAGCGCACTAACGATCCGCTGGACCTCATGGCCGGCGTCGCATCCAAACTGGACGATGCGGAGGTACAGGCGGTCGCTTCTTACTATGCCAGTCTTCCGGTCGAGCAGGCGCCGCCCTCTCAGTCCTCGGAGGGGAAACAATGAGCGGTCCCGAGATGAACACGAAAACCTGGGGGATGGGGGTCATGGTGATCGGCCTTTCCGGGCTCGTGGGCTATTCTCTCTCCCAAGGACGGGAGAGATACCCGGGTGCGCCCCAAAACAAGGTGATTCCATCGCCGAGCGCGGCCTTACCATCTGTTCCGGCATCGGCCGACCAGGCAGATGCGAGGACGCCCGGCACGCAGACTAAAACCGGCGATGCAACTGACGCGCGATCCGGTCGAAAGCCGCCCGACAGTAGGGTATCCGATGCCGGTTCGAATGCCACGACGGCGGTTTCCAAGGCCGGCGCAGTGGCGCCCAAGTCCTTTACGCCTCCGCCCGAGGACGCCATTCCGGACAACGATTTTGGCAGGATGGTCCTCCGAGGAGAAGCGATCTTCGACAGAACGGTGGAGAACGCCGGACAGTTCGTCGGTAATGATCTGAGCTGCTCGAACTGCCACATCGACAAGGGGCGACTCGCTGGATCAGCGCCGCTCTGGGCCGCCTATGTGATGTATCCGGCCTATCGGTCCAAGAATGAGCATGTGAACACGTTCGAAGAGCGTCTGCAGGGCTGCTTCAAATACAGCATGAATGGCAAGGCGCCGCCGCCGGGGGACGAGGTGCTGGTTGCCCTGCAAAGCTATGCCTATTTCCTGGCCAAGGGCGCACCGACGGGCGTCGACTTGCCGGGCCGCGGCTATCCGGATCTGCCGAAGACGGACAATCTCGACCGGAACAACGGGCGCAGCGTTTTCGTGCAGAAATGCTCGATCTGCCACGGCGACGACGGCGCTGGCCAGAAGTCAGCGGATGGCACCATGGTGTTTCCGCCACTGTGGGGCTCGCGGTCCTACAATTGGGGAGCCGGCATGAGTACGATTACCAATGCCGCTAAGTTCATCAAGGCGAATATGCCGCTCGGTATGGGCAACAGCCTATCAGACAAGGAGGCATGGGACGTTGCCGCCTATATCGACAGCCAGGAAAGGCCGCAGGATCCACGCTTCACGGGATCAGTTGAAGAGACTCGCTCGCAGTATCACAACACGCCTATGAGCATGTATGGCAAAGTCGTGGACGGGCAGACACTCGGCGAAACATCGCCTTCTTCTGGATTGCAGGCCCCTCCTCAATAGGATGCGGGATCTTTTGCCGTCTATCGTCGCCGCGAGCTCAGAGGATAAAGTTTGTGATTGTCGTGGGCAAATCGCTTTCAATCCTGCGGAACGACGAAGTCTGTCGTCGATTGATGACGATTTCAGGCGTCGGCTCCGTCACTTCGTGTTCTCCGGTATTATCGATGTCCCTGTACGCGTTTCTCATCGGCGACCCGTTCCAAATCCAGCTAGCAGGCTGTTGAAAAAGCCGCTCGCGGCGAGGCATTTGGCGTGATTCACTGTCTCCGAGGGGATTTGGAGACCGGTGCATGCGCGGCGACGACAAACGAACTGGCCAACTGTTTAGCTACGTCGATCTTGAGGCGCGGGTTCGGCGCGACCATCCGCTGCGAGCGATCCGGACGATCGTGAACGAGGCTCTCGGCGCGCTGGAGCGTGAGTTCGCGGCGCTTTATTCGACGATCGGGCGGCCGTCGATCCCGCCGGAGAAGCTCTTGCGGGCGATGCTCCTTCGTAAGCGTCCGGTGACTGAGGGTTTGCGATCGGCGAGTTTGGGGTGAAGCTTCGAAGCTAGTTTCGCAATCAGCTTCGAAGCCATCACATGCCGCGACTTGAGATTTTCACGGGAACCGAGCGCCGTCGGCGCTGGCCGGATGCGGAGAAGCTGGCCGTCCTGGAGGAAGCTTCCGTCCCCGGGATCAGTGCGGCATCGGTGGCTCGGCGGCACGACATTCTTCCCCAGCAGATCTATCGCTGGCGCCGGCAGTTCGGCTTCGGCCGTGATCGCGTGGACAACGCTGGGCGCGGTTCGGCGACCGTGACGCCTGTGTCCTTCCTTCCGCTGGAGCTGGTTGCGTCGGGCAACGGTGGTACCGAGCAAACGGTGCGGCCAAACCCTGCGCCGGTTTCGTCATCACCTCGGTCGTCCCGTCGAGATGGCCATGGCGAGGGATTCGCGGAAGTTCTGCTCGCCAACGGTCGGCGCCTGCGCATTTGTCCGGCGATCGACGAAGCAAGCCTCGTTCGGTTGATCCGCATCGTGGAAACGGCATGATCGCGCCGGGCTCGGGCGTCCGGGTGTATCTCGCCTGCGGGACGACGGACATGCGCAAGGGGATCTCGGGACTGTGTGGGGTTGCCCAGGAGGTTCTGCGCCAAAGTCCCTCCTCGGGAGCAGTATTCGCCTTCCGGGGGCGGCGCGGCGACCGGCTGAAGCTTCTGTTCTGGGACGACCAGGGCTTTTGCCTGTACTACAAGGTCCTTGAGCGCGGACGCTTCGTGTGGCCCTCGCCGGCGGACGGCGTCGTGCGTCTGACGGCGGCGCAACTTTCGATGCTGTGGGAGGGCATCGACTGGCGTCGACCGGCCTGGACATCGGTGCCGATGCGGGCGGTCTGAAGCTCCTGTCAGGGAACGATTGGAGTGTCCTTCAAGGCTTGGTTCTGCTAGAATCACCGTCATGGAAACGGCCTTCGCGAACCTGCAGTCAGACTCTGCCACACTGCGTGCGATCATCCTCGCGCAGGCCGCCGAGTTCGCTACCCGCGAAGCCGAGCTGCGCTCCCACGGTACACTGATAGAGAGGCTGAAGGCGCAACTGGCGGCGCTCAGACGCGCTCGGTTCGGCGCTTCCTCCGAGAAGCTCGATCGCATCGCCGACCAGCTCGAGCTGGCGCTGGAGGAGATCGAGGCCAACCAGGCGCAGGACGAACCGCAAGGAACTGACGCCGAAGCGACGGCGGGATCGAGGACGCCGCGTTCAAAGCCCTCGCGCCGGCCCTTGCCCGATCATCTGCCGCGCTACGAGGTACGGCACGAGGCGCCATGCGCCTGCGCGGAGTGCGGCGGCACGCGCTTCTTGAAGGACGGCGAGGACGTCACTGAGATCTTGGACTATGTTCCGGCCTCGTTCCGGGTGGTGCGGCACGTGCGGCCACGCCTCGTCTGCCGGGACTGTGACGCCATCATTCAGGCGGAACGCCCAAGCCTTCCGATCGAACGTGGCAAGCCAGGACCGGGGCTTCTTGCCCATGTGCTGGTCTCCAAGTACGCGGACCATCTGCCGCTTTACCGCCAATCACGCATCTACGAGCGCGAGGGCGTGGAGTTGTCGCGCTCGACGCTGGCCGACTGGGTGGGGCGCAGCGCCGATCTCCTGGCGCCGCTGGTGGAGGCGGTGCGCGCTCATGTTCTGTCAGGGGACCGTCTGCACGGTGACGACACACCGGTTCCAGTGCTGGAGCCCGGTAAGGGCCGTACGAAGCAGGGGCGGCTCTGGGCCTATGTACGCGACGGCCGTCCCTGCGGCTCCACTGATCCTCCGGCGGTCGCCTATCGCTACAGTCCCGACCGCAAGGGGCACCACCCTCGCGAGCATCTGGCGTCATTTGCGGGGATCCTGCATGCCGACGGCTATGCCGGCTTTGCCGAACTCTACCGGGCACCGCTGGTCGGCGACGGTGGCCGGGTCGAATCGCGGATTGCCGAGGCGGCTTGCTGGGCACATGCACGTCGCAAGTTCTTCGACCTGACGGCGTCCGGACCCGCGCCCGTGGCGGGCGAAGCCCTGAAGCGCATCGGTGAGCTCTACGAGATCGAACGTTCCGTGCGCGGCCAGTCCGCGACTGAGCGGCTGAAGGTGCGCCAGGCACAGGCCGCTCCCAAGGTTGAGGCGTTGCGGTCCTATCTTGAGCGTGAACTGGCGCGCCTGTCGGGCAAGAGTCCGACGGCGGGTGCGATCCGCTACGCGCTATCTCGTTGGCCAGCGCTGTGCCGTTATCTCGGCGACGGACGGATCGAGATCGACAACAATGCCGCCGAACGCGCCATCCGCCCGGTCACTCTGGGACGTAAGAACTGGCTGTTCGCGGGTTCGGACGAAGGAGGCGTGCGAGCTGCCGGGATCATGACGCTGATCGAGACGGCCAAGCTGAACGGCCTCGACCCGGAGGCCTGGCTGCGCGACGTGATCGCCCGGATCCACGACCATCCGGCGCGCTGGATCGACGAACTCCTGCCTTGGAATGCCCAACCCGATGTCGCGACTTCCACCGCGCCTGCGCACGCTTGATCGCCTGCTCCTCGACCTGCCTGATGACGGCGGACCGATGCTTCTCAGCGAGCTCGACGGCTATCTCGCCGGACTTCTCGTCTGCCCGGACCTCCTCATGCCCGGTGAATGGTTGCCGAAGGTCTGGAGCCGCTACGACGACGAGGAAAGCCAGCCAGTGTTCGAGGACATGAACCATGTCCAGGTGACGATCGGGGCGGTCATGGAGCACTATAACGCCCTTGCCAAAGCGTTCGCCGGCCAAAGGCCGCGCTACGTGCCGGTTCTCGACGACGACCCAGTCTCCAACGAGATCCTCTGGGAGATGTGGGCCGACGGCTTCGGCCGAGCCGTCGACCTGAGGCCGCAGTGCTGGAAAGCCATCGCGAAGAGCGGCGACGAGGACGCCAAGGTCGCGCTCGCCGGACTTCTCCATCTCGTCACCATCGCTCGCGATGAAGGCGCCATGTCCAAGGACGACATCAAGGCCTTTGACGAGACCGCGCCCGTTCTCATTCCACGTTGGGTTCTCGCACTCAATGCCTGGCGCCTCGCCAACGCCACCGGCGCGCCCGCACCGTCGCCGACCTTCGGTAAAGTCGGCCGCAACGATCCCTGCCCCTGCGGTTCCGGCAAGAAGTACAAGAAATGCTGCGGCCTCAATTGATCTGACCGTTCACCGGACGGTTACGCTCCTTCAGGCGTTCTACTCGATCCGCTCGGAACGGCTCCTGATGGAGCGGCTGGAATACGACCTTCTGTTTCGCTGGTTCGTCGGCATCGGCGTCGATGATGCGGCGTGGGACCACTCGACATTCTCCAAGAACCGCGACCGGCTGCTGGAAGGCGACATCGCCGCGAAGTTCCTGGACGCGGTTCTGGCCCAGCCCAGGGTCAAACGGCTTCTGTCGTGCGATCACTTCTCGGTGGACGGCACGCTGATCGAGGCCTGGGCGTCAATGAAGAGCGTCAAGCCGAAGGATGGGTCGGACATTCCGCCAGCCGAGGGCGGCGGGCGCAACGCCGAAGCCGATTTCCACGGCCAGAAGCGGACCAACGACACGCATGCCTCGACCACCGATCCAGAGGCCAGACTCTACAGGAAGGGCAAAGGGAAGGAGGCGAAGCTCTGCTTCATGGGGCATGGGCTGATGGAGAACCGCCACGGCCTTTTGGTCGATGCCTGCCTGACGCTGGCCGACGGGCATGCCGAGCGGGTGGCGGCGCTGCATATGATCGAGCCCTTGGCCGACCGGCCACGACGGATCACGCTCGGCGCCGATAAGGCCTATGACACGGAGGACTTCGTCAACGAATTGCGCTCGATGCGGGTGACGCCGCACGTGGCGCAGAACACCAGCGGCCGAGCTTCCGCGATCGACGGCCGAACGACCCGGCACGGCGGCTATGTCGCCAGCCAGCGCATCAGGAAGCGCATCGAGGAGGCGTTCGGCTGGATCAAGACGGTCGCCGGGCAGGACAAGACGAAGTTCCGTGATCGCGACCGCGTCGAATGGGCCTTCACCTTCGCGGCCGCCGCCTACAATCTCGTGCGGCTGCCCAAGCTGATGACGGAGACCGGCTGATGGTCAAGGCTCCCGCCTTCGCGAAGGCCTTTGCCGGCCGCTGGCGCATCGTCGAGATGGACAACTGGGACAACGACTTCCTGGACCTCGTCGAGGAAGCGCATCTCAGCTTCAAGGGCGCGGCGGACGGCGAAATCGCATTCGGCGCGCTCAAGGGCTTCCTCGACGTCCGCTACGGCGCACGGGACGGGTCCGCCTGCGCAGAGTTCTCGTGGGAAGGACAAGACGAAAATGACCCCGCCTGCGGTCGCGGATGGGCCGCAATCGGCACCGCCGGTCGCCTTGTCGGGCACTTCTACATCCACAACGGCGACGATTCAGGCTTCATCTGCGAACGCGAATGAGTTCTTCAACAGCCTGCTAGAGCCGTTCTTTAACCGGGTTCATAGTGCTGCTCGCCCGGTGCCACGCCAGGGCTTCGTGAGTTTCGAAGCTGCCTCTAAAGCATTATTATATATTAAGCAGTCCATGCGAGGATCGACTGTTCATGGGAGGAATTCATGCTGCGCTCGCTTAGATTGCTGATTATCTTTGTTGTATTTCTTGCAACGCCGGTACTTGCGCAGGCTCCACGCGGCTCCCGTGACGAAGCGATCGCGATGGTCACGCGTGTGCAGGTCATGTTCAAGGCGCAGGGGGCGGCTGCGACCTTTGCCGCTATCAACGATTTGTCGAACCCCGAATTTCACGATCGGGATCTCTATCCCTTCGTTTACGATCTGGAGGGGGTCAATGTCGCCCATGGGGCTCGTCCCGTTCTTGTCGGCAAAAACCTGAGTTCTCTGAAGGACCAGGACGGCAAATATCTCATCCAGGAAATTATTGGGGTGGCGACAGGCCCAGGCTCCGGGTGGGTAGACTATAAATGGCCGCACCCGATTACCAACAAGATCGAGGACAAATCCAGCTACATCGAGAAGCTGGGAGCTTACGTGGTCGGTGTGGGAATATACAAAAATTAGGGTGCATGAGGGGAGGGATGGCATGAAATCGCGCTTGATCTCTGGATGGGTCAACAACCTGCCGATTGGCGTCAAGGCCTTCGGCGGCGGCGCGGTGCTGTTGATTTCGCTACTCTCGATCGGCGCCCTGGCCATTGCGGCCTTTGGAACGGTGACTTTCCGGTTGGAGAATTTCGCCACATCGGCCATTGCAAAACAAACGACCCAGGAGGAACTGATAGACGTCGTCTCCGCAGCCCATCTCGACCTTTTTCGATACATCGCTTGGGCGAGCAATGGCGTCAACGATCTGCGTCTCGATAAACTGCGAATACAGATCGCCCAGGAAGGTGAAGCAGCCAAAGTGTTGGCGGCAGATCTGGCGAAACGCGACGATCTGACTTCGGCCGAGAGTCAAGCGGCTCTGATGTTTGCCGAAAGCTGGAAGAAGTACGTCGATGCGGCACGGGAAACCGTGGATGTGGGATCCGTGGATCCGGCGATGGGCACGATGCTGCTCGGTGGCAGTGACGACGATTTTCAACGCGCTGCCACCCAACTGCGCCGCCTAACGGCAGCAGCGCATCTTCAGACCCGTAGGATTGTGGACGAGTTGCTTACGCATGCGGCGAGGAATGGACGCGCCATCGAGATCGGGGGGGTCGTCGCGCTTTTCGCATGTCTCGGCATCCTTTTTATCTTCGTAAGATCCATCGTGATTCCTGTTCGTTCAGTGACGCACGCCATGCGGAAAATCTCGTTCGGAAATCTCGAATTTCGTCCCAGTTCGGCGGACAGCTGCCGACGCGATGAGATCGGCCAGATGGTGTCCGCAATCGTCACGTTCTGCGGCAGAATGCGCGATGCCAAGGCGGTCATCGAGCGGAATGAACAAGAACTCCTGAGCCAAAACCAGCGCTTTGACGCTGCCTTGGCGAACATGTCCCAGGGTCTTTGCATGTTCGATGGGGACAAAAGGCTCATCGTCTCGAACGCGCGCTTCGCCGAAATCTATGGCATCGATCCGGAGGTCATGAAACCTGGGACCCACTTCCACGATATAGAGCTTCGCAGGATCGATACTGGGGGCTATGTCGGCATCGATACGGAAGAATACCTTGGTGAACACCGCGACTCGACTGGGGAACGTGGCTCGCACGTTAAAGTCCAGCAGCTAAAGGACGGCCGATCTCTGGCGATCTACCATCGGCCCATGCCGGGAGGTGGATGGCTAACTACGCATGACGACATTACCAACATTCGGCGGATCGAGGCGCAGATTGCTCACATGGCCCATCATGATGGGCTGACGGACTTGCCAAATCGGACGCTGTTTGCCCAGACTCTTGACGCAGCTTTCGAAGCACGGTCGGAGCACCAGCAAGTGGCCGTTTTTTGCTTGGATATCGATCGCTTCAAGAGCGTGAACGACACGCTGGGCCATCCGACTGGCGATCTCCTGCTCAAGATCGCGTCAGCACGTCTGACAGATTGCGTAAGAGCAACTGGAACGGCGGCGCGACTGAGCGGCGACGAGTTCGCGATCATAGTCCCGGCCGTGCGAAAGCGGGAGGAGATGGAAGCGCTGGCGGAGAGGATTGTCGATGCGATGGCACAACCTTTCGACATTGAGGGTCATCAAATCTGCGTCAGCGCGAGCGTCGGCATAGCGCTCAGCAAAAGTGCCAGCGGAACCGCGGAGGAACTCGTTCGCAACGCCGACACCGCCCTATACCGAGCGAAGGCGGAGGGACGTAGCGTCTTTCGATTCTTTAAGTCGGGGATGGATGCCGGTCTGCAGCGCAGGCGCCAGCTTGAGATGGACCTGCGTCTAGCCATCAGGGAAGGGCAGATGGAGTTGCACTTCCAACCAATCATCGATCTGGCGTCGGATCGCGTTGTCGCGTTCGAGGCTCTTCTAAGATGGACCCATCCGCTGCATGGCCCCATCCCGCCGAGCGAGTTCATCCCGATAGCTGAGGACGTCGGCTATATCGAGCCAATGGGGGAATGGGTCATCCGGCAAGCATGCTTGGCCGCCGCGCTATGGCCGGACGAAATCCATGTGGCGATCAACCTGTCGCCGCTGCAGTTTGGCAAACATGACCTGGTCGCCACCGTGACTGGCGCCCTTGCTGACGCAGGGATCGCGCCCTCCCGTATCGAGCTGGAAGTCACAGAATCCGTGCTGCTGCACGACAGCGACGCAAACCTGAAGACCCTTCAGGATCTGCGAGATCTCGGCGCCCGCATCGTGATGGATGATTTCGGCACCGGCTACGCTAGTCTCAGCTACCTTCGAAGCTTCCCCTTCGATAAAATCAAAATCGATCGGTGCTTCGTCAAGGACGTCGCGACGAATGCTGAAAGTGGCGCGATCGTCAAGGCGGTAATCGATCTCGCCGCCAGTCTCGGGATGACGACTACAGCCGAAGGCGTGGAATGTCCGGAGCAGCTCGACTATCTTCGTTCGCAGGGTTGCTCCGAGGCGCAGGGCTTTCTCTACAGCGCGGCCCGACCGGCGGAAGAGCTTCCGGCTCTTCTCGCGCGATTGACGATGGAAACGATGCGACGGCGCGTGGGGGCCGACCGCGAGGTCAGCAGTATTCCTGCTTCGGTGACAGATCGAAGATGGCGCGCCGATGGGGCCTAGAACAAGGAGGACCTGGTCTTGGTCGGTACTGCCTGCGGCGCATCAAGGCGGCGCGGCAGCCCCTTCTTGTTGGCCTGCCCATGGTGGAAGGTTCGTTCTCCGGCTTGATCGCCGACATTCCCGGGCGACAGCGCTGTAGCGCAAGGCGTGCGATCCGATCGCAGCGGGGCTCACCACGGGACGGGTGACCCGCGCCATCTGCATCCGGCCTTGCGATCGAAGCATGGTTGCGTCATTCCGCAAGCCAAGCCCGAAGACGAGACCGACATGGCATCGAAGACCACGCTGAACGCAAAGAACCTTGAAGCCCTCGGTGCCGAGCGGCTCGCGAGCCTGTTGGTCGAGATCAGCACCGGCAGCGCGAGCGCCAAGCGGCGGCTTCGCCTGGAACTGGCGGGGGCGCAAGGGGCGGGCGAGGTCGCACGACAAGTGCGCAAGCGCTTGACGACAATCGCACGCTCGCGGTCCCTCGTCGGTTGGCAACAGCGAAAAGCCCTGGTCGGCGACCTGGAAACACAGCGACGCGCCATCGTCGACGAGGTCGGCAAATCCGACCCTGCCGAGGCGCTTGACCTGATGTGGCGGTTTCTGGCGTTGGCGAACCCGGTATTTGGCCGGTGCGACGACAGCAGCGGGACGGTGATCGGGATATTCCACGGGGCGTGCGACGATCTCGGCGACCTCGCCAAAGCCGCGGGCGCCGATGCCACACGGTTGGCCGACCAAGCTTTCGAGGCGCTCCTCGAAAACGACTACGGGCAATATGACGAACTGATCGCGGTGCTGGCGCCAAGTCTTGGACAGACAGGGCTCGATCATTTGAAGGCGCGCCTCGGCGCGTTCTCCCTGACGCCGCCCGATCGGCCGGAAAATGATGCGGAACGGCGGGTGATCGGATGGGGGAGCGGTGGCCCGGTCTATGCCGACGAAATCGAAGCGCGCCGGCACGAGAGCACCGTCCGCCTTGCCCTGGAAGCGATCGCGGACGCGCAAGGCGACGTCGACGCCTTCATCGCCCAGCAGAGCGAGGCGGCGCGGACTGTCCCGGCGGTCGCCGCCGAGATCGCGCAACGTCTTCTTGAGGCCGGGCGAGTGGACGAGGCATGGACGGCGATCAACCGGGTCGACGACCGGCGATCGGACCGGCTGGGCTGGATTCCGTATGAATGGGAAGAAACCCGCCTTGCCGTGATGGAGGCGCTTGGCCGGGTCGACGAGGCGCAGGCGTTTCGATGGGGATGCTTCGAGCAAAGGCTCAGCGTCCAACATCTGCGTGCCTATCTCAGACAACTGCCCGACTTCGACGACGTCGAGGCCGAAGACCGGGCTCTGGCGCATGCGCTCGCCCATGCCGACGGCCATGAAGCCCTGATGTTCCTGCTCAACTGGCCGGCGCTCGACAAGGCCGCGGCGCTGGTGTTGCAGTCCGAGCGTCAGTGGAACGGGGATCACTACGAGCTTTTGACCCCGGCGGCGGAGGCGCTCGCCGGTAAATATCCGTTGGCGGCCACAAGGCTGCTGCGCGCGATGATCGACTTTGCTCTCGAACGGGCGAGGGTGAAGCGATATCGGCACGCGGCGCGGCATCTGGCCGAATGTGCGGGCCTTGCGGCGGGGATCGCGGCATTCGGCGAACTCGAACCTCACGAGACCTATGTCGCGCGACTGAAATCAGAGCATGGCCGCAAGACGTCGTTCTGGACAAAGATGCCCTGACTGCCGCATCGCAGCTGACTGCGGTTCGTGGATCCTCCGTCTTCACGAACGCGCACGATCGGCGGGAATAGGGATCGTCGACATCGGCGTGATGGTCCGCGACGCGCCGGTCTATTCCGGCATGCAAAACTGATTTTTGTCTTGAGGGAGACCTCTGGAGGCGGGGAGACGTCGGGACGTGCTGACCTGCCACCGACTTTGGACCGCCCTCTTGGAGAGAGAGAAGCGTATTGTCGGGCGCGTTACCGCTTCGCAGATCGCTTCCGCTATGGCACCAGATGCCGAGAGCAGTGGCCGTGCACGTCATCAGACCACAGGGGGGATAATCCCCTTTAGCGTTTTGTGATAAAATTGCGACGGTATAGAAGCTGTCTTTTTTTGCATAAATTAATAAAATTTTCGAAATACTTTTAACGAACTCGGTATATTATTAACATATTATTTCACAGGAAAATCGCCCTGCATCGGATGCAAGAGCGGTTGCTAAAATAGGTTACGTTCTCATGCGAAGATTGTTGGCGGCGAGATCATTTCGGTTTTGGGTCGCGCTTGGAACGATTCTCGCTGTGGCGCCGCTGATGATATCCGCCGTCATAGGCTATTTTCTTCTCGATCGGGGCGTGATCGCACCTATCCACGACGTAGCCTTCCGTCAGCGTATACAGGCCCTCCCGACACAGCAGCTGCGTCTTTTGACCTGGGACACATTGATCCCCGTCGATGAGTTTGTGGGAAATGGAAATGCGCGTTCTCTTGATTCTTACCGGGGCCTGCGAGCACAGATTGAGTCAGGATTTGCCGAACTCGGTGAAGCCGTTGCCGAAGAGTCCGCGATCCGGACGCTGGTAGAACGTGCCCGTGAAAACTGGACGGCAGCCGACGGCTACGCCACGGCTTTGTTTTCGGTGCCGACGGAGGCTGGCAACCGGAAAACCGTGGAGACGATGCAACGCTTCCACGGGAAAATTGTCGCGACGTCGGACAGGCTTGAGGCCGTCTATCAGCAGCTTGCTGGAGAAATCCAAAAGGATTACGAGGTCGCAGCCCTCTCATACGAAAGATCGATCTGGCTGGCGGGCATTGCCGGGGCGCTATCCTTGCTGGCGCTCGCTGGCGGCGTTCTCCTGATCGGACGCATCATTGGGGCAAGCGTCGACCGTCTCGTCGATGGCGCAGTGCGTTTTGCCGAAGGAGACCGCAACCATCGCATTCAAGTGCAAGTGCCTCCCGAACTTCACCGCGTGGCCGAAGAATTCAACCACATGATTGGCCGAATTCAGGCATCAGAAGACGCCTTGGCAAAATTGGCCCTCCTCGACAGCCTTACCGGTCTGCCGAATCGCCGCGCTTTTGAAACGGCCTTCGCCGAAACATGGGCACGCGTTCAGAGATTTGATGAGCCATGCTGCCTTATGGCGATCGACATAGACCACTTCAAATGTATCAACGATACATACGGACACGCCGCAGGCGACGAGGTATTGCGGGTTATGGCGGCCGTGATGAAGCGAAACATCCGCCCGTTCGACGAGGCATTTCGTGTTGGCGGTGAGGAGTTCGTCGTCGTTATGCCAAACACAACCGTGGATGTCGCACGCAAGGTCGCCGAACGACTCCGGCAAACGATCGAATCGACTAGCGTCCCGTTCCAAAGCAACGCGATTCATTTGACAATTAGCGTTGGTGTTGCCCAGGGCTCTGATCAATTGGAGCAGAAGCTTTTCGCGGAAACAGCAGACGTAGCACTTTATGAGGCAAAATCCGCTGGTCGGAACCGGGTCGTCGTGAGCGACCCGAATAAACTGCGACAGAAGGATGCTGCGTAGACGGCTTCTGTCACTTCTTGAACGAACGTAACGCAGAAAGCCACGGCATTTTTTGGTCGTCATGTCACGACTCACAAAATTGAAACGTGTCGCGTTCACCGTGCTGCGCGGACGGGCATCCATGAGTCGTGACAGCAACCCGCTGTGGCAGCGGCTTTGGCTCGATCTCATCTTCCTGGCCGGAGCCGCAGTGATTTTCCTGCAGTCGGCCAGTTCCAACTATCAGGTTGTGCTGGCGCCCGAGGGCGTCACCGCGACCGCTGTCGACTACACCGCCTTCCTGTCGCCGCTGCTGTTCTGGGTTGGCAGCGTATTGCTGACGATCCGGCTGGCTTCCTGGTGGATCGGCCGTTCCGCCGGGGCCATGGAAGCGACGGCAACCCGGATTGGCCTGGCCAAGGCCACGGCCCCGAGCGTCGCAGCCGGCCTGTCACGGCAGCATCGGCGGATCGCCGGCGGCATCGCGCTGGTGTCTCTAGCCTTCTCCTTCGCTGTCGCCGCGTCCATCTTCAACCTGACCTACAACGGCCAGACGCGCGTCGACGCGACGCTGACCAACGGCGCTGACGTGACCGTCACCGGCTCCACCGCGACGCCGGTCGGCCCGATCGTCCAGACGATACAGGCGATGCCGGGTGTGGCGGCCGCCATCCCGATGCAGCATCGTTTCGCCTATGTCGGCAACGATCTCCAGGATATCTACGGCATCGATCCGACCCGGATCGGCGAAGCGACGGCAGTCGAGAATGCCTATTTCGCCAACAAGGACGCGGCAGCGACGCTGAAAGCGCTGGAAACGACGCCCGACGGTGTTCTTGTCTCCCAGGAGACCGTCAACGACTTCCAGCTGGCGCTCGGCGACCCGATCAAGTTGCGGCTGCAGGATGCCACGACGCACCAATACAAGGCGGTCCCGTTCAAGTTCGTGGGTGTCGCCCTGGAATTCCCGACCGCGCCGAAGGACTCCTTCCTGGTCGCCAATGCGAGCTACCTCGCGACTGAGACCGGCTCGCCGGCGCATGAGGTCTTGCTGGTCCGGTCGCTCGGCGACCCGAAAGCCTTGGCTGCGACGATCCGCCAGGACCTTGGCTCGACGTCGGGCTATACGGTCACCGATCTGGAATCCGCCTTCCACATCATTGCCTCGAGCCTGACAGCCGTCGATCTCGGACGGCTCACCACGGTCGAAATCGCCTTCGCGGTCGTCCTGCTGGCCGCCGCGACCGGCCTGATGCTGTTCCTCGGCTTTGCCGAGCGCAAACGCACTGCCGAAATTCTCGCCGCTCTCGGGGCTTCCGGCGCGGAAATCGGCGGCTTTCTGTGGAGCGAGGCGCTGCTGATCTTAGTGCCGGGGGCGGTTGTCGGCTCGGTGATCGGCGTGGCGGCCGCCGACATGCTGGTGAAGCTCCTGTCCGGCATCTTCGATCCGCCGCCGGATGCGCTGTCCTATCCGCTGATTCAACTTCTCGGCTTCGCCTTGGTCGGCATCGTGGCGACGGTGGCGGCCGTTCAGATCGCCCGGCTGCGGGTCTCGCGGGAGGTTGATGCCTAGTGCCTAGCATGGATGGATTTCGTCCCACCCCGGACGTGCCACTGTCCAGGCAAGCAGCCCAGGATGTCTCATACGCTGACTCCCCGACATCCAACGGCACCAACCAACCTGCGTCGACCGTGGCTCGGGAGGTCGGAACCGGCAGGGTCTTCGCTCTTGTGAGCATCGTCGTTCCGGCACGCAACGAGGCGGCAAATCTCGCCGGATTGCTGCGCGAGATCGAGGCCGCTCTGGCCGCCCGCGCCCATGAGATCGTCGTCGTCGACGACGGCTCAACCGACGCGACGGCAAAAACCTTGGCGGGGCTATTGGCTGACGGCATCCCGCTTCGTCACATCCGCCACGATCGCTCGACTGGACAGAGCCGGGCCATTCGCAGTGGTGTTCTTGCCGCAAGCGGTGATCTGGTCGTCACCATCGATGGCGACGGTCAGAACGATCCCGCCTTTATTCCAGTGCTCGTTGCGGCGCTGGAGTCGGCCGGGCCGACGGTCGGCCTTGCCGCCGGCCAGCGCACTGGCCGGACCGACAGCAGGCTCAAGCAGCTTTCCTCGCGTTTTGCCAACCGCCTTCGCACCGCGATTTTGAAGGACGCAACCCGCGACACTGGCTGCGGCCTAAAGGCAATGCCCACCGTCCTGTTCCGCCGGTTACCCTATTTCGATGGCTGGCACCGCTATCTTCCGGCGCTCGTGCTCCGGGAGGGGCTTTCTGTCGTGCATATCGACGTCAAGGATCGCCAGCGCCGCTTCGGTCGCTCCAATTACGGTATTTTTGATCGCGGCCTTCGCGGAATTCTCGATCTCTTCGGCGTCTGGTGGCTGCGTAGGCGGGCGCTGGTGCGGCCAGATGTCAGCGAAATCGCACCGGATCAACCTCTATGAACGACCTTGTTACCTATCTCCGCCATGTCTTCGTCGATCAGTTCGACATCTGGGTTGCGCTCGGCTTCGTCGCCCAATTGATGTTCACCGGCCGCTTCGTGGTCCAGTGGCTTGCCTCCGAGCGAGCCCGGCGAAGCGTGATCCCTGTCGCCTTCTGGATATTCTCCCTGGCAGGCGGAGCGCTGCTGCTGGTCTATGCGATCCAGCGGCGCGACCCGGTGTTCATCTTGGGGCAGGCGGCGGGCCTGTTCGTCTATACACGCAATCTCGTCCTGATCTGGGGCGAACGGAAGCGGGCCTCGCCGGAGTTCGATTTGGCGGCCTCCTGAAAGGTCGGTATGGCGCGCGACGCTTCTGTCACTTCAGGAAACGACGGTCTTTTCGCCAGCTGAATCTGCGCCGTTGAAGCCTGTTTGCACCGTTCGGCGAGCCGATCTTACGACGAAACCAGCATGGCGTCGAAGCCCACGCCGCGCCGCTCAGCTCTTGCGGGCTGTGGCGATCGCCGCTTTCATGTCGGCCGGCGCGACGACGCCCGGATAGACGGCGGTTCCGATGATTTAGGCGGGCGTGCCCAGAAAGCCGAAGGTCTCGGCCTGCGTGTTGTTGCGCTGCAGGATGGCATTGATCCGGTCCTTATCCCGATCATAGGCCGCATTGAGCTTGGGCACCGAAAAGCCAGCCTTGGCCAGGATCGTCTCGATCATCTCGGGCGTCAGCTTGCCCTTGGTCGCCATCAAGGCGGCCATTGCCTTGGCGTGGCCCGTACCGGCGGCAAGCGTCAGACGCGCCGCATAGAGCGAGGGCGGCCCGAAGATCGGCCAGTCCTTCATGACGAAGCGGACCTTGCCGTCTTCCTGCACCACCCGCATGTCGTCGGGATGGGCCTTCTTGCAGTATGGGCACTGGTAATCGAAATATTCCACGATGGTCACGTCGCCCTTCGGATTGCCGAGGACGGGAACCTGCGGGTCGAACAGCACGGCCTCCTTCGACATCGGATCGATCTCGGCGAAGGCCGTCTGGGACAGGAAAGGCGTGCCGGCGAGGACGGCGGAGGCGACGATCAGCCAGCGGCGGGAGATGGATGGGGTGGTCACGAGGGGTGTTGCCGCCTGCTCGACATCGTCGCAATCATCCCCACAACTGGCCCATGCCGCGCCCGAGCCACCAGTCGACCCGCGCGTCGCCCGGATGTATGGCGCGGTGACCGACGATGGCCGGCAGACTCCCGCTGTCGATCCGAAGAACATGGACCCGCGCAACATTCGCCAGGTGGTCGACTACGTAACGAAGGAGCCGGCGGGAACGATCGTCGTCGATCCCCGCGCCCGCTTCCTCTATCTCGTCATGGAGAACGGCAAGGCCATGCGCTACGGCGTCGGCGTCGGCAAGGCGGGTCTGGAACCAGTGCGTCCAGAATGCTGGTCCAGCGGTTGAAGCGGTTATAGATCGTCCTTGCAGGCCCGTATTCGCTCGGGCAGTCCTGCCAACGGCTGCCGGCCTCGAGAACATGCAGGATGCCGCTGATGACCCGGCGATCATCCACGCGACGGGCCCCTCGATAGCGGCCCAAGCCTCGTCGTTCAGCCAGAACAGTCGTGCCATCCGATCCTCCCTTGGCTCCTTTGCACACGAGGGAATCTGATTTGCTCCGAAGCTTCAACAGGATGAATGGGTATCGACCCTAAGGGATACGCCGAGGCTCCGGAGCCAGCCGATCGGCGATCCGGCAAGGTAGGCCGACATGACCGCCTTCGAGTGCCCCGGCGTCAGCGCATGCACAGCTCCGAAGACAATTCCTATCGGCAGGACGGAAGCGAGCGCGATCCAGTCCCGGTCCGTCGCGAATGCCTTCAAGTAACCGGCCAGAGTCCCATGAAGCTCGCTTTGGATGTTTACGAGGAGTTGGAGCATCCGGTCCGCGCCAGAGTGGGATGCGGCTTCACGGGGTCGAAGCCTCGTCTCCGTCCGCGTCGGCACGATGCCCATCCGCCGGGCCGGGCGATGCAAGGAAGGGGTTCAGCACCCCCGCAACTTCCTCAGGAAACTCCTCGTGCGCCGACAGCTTCCCTCGTGGAAGCGTAGTAGCCTCTATGTTTGGCAGCTCGGCCAGGGCTTCCATCTCCGCCTTCGATTTGGGCGGCGTCTCGGCTCCATAGACGACGAGGACAGGATCTTGGATACGCGAGGCCGCTCCTAAGAACTCGTCCCGGCTCTGCATCGGGTCGAGACCGCCGGTCACGAACCGGAACGATGCGTGGCGAGCGCCTTCCGCCTGGATGACCGCGAATTTCGAGGCCAGACGAGCAGGCGTAAGCCAGCCCGGATCGGAATACACATGGCCTCGTGCCATCATGTGCAAGACGGGGCTGTTGACGTTCAGCCGATAGAGGCCGAAGCCGAGGACAGGCACGTCGCCAAGGCGGGACAGCCGTCTGAACAGGGGCATGCGCTTGCCCGTCATGGTCGGGAGCGGACCGCGCCAGGTCGGCGCAACCAGGCATAGCCGACCGAGAGCGCCAGGGTTTGCCGCAGCATGGGCAAGGGCATATCCAGCGGCATGCCCCGCGGCGACCGTGGCAAACGGCTTGTCAATGACGTTGTTGGCCAGCAGATTGGTGAGGAACGCTCGATACATTTCAGGTTGCCAATCCAGTCGCGGCCGAGGCCGATCGCCGAAGCCGGGCCAGTCGACCGCGACGGTGGTGAAGCGACTGGCGAGCCGGTCCTGTAGTGGCAGCATTTCGGCGCGGGTCGAGATCGAGCTGAGGGCTGGCAGCAGGAGAACGGTCGGGCCCGAGCCCCGGCGCTCTACGCCGACCGTGACGGACGCGCCTTTCCAGGACCAGACCCAGACTATTCCAACGTTCTGCGCTCTCATTGTGTGATGCTCCTGTTCCTTGGTGGCCCTTCCGGACCGGGATCAGCCGTTCGCTGACTATCGGCTGGGCCAGACCGGATGATGGTCGTCGATCACGAACGGGTGGACGTGTCGTGTCGGGCCGTGCCGATGCGGATGGCGGTGCGGCTCCGGACCCTCCCAGCCTTCATGATCGTGCTGGTGGTGCTGTTCACCTTCAGCGGCCTGAAATGTGTCGAGGAGCACCAGCAGGCGGTGGTTCTGCGCTTTGGGCGATTGAGGCCGCACGTTCGCGGCCCGGGACTCTCCTGGGCGTTGCCTTTTCCTGTTGACGAGACCCTGCGCGTCGGGGTGACGGCCGAGAGGCTGCAGTTCTTCGAGATCCACTGGCTAGGTCTGCGGCCCGACGAGCAGGGGCTGGCCCTGAACCGGATCAGTCGCCGGGGACAGGGCCTCAACCCCGCCTACGACGGGGCGCTCTTGACGGCGGACAAGGCCCTGGCACACGTCAAATGGTCGCTTGTCTACCGCAT
>LAZR01000254.1_pt1 | contig 51469 bp, 88 predicted proteins | sample 329461 | NCBI WGS metagenome assembly LAZR01 (sample SAMN03002196, study PRJNA259156) | marine sediment metagenome | biome: sea floor; feature: Hydrothermal impacted sediments; material: marine sediment; isolation source: Loki non-amplified sample from Loki's castle hydrothermal vent sediment ...
GCGCGGCATCTTCCGGGGGGGTGCTGTTCTTCGGAGCACCAACGCCGCTCATCTTCAACACGGCAATAGCAGTCTTGGCCCTCACATTGGCAGATGCCTTGCTGTCCTTCATCACCTCTGTAAGCGTCCTGACGGCCAGCGGGACTGACTCGGACAGCATGGCGTTACCGCTGATCAGGTTGCTGTGGAAGTCCTCTAGCGCAAATTCCAGGTGCTCCGCCTTAGCCAGCTTAACTGCGTCAGCATGGTGGTAGAAGTACTTCTCAATCGTGTTGGGCAGGATCTCAAACTTCACAGCTGCATCGTCAAACGCCTCATGCAAGGGATACCCACCGAACTTGAGTGCTATGATGTGACGTATGATGTTTGACTTGTGAAGGGTAATGCCGTCTAGCGGTTTACGGAGGTGGGAGCCATAGCTGAATTCGTTGCGTACCTGAATGGATCTACCGCTGGTATTCTTCTCAGCTACCTCTAATGCTACTTTGACTTCGGGGGTGAGCTCAGGATCATGCTTGCCGTCGTTGTAGTCTTCCCAGGAACTATTCCCGTACATTGCCCAATCACCCACGGGACAACCGTGCGATTTCAGAGCCCTGCTCTCGTATTGTGCGCTCAAGTAACGATATTCGTGCCTCTAGCACATGTCTGTCTTCGATTAGCGTCTCGTATAGGGTAGAGTAGGCATCCTCAGCAAAGTGGCGTAGATCCACTATGGAGTCCCAAGGAGAGGGGTTAGGGGCGAAAGTGATAGAGCCTACTGGCATTACTGAAAATCCAATATATAATCAATTGCTGCATCTAAAATAGTCACATCCTCGTTGAAATGACCAAGGCCAATGTTGCACTTACGGCAGAGGAGCCCGCGAACCTCTCCGGTGGCGTGATTATGATCCACACAGGCAACCTCAACCCCGTCGCCGCCTCTGTACTTAGAGAGTTTTTTACAACAAATCCTGCACCTTCCGCCCTGTTGTGCATACATAGACGAATAGTCCCGATACTCAAGCCCATAGTCGCTCTTTATTGCCCTTTTCCGAACTCGTCGCGGGTGATGCTGCGGAGATCCATACGCAAACGCGCAGGCACGACAAAAGCCATCGAAGCATATTTCATCTTCAGGCTTCATTTCCTCACACGCAATACAGTTAGGCAATAGACAAGCTCCGGTTCCAGATTCACACTAGCACAAAACACCCATGTGTGTCAATATGATACACGTAAAAAAGAGCCGAATCTGCTAAGATTCGACTCAAGGTGTGCCATTATGTGACAGTGGTTACTAAATAAACACGCTACACCGCTTACAAATCATCTAAAATTTCTTCTAGTTTAGCTTTTGTCTCGGAATCCCCCCAATAATCATCCGCATGGTCTGGATTATTTTCACTGTAGAATCCTTCTCTGAATCCTTCATCATAAGCATCCATTACCAGCACTCTTAGTTTATCTGCTGGATCTTGCCACATCATTTTCTCCTAACTATCATGGAGGAAGGCAGAGGAATCGAACCCCTATGCAGAGCATACCTACGGTTTTCGAGACCGCTCAATCCTAAAAATCCCACTCTTTTTCTGTTAAGGTAGCCCCCTGTTCAATGAACCAAGGAACTAACTTGTGTTCAAAACAATGAGGACAAACATCAAACCCTGTAGTAGTACCACTGCCACCCTCTGGATAAGAAACCCCGTCCCTATAGGAAATCATAACCTCTGAAACATCAAAGCGATCTCCCCAAGCATGGTCATTATTCGGGAACTTCCTCTTTTTCCCACAAAGGTCACAGCATATCTCAGCAAGCCGATCTCGTTTATACGATGGAACAGTCACTTTGTCATATACTCTGCTCATTTCTTCCTCATCATTCCTAGATTAAGTTATGGAGGGAGGGGTGAGGCTCGAACTCACGTCAGATGGGAGCCACAATCCCATGCTATTACCAGTTAAGCTACCCTCCCCAAAAAGGGGGTGCCCGGATTCGAACCGGGGTCTCCATCCAGAAGCTGGGGCGGATTCGAACCGCCAAATCGGGAATGACCCGTGACTTCCATAGTCACACCCCCTATGGTTCAAAAAGTGGCCGTCACCCGAATAGGTGGCGTACCGCCCATAACTAAAAGAGCGGTGGCCGGATTCCCCACCCGGCAACCCTGGCGACATGGGCGTGGTATGCCATTTCTGCCCTGGCAGGGGTCATGTCGCTTTCAACCTTCCGACGCTGCCACGCCGCACCGCTCAAAGCTATTTCTCATCCATCAATCTTTTCGTCTATATGCTTATCAGTCCAGAATTTGGTTGTTTCATATTGTTCCGATCTCCACGAAAAGTTTTCATCAGGTACAAAATTGTGTGTTATCCCATATCCATTCTTATGATGATTAATGATAAATTCAACGTTTGGTGACCTGTCATCGTTAACCCCACCACCAAACCAGTAGATAACATCCTCATCGGGACGACACGAGACCATCATGACGCTAGTAACGCCATCATGTATTGTGACGACCTTCAAGGATTCTCCACTGGCTCCTGATGTGTATATACCCATTTCTTCCCCCTCGCTCTTATCACCCGCCGCCTTCAGTAAAACTAGACACATCCTCATTCTTATACCGTCGTCGTATCCAGACGAACGGAGTCCAGCGGTAGCCTTTATAATAGATCCGTTTACGAATGAATCGCCGCCCGGATGACCCACTCCATCGACCAAGCGATACTATCAATACCTTGTTCACTTCTTCCCCCGCATAACCCCGGGGTTATGCGCGTCCCGCTCCTGTAGATGCCCCTCCAGCCTGTTTGCCAGGTTGACTACCTTGGTGGTCAGGGCAGCAATACTAAGCATAACTGCTTCAAGGTCGTTGGTTAACTCCTCGTGTATACGATCTAGTTTATCCTCTGCCTTGTCCACCCGAAGAGAAACCTCATCTTCTAGCGCACCAATCCTATCCTCTCTTGAATCAGCTAAATCATCAAAATAATCTCTGTTCATGACACCCTCTTCTCCTTGCAGCATCGAAGACACTTTTCCAGGTAAAGATCATAGGCAAGCCACCTGTGCCCGCGGAAGAGGCAGATCACCGCTGCGAGCGTAAACCGGTGATAGCGATACGTTATGCCCATGTGCCCGCTCATGATACCCTCGCAAAATCTGTAATATCCAACGCCGGTACGATAATCTTAGCCTCACGATGATACCAGAAAATATCCTCATTCTGACTGAATATCCCCAATGCGTGTCCATCATCATGGTCAATCCCGACCAGTGGCGGCTGTACCTCGATTAGCGTGACTCCGTTAACGCCAACCTCGAACTTCGAGTCGCCTACGAGTACCTTGTATATGGTCCTTTCACCCTGTTTCATCCCTCTTCTCCCCATCCTCGTCATAGAAGATGTTCCGCGTTAGCATCGCCTCATACATCTCGTCAAGAATCTCACCTGGCTTGTTAGGGCTGATGTCCATATACTCCCCAATCGTGTCAAACCGCTCCTGTAAGCCCTTCATGACCATCGCACAGTGTACCTGCCCCGAAGCAACAAGACCAATTCTGGCCCTGTCTAAGCAGGTAGAACGCACATATTCGCCGCCGTCTAGCCAGTTGTCGAAGGCTTCTTCATTCCTGGTCATAAATCACCCACCCGTGGCCGCCACAGCAGTTACAAAAAAAGTCGTCGATCTCCCCAGACGGATCGTAGTTCTCGCCTTCGCCGCCGCACGCATCACACCGCTCGATGCCGAGCTTGTTGAATATGCGCTCAATGTCCAGATTGTTGTAGGGCCGGATCATGGCTTTCACAGCCTCAAAATAGGCCCATGCTTCGTTGACCTGGTCGTTGGTGAAGATGTGACAGCCGCTACACCTCTCGCAGCGGAAGATGCCGAGCTTACTTGCAGAAATAAAGTCGCCGTCCCCAACTCGCGTTGCCCGTGCCGCGTTGATCATCTCGGGGGTGATGTAAGGGCCGTCAGCACACTTGCCAGTACGGATGTACCTGTTGTAATCATCCTTGTACTCCTTGGCGGTTTTGGCCCAGAAGTCTCGATCCTTCTTCAACCACTCATTCTCTTTAACCAGCAAGCACGGACACCCAACCTCTAGCCCCGTGGCTAAGTAATCGCCACCACAGTTTTCACAATGCGTTCGCATCTTGTTAAGCCGCTCGATCTCGTCAGCGGCCTCAGAACACAAGGAATTCCACCCACTGTATTGCTCCGGGTAGCACTCATCACGAAGGTCGTTTATGATGTCACCCATCCTCAGCCCCTAACTCCAAGATCCTCTTTGCTCAATTGTATCCCTCATTCTACCACCTCCGCAGAAAAGGCTACCTTGATCGGGCGGCCTATTGGAACAGTAATGCCAGTGAGCTTTTTAAATTCCTTGTTACATATAGAGGTATAGGCGCTAAAATCCTCCTTACAGTCAAACCACCCCAAATCACCACCAAGGAAGAAAACCAGTGTCGGAGCCGGACGCGCCAATCTCCACACCTCAACGAAGCTCGGATCTGAGGGCTCCCGCGTCACCCATCGCCACGTTCTTTTCTTTCCCATGATCCGCCTCCAGAATCACACTAGCAGATAGAGTCGGGTTTGTCAAGGCTTGAAATCATAGTCACCGCTCACCTCCTCGTTAAACTTAGACTGCCTGGTCACGACAACAACCTCGCCGTCTACTAGAACCACGCGTAGATCCATCACTTTGAGAAGTGCGGCTACAACCTCGTACGTTGGCTTGACCACAGAATTGCCGTTCGCATCATGAAAAATCCACGCAATATCCGACATGGTTAATCCTCCTTGTCGAGAGCGCGACGGGCAATGTCAACCGACGCATTCACACGACGCTCCCATCGAACTCTCAACCGGTCGTCGATGTCCGCGTCTTCACCCTCACGGTAGAGTGAGTCGTATGCGGCGATCACTCCGATGAGCGCTCCCTCAAGACGGTCCGGGAGGTCTATCAGCAGCTCTGCGTTTACTTGGGTGGCGTTGTCTACCTCTTTTTCCAGCCGCTCGATCTCGGCTGCTGCTTGGTATCCCAGGCTGTCCTCAAGATTAAACTCACTTGTATAGCACTCGAAAAAAACCCTCGACCTCAACCTATCTGGAATATCGCTCATAGCTCACCTCCAAATACACCCTAACATCTGCCGAGTGTTTTGTCAAGCCCTGTTACTCGACAGATGAATCGTCTGGCCCCGAGCGCCAGACGCAGCACACGGAAACACGTCTGTCAAGCGGCAATCTTCGGAGCGTCAAGTAGATCGCTTGCCGCAAACCGGGTTTTCATGGTCTCTTATTACCTATTATACCTATTATACCTATTATACCTATTAGTATCCCTAGTATTATCCCTAGAAGTACCCCTTGGGGGTATTACCAAGTAAGAATTACCCACCCAAAGGGTAATTCTTTATACCTAAGAACAGTAGATATCTGTTGTTATCCTTGTAGTTATACTCTATAAGGGGGGTACAAAGAACCTTAGGGGTATACCCTGGGGATACTACTAGGTATACCCCTAGAAGACCTCCAGCACCCCAAAGAATGCGAATAAGAGCACCTGAGAGGTAATACGAGGGGGTTGGGCCATAATGGAGAAAAATTGTGTAAATTGAGAGAGGGGGTGTATACGGGGTAGCCACCCGCCATTGGGGGCAACGGGGGTGGGGAAATTGGGGTGATTAGTGCCAGTCGGGCCAGGTTTACAGACTATACGTTATCGGACGCTGTAGCCCCATGTCCTTGTGTCTATGTGTAGTTAGGCAGAAGACCCTACATTATGAGTCTCAACTAGACAGCGTATAAGGTGTTTACACCGTATAAACAGGGTATAATGTGGTCAACATGGCAGGTTTAAGGGCCTGGGGGCATATCGCACCAAAGGCTCATGGGCTTAGGTTAAATCTTTCTTACTGACCACAGCGTCCTAATTAGGTGACACCCCACTGTCCTCTTTAGGTGACACATTACCATTCCTTATTCAAACGCTTGTTTAACACACTGTCCTCTAAATAGGACACTTATTTCCCTTCAGCCCCTTGACAACTCGTATATCATGCCCTACGTTGGCTAATGAAGGGAGACGGTATGCACTTAGATTATGATGATGACCTGATTGATGGCGTCGGCTTCTCAGATCCAGGTGGCACCAGCGCATTACGAGCAGCCACCAGGGACAATCCGCGCAATCTGCCTTGCCCGAATTGTGGCAGGGAGAACATGCTCACACCCATCGACCGGCAGCGGGGCTACCAGTGTGACAGCTGTGCCGATGAGCTTGAGATGGGCTGTTGACACAGTACGACGATTAACCCCGCTAACCAGAGGAGACAGCATGAAACGCTCAGCACAGCTAGAGGAGTTTGTCGATGGGTTCCGTCGTAGTGTGCTTGGGTGGGATGGTAATGAGGAACATTGTCCCATCTGTAACAAGCCGATTGGTACATTCAGAGATCCGCTTTCCGAAAGAGAGTACCAGATTTCTCATATGTGTCAGGCATGTCAGGATTCAATATTCGGAGGTGGAGAATGAGGGGAGACATCGTGCCACAATTTGACCTGTTCAAAACCGAAGCCGCAAAGGTAATGAGCGATGCTGAGAGGTTAGCGGCATCGGTCAACGATGCCGAGTCATTCTACCGTAATGCATACTATGTCATGGAAACCGTAACGCGGCTCAACGGGAAGCTCGTAGAGATGTTAGCAAGTGAATCTCGCGCCATGGCCGGGCAGCTTTACAATAGACAGCGCTAACCCGAAAGGAGTACCCTATGATCTTACGCGACAAGGCATGGATTGACGAAGCGTGGAGACACACAAACCACCAAAACGATGATATGGGCATTGGGACCGGAGTTGCGCTAGCAGAACCCGGTATCAAGCGGTGTGCTGCGTGTAAAGGAAGCGGACACACAATGGCTCGGGTTACCATAGTTGAAATGCGGGAGCGGGAGTGTCCTGTTTGCCATCACAGGTGGGTGATTAAAGGGAGCACCCCATGATCTTACTTGACGAGTGTACTTGCCCCGTATGCGGTATTGTAATCCATGTTGGAGACTCTACCAGATCACAGGATGACGAGCGTATTTGCCCGCTCTGTTGGCAATGGGCATTCAACGATCAGATCTTCGAGATGGCTTCAATGTTCTTAACTTCCCACGCGGTACACAGACGCAGGGAGGAGTAATGTCAAGGCTAACCCGCTATGAGACAAGCGCGCTAGATTACCTTTGGGACACGATCTTCTTTCATGCGATTAAGTTTATAGAGGCAGATGAATTTCGTTTCCCGTTTTCCTATGATGAGACAGGGGAAATCGCGGGGGTTGCTGCCGATGCTGCAAAGCTCAAGGCACATTGCTATCTTACAGAGGAGGACTAGATGCAAGGCCTAGAATCCGTTGTAGAGCGTGTTAACCTACGCTTAGCCGAGTTCGAGACGCTACGAGATGGCAATGCCGACTTAGTCCTACTGGACGAGCTCGCCAAGGTGGGCATTGACCAGATAGAGCTTGGGGAGGCTTACCCTACTGTTGACGGCTGGGTCTGGACAGCTTGCCACCTTGTACAATATGGCAGTGGCCGACTTGCATTGATTGGGGGTTGACATGTGGTATGTCGAGAGGCAAAATAAAGGTTACAGTGAGACAGTAGATGAATTTGACACAGTAGCCGAAGCCCTGGAAATGGCAACAGAATATACCATTAGTGATCCCGCGGCGCGTTTCCTGGTTACGGACAAGCCTACAGACGGCTGGGAGGATTGACCATGTCAACGCTATGGGACAATGAAGAGATAGAGGTATCCAATCACCTTGACGTACCATATTGGGTTGAACAAGATATCACGGCTGGCACGGTCGCAGCCGTCATACAGGGCGGTTGTGCATCCGGGGCTTACATGCCTGCCGTGACGTACTATGATGCAGGTAACACAATGGGCGAATACGGGGATGACGTTCTCGACTACATCCACGACGTGGGGTTCGTCCTGGAATTTGACTCCAGCGAAGATTCCTGGTTGGGCTTTGCATGCAAGGCATTGTCAATGGCAGTAGAGCTGTGGGCATACTCAATCGAGGATGAGTTGACAGATGCCATTGAAGAGATGCTAGAGGACAACGACGGATGACACGTCCCACGGTCGCCATCTGTATCCTTGCCATCATATTGCAGATCTTACCGTTGTTGATCGTTCCGATTATTTTGATTGCAACCAGGAGGAAAAGACAATGAAATGCACACGCGCTCAAATCGACGCCCTGTATCAGGTCTACCTGCGTTGGCAAGACTTAACATCACACGCCATCATGCCGAAGGATTTAGAAATCGTAGAGGACGAGGAGTACGGAGACGGGGACTATATCGGCATATGGGTTGGTCCGTATAAAGAATGTAAGGAACGGCCCGATAGAAAGGGTGCCATCTTCATTGGCATTGAAAAAGATGGACACGAACACAGCTAACCTTTAACCCCAACCGAATAGGCAGTAAACTGCCTCTAAATCCAGAATATCCTTTATAAAGGGCAAAATATTGCCTGTAGAGCGCACCGAAGTTCGCACAGAGGTGTCACTGGTCAAAAGCCGACAAAGTGTCGGTATAACTGTCGGTATTTCGGTAGTACATACTTCGGTTTAGCCCCGGAAGCTATCCGGGGTTTCTCTTTGCCCCGATTCCTGGTGTTGACCACACCATACCTCGTGGAATGCCTCCAATGCCGCTTTAATGCCACAGTATGCCCTCTATACGCCCTTGCAAGATGTTCCGAGTAGGGTAGCGGCTTTAGGGTATCACATCGCGGTATAGGGCCCATACTGTGCCTTATAGCGTATATGTACCATTATGGGACATAAGCGTCAAATATCAGGCAGATCCGCATATGCGTCCGCATTCTCCCGTTCAAGTCTCTCCCGTTCAATCATGGCCTTCTTGACATACTGTGCTGCGTCAAGCAGTTTCTCGTAGAGATCCTGATGTGAATCCCTCCCGTCGAATGCCCCGAGCACCCCCCGCTCACGCAGGTCTTCTATCACCATGTCGGTAATTGTCTTCTCCCTGGCCTCCCCCGTTAGAGACACAACCCATGGAGTTATGCTGGGGTCTTTGGAAGAATATGATCCTATCTTAAAGTTCCCATCTTTGTCATGATGTGGGCCATACGCCTTAACCGTAAACTCTACGAACTGGAGGCCTTCCGGGTCTTTTGGATTATGTTTCATCATTGTCTTCCTTTGGTGGCGGAATAGGTTCAAGCGTGTTCCTCGATGCGTGGTAGTCAAACCTCATACCAAGATGTTTAGCAACTAGCTTGATGGCCTCTGGCGCGTAGACGGTCTTAGGAGTAGGCTTCCGTGGGCAGAAGAGGCTGTCAAATGGGTCATACGGAGTGTAAACAGCCGTTTGACGACTCAGCTTTAACTCAAGCTCTGAAAGCCGCTCCTCCATGGAGCAAATGGTAGAATGTAGATCCCTGATCTCCTGCTTTCTGCTCTCTTGTTCCTTCTTTGTGGTAGTCAGCTTTTTCCGACCCCACGTCGTATTAACAAGATCGTTGTATAAATTACTCATCAGTCTTCTCCAGCTTGAACTTATTCTGTCTCTTGATGTCCATGTCAAGATGTTCCATGATGGCAAGGATTGCCTCTCTTGACGTAACATACTCTCCATGTTTACACATCATGGTTGCTTCTTGCAGTTTGTCAATCACTTTCCACATTGCCTCTAGGTTTTTGTTTACGTGATCTTGTAATTCTCCCAACGTCTCTGACTTCATGTTAAAGGACGAATGATTAAAGATCGAATGATAACTAATCAATTCACTAAACTTCATGCCATTCTCTCCTGTCTTCCATGCTTTGTGACTTCCTATAATGAGATCCATGCTGTTCCATCACCACCCCCTATTACTAAAGCTCGTTGTGTCCTTGTCAAAGTGCAGCGTAGTCTGCCCCAGTGGGCCATTACGGTTTTTGTCTATGAACACCTCCACCTTTGAAGTGTCACTAAGGTGGGGGTACCACATTAGGAGCACTTGGTCAGCGTCGCTTTCGAGCTGCCCGCTGCCCTTCAACCGGAACTTGTCTGGTCTCCTGGGTTCCTGTCCATATGGCCTCCTGAGCTGACTGCAAGCAAAAACCGGCACCCCCAGATCCTTGCCAATTGCCTTCAGTCTCTTGCTTACGATCGTTACTGCAGTCTTGTCGTCATCATTAGGACAAAGTAGTTGCAAATAGTCCACAATGATCAGGTCAAGTCCTCGTGTCTTGTCCATCCATGCCCCTCTTGCATTGAGACGAATACTAGCCGTGGTTTGAGTTGAAGTATCATTTATCGTGATCATGCCAGGAAGGTCCTCAATGGTTGACTGTGCCTCGTTTATTTTCTTACGCTCTTCCTTGGTGAGTACAATGTCCTCGTTAGTTATCCTGGAGTACGGAACACGACTCTCCATAGACAGTAACCGCAGGCCAAGCTGAAATTGTGTCATCTCGGGCGTGAAAAAGAATACCTTACATCCACAGCCTGCCATGTTATAAGCCACTTGAAGGGCAAAGGCCGACTTGCCCACAGATGGCTGTGCCCCGAGAATCATGTACTCAGCAGGCTTCAGCCCGCCCAATGAGGAGTCAAGCTCACTAAACCCTAACATAATACCGCCCTTGAGCCTGTCTCCGTTGATGATTGATGTCGTAATGCCAGCCGTCACTGATTCAATTGATACGTTTTTATTATGCGAGGACCGCTGATTCAAGTCAGAAAGCGAACCCTGAGCAACATCCATGCGCTTGTCAGGCGATACAGCACCGTCCATTAACCTACGCCCGATCTGCTTTAGTACACGCCCCTTGGATGCCTTTTCAATCCCCTTGGCATAATGTGTAACGTTAACAGTGTCAAACGGACTATCCATCAGAGTAGCGATGCCGGGTGAACCACCGGCACGGTCGAGGCAACGCTTCTCCCGCAATACGCCGACAACAGAAACCGGATCTATGTTGACGCCGTCATTGGCCAGTGCTGTCATGGCCCGCCAGATCAGCCGGTGTTCCTCTCGGTACAGGTCTGACTCCTCGATGATGTTAGCTGCCTCCTGGTAGCACTCACCACGGGTGAGTATTGCACCGAGGACTGCTACCTCTTCATCGTCAGAGGGGTTCGACATCTTAGGGGAACCTTTTTAGCAGATTCGGCTTACCGTCAACACCCAGTTCAAGATGTTCAAGGATGGCAAGCACAATTTTCTTCAATGGAAGTCTTTCAACTGTAGTAGTTTCCCCGTTCCAGTAGGTGGCTTGGACAGTAGTTGTATCTTCAAGCTGGAATATTCTTAATGACAAATCTTCCGTTGCCCTGCTCATTCTTGTTCCTCCAGGTCTTCTTCTTGTTTAACAGCTAACCGTAAAAGGCGAAGAATCTCAATAGCGTTATTATAATCATCAATATGCGCAGCCTTTGCCCAGCATGCATCTTTGCCATAGCGTTCAACAAGATCATAACCACCGCTAAGATTAACCACCAGATCATACTCAAACTCAAACTCTTCTACTACACCGTTCATTTTCTCCTCCTCTGCTCTGCCCATATCAGGCGCTTCTTGGATACCGCGTCGTCAAGGGAAGTGGGATCAGCGGAGATGCGCTCGTCCTGCCAGTCAATCAGCCTGCTAAGTTGATTGTTTGTTAAAGAACTCAGGTAGGACAGGAAGAACGCATCACCCGCCAATTCCATTGTCATTCCATTGTCATTTAGTTATCACTAACCAAGGTCAACCATAAGAGATTCGACCTTTTTTAGGGCATCCTCTGCCTTTTCGTATACCCAGGACACTGCCCCTGTTCTCCGTGACCAGAGCCTCACGGTATATCCGCTTAGATGTCCAACTAACTCAATTGTGTATTCTTCTTTAGCCATGATTACCACTCCTCCTTGGCATCTTCCGCCTTCTTGGCGGAGAACATCACCACTCGTTTTCCGCCCACTTTTCCTACCCAGTAAATCTTGCCGTCCTTCTCTCGCTCCCACAGCCCACCACTGCGGGTACGGTCCTTGCAGTCTATGTTGCCCTCGTCGTCACCTACGTACAGGTTGAACTCTGGGGGACTAGGGACAAACTCATCAGTCATGTCTTACTCCTTTTCCACTTTGAATCGTTCATCTTGCATCTCTGCGAATCGCGCTAGTTCCTCTTTGCTCATGACGTCCACGGACTTACCCTCGAAGTAATTACCGCGAATCCTCCCATGCCAGATCTGATATATCTCCTTTCCTAGTCTGCTGGCCCCGATCTTAACATTCTCCATGACGACTTTGAGGATGTCGTCTGGGATGTCACTCTTGGGTTCTATCGGCGTAATACGATCTGGCGTCTCGTCTACGAATGGTTTCTTCTTAGAAAACTCTTTCCGCATTTCCTCAACGTACTTGTTGTCGTCAAACTTGCCCTCGAACACATCTGCGTTGAACCCGAGCTTGGACAACGCCTTGGTGGTCAGATCAGTGAGGAGCTTCTTGCGGCTGTCACCACCCTTTCGCCAAGCGATATCAGTTGATATTTGAAACTCGCTCACCGGACAATAAAAGATAGCCTCAAGCCACACTTCCATAGATTCCTCATCAGCATCGCGGGTAAACGCTACAACTTTACCATACACGCAATCCTTGACCCCCCACTTGCCGCCATACGGCCCCCAAAGCTCAGTAGCTGTCCTAAGTTGGTACTGTGCGTCAATGGCCGTGAAGCCCCCCTTCTGGGAGACAGGCTTGGTCATTGCCGGGTCAGTCTTGCAGACTGAATTCCATAGGTCCATATTACTCACATCAACCCCCCGTCTTCCTCCCACAGGTCAACACACCCAAAAGCACACTCGTCAGAGAGAAATACCACGACTGGCGCTTGGTTATTCCCGTATTCGAACAGCCGGGAATATTCATCTAGTGCTTTGACGCACTCAACCGCTAGGTCAAAGTCGTCAAGAACCCTGGTTAATACCCCAACAGGGGTAAGAACCTCGTCAGACTCTTCTATGAACTCTTTATATGTCACTTGGCCTCCTATTTGTAAAATGACCCATCTGTTTCTTGGTAAAACTTTTCTACTAGCCAACTTGCAAGCTGTCTGCTTTTTTCTTTCGTTTGTGCTTCATCTGAATATCCGCAGATTGCTTTTTCCTCCTCGTCCATTATTGCGTAAATTAAAGAATCAAGAAAGTCTTGACCATATGACATAGAAATACTCATAACGTCACCGTCTCCTTATTCTTCCCCGTATGGCCCTGAACCAAAGAAAGACTCTCTACATCCTAAAATCGCAGTGAGAGGCATGGCCCAGATCATGTGCCAGGGAAGTTCTCCAAAAAGGTAGAGGACAGCCCCCATGACTACTCCAAAGAGAATAACCACAACCCTGCCTTTGGTTTTAAGAGGTTTACATGTTTTCACAACGTCACCTCCTTATACATAGTATCTCGGAAAATCAAGCTCTACTGTTCCAAGCGCAGCCGTAGCCAGATCGCGAGAGTATCCACGCAAGACTTCATGGGAAGAATTACCGGCTGCGATTGTCCTTAGAACTGCTACATGAAGATCAGCTTCTATCGAGTGAGCAACTTCGTAGTCTCCACGGATTTCTTTGATGTATTTAATAACTACTTGTATGTCTTCCATCGAAACTTTATCAGATCTAACAATTTTTTCAGCCTGGTCGTAAAAACTTGAATCCCGATAGCTCATAACGTCACCGTCTCCTTAATCGTCCCCTGATACAAGCGGCATTCTGTTTAGTGCGCCACAAGCAGGACATAATATTCTAGGGAATCTGCTGCCGTGTGGGATGCGATGTCTAAATGAACATCCACACCCTCCACAAACAATAGTAAACTTTGGCCCACCCGGATGAAATGAAAAACACCACCCATCCATTGCTGCTGGACTAACGATTTTCATAACGTCACCGTCTCCCTTCCGTAGCTTAAACCGTTCCATTTGTCGGATGATAAGAGGTAATTAGAATACCTCTCAAGAGCCTCACGGTACTTGTCCCTGCCCTCCTGTAGTAACTCTAGGTTAATATCATAGATTGCTGTCAAGAAGGGAGGCTTAGAGCCCACCACTAGGAATACAAAGTTAGTTATCTTCATCCCATTCATCAGGGCTACATCCTGGTATAACGCTGATTGTACATTGTAGTTGTACTTGTACACCGAATGGAGAAAGGCCCTAGAATGAGGAGCTATCGTAGATTTAAGATCATAGATAACACCATCAGAGACAAGATCAGGTCTTACCTTCAAGGTTAACCCTGTGATGGGATCTTTAACCCATATAGATACTTCTCTGAGGGTTGTCTTTTGACCTAGGATCTTTTTTATACTAGGATTATTATAAAGGGCATCCCTCATGGAGTAAATATCATTTGATACACCACTGGTTATAACTGTCTTATGGGGATGGTCGAGTACACACTTTTTATGAGCCTTAGTAGCCTTACCTTTAGTTGGACCTACTAGGTAATTCTTCTTATACTCCTCTGGAAGTAATACCAGGTCATGGAAGGCAGACCCCTTGACCATCGGGTCAGTGGGCTTCTGGGGGGATGCCTTCATCATCTGGTACAGCGCAATGGACTCGTGTATCTGGCATATGGTGGTCTTGCTGAGGCCGTCTGATGCGTGGTACTCCTCGTTGGGCACCAGCTCGTAGACGTTGGGCATTACTTCGGTGTACTTACTGCGGATTTCTTTTGGTGCTGTCATTTCCGTCACCCCCAGACACACCCTAGCATTTATTCCGCTGTTTGTCAAGAGACCGAGCGGAATAAATGAATCGTTGACCTTTGGCCAACGCACCAGACGGGACGGGTTTTGTCAAGGCTTGACAGAATCGGTTTTATCTGTTAGGGTAAATCTGAAGGTGGCCAATGGGTAAGAAAGAAAGAACCAAGGGAGCTGTCTACGAGAATGAAGTCTGTAAGGCGCTGTCCGCGTTCTGGCCTACCACCAAGCGCAATCTGTCTCAATACCAGGGTAGCGACGGGCGTGACCTTGACGCCACCGAGCCGCTGTGCTTCCAACTGAAACGGCGTAAGAAGACCGCCCTGTCAGAGATCAAAATAGCCTACCTCGAAGCAGCCGAGTCGTTACAGGATGATTATGTCATCCCTGCCGCTTGCTGGCGTGACGACAATGGGAAGTCAATGGTAATACTGAGCCTGGATGACTTGGTTCTACTACTTTGTGGGATAGAGGATGGAACATTCTGATGAAGATTGTAAAAAGAACGTACTACAAATGTGATGTATGCGACGAGGAAATACGCTCAGCCTGGTTTAGGCGCATCAGAACGAGGCGGGTGCTGTACTATTGTAGAAGCTATCCTATTAACAGTCTAAAGGTAGACCTTTGTGATCAGTGCTGGGATCGGGTTATTGAGACAATCCAAGCATTTGCAATGGAATGTCCTGATGGACCTTGACTTCAATCTGTGTATCGACGACGAGTGCCCGTCCCGTGACTGGTGCTTCCGCTACACGGCATCCCCGGTGAAGCTCGGTCAGGCGTTCTTCCGTGAGTCACCCCACACAGGGGATGATACAGTCTGTATCATGTTCGTAAGCAACAAGAAGCGTGGTAAGCGCAGCACGTTTCACAAAAGGGTGGAGAAAATAAAATGAGTGACATCATAGACGCCCTTCGTGATGCGTTTGGGGATAACGAGGGACTTTGTTACGAAGCCGGTCATGAGATTTCGGTGCTGGAAGCCACGATTGAACGGCTTGAGTCTTGTGGTATCCAAGATATGCAAGAGGCGCTGGAATTTGCCCTCGAAGCTCCGGGGGAGATCCAGAAGATTATGACTGACAACAACCTTGTAATCGACGATCATGACGACAAGATGCAGAAATTTGCTTTTACAATCTATACCAAGCTCGTTGCTGTTGCCGACAAAGCTGAACGTGCCTTGAAGGGAGATGAAAATGCCTGACGAAATTCTACGACACAGGGAACCCATGGTTGCGTTGCGAGAAAAATACAAAGAAGCGAAGGATCGGGTGGAGGGGCTGGAAAAGGAGAAGACCGCCCTCGGAAAAGAGCTTTACGCCGTGGTGAAGAAAAGAGACGAGGCCGATGCGCGGGTGGCGGCGCTGGAAACAGTCAACGCCGCCCTGAGAGACGCCACGTCCAATAATCTGGCGCGGATAGAGGAGTTGGAAAAGATCACGAACAACGCCGTCGGCATCGGACCCGGCGATACCGTCTTGTGTGGTACGGCGAAAGATTGCGAAATTGTATCCGAGTGGCTCGCTACGCACACCTACGAGGACGAGCAGATCGACGCGGCTGTGGACTATGCGAATACGCTTGCCACACCAGCCCCCGGAGATGATTGTGCCAACGATGGCCCGTGGATTGCACTCAACATCCTCAACATCTTCCGCTGCGAGAATCGTCACCACAACATCAGGCTGAGGCCAATTGGGCCTTGCCCCGACTGCACAGGCCACGGATGGGTGAAGGGAGCCGACAATGACTGACATCTTCGACGACGCGCTAGCAATCACAGAGGAGGCGGTTGAGGCCCAAGTGGAGGAGGCGAGGATGAGTGATCTAGTAGAGAGGCTTAGGTATATGAGTGACAAGGGGGGATGGCTGAAAGAACTCCTGGCATCTGCCGCCGAGGAGATCGAGCGGTTGGAAAACAGGGCGAGAGATTTTTCACAGATAACCGATCTTGCACTTGCGGAGAGAGACAAGCTGCGAGCGCGGGTGGAGGAGTTGGAGCAGCTCGCAGCAACCCTAACAGACATGTACACGAACACAGAGCGCATCTGTCAAAACATGATCACGATTAAAAGGCATTCGGCATCGAGCAGTGCGGGGGGTGTCACGGGGCAGGGATGGTAAAACGGCCAGTACCTACGTCAATGTATCCAGATTCCATTGTTGAGTCAGTCTGTCCCGCTTGCGGCGGTCACGGGTGGGTCATCAAGTGAAACGCATCCTCACCATCGGCCTGCTGGCAATAGCAGTCACGGCATATGCTACTGACTCACGCTTCCGCAGGTTTCCACCTGATCTTAGTCTTAGCTGCCTTCTATGGGGCATCTGTGAGCCACCTCGGCGTCTAATCCCCATTGACCCGTGGGAGTACTACGTGCCGCGCAGCGTGGGTGTGAACCTGATGTCATGGGACAAGAGTATGGGTGCTGGTCAGGAGATGGACTGGTGGGACGTGATGGGGCCTCTGGGCACACCCAACTGGGAGACGGTGGAGTGGGCAAGAGATGAGTTTGGGCTGACTGCCATTGGCCTTATGCTGCGGGCGCACCCGTGGGACAACTACTATGAGAACATACGGAAACTGTTTCGTTTACCAGGAATCGACATCATCGTATTCAGGCCGGAGTATTGGGGGTTTACAGACTATCGGTGTGACGGTAGCCTTGGTGTGCTGTGGGTTGAGTACCCAACGGGACCGAACGATAACTTCCCCTGGTACGAGTGGTCAGTATTTGACGGGTTGTACGGGTACTATGCCAACCAGGATAAAACAATCATTGTCACGAACATTGAAGCTGACTGGCAGCTACGGGGCGTGGGCTGCCGGGACGGTGAGCATCGTCCAGAGGATTACGAGTGGTATATGCTGCGTGAGTTTAATCGCAGGCAGGCGGCTGCTGAGCGGGCTAGAGAGGCTAATCCTGATGCAGCCCTGCGTGTCGATCATGGTATCGAGGTCAACTTCTTCGGGAATGAGGATTGGCAGGACAACACGATTCTGTGTGGGATTATCCCGCACATGGATAGCGAGCCTGATCGCATTGGCCTGAGCCTGTACGCAATGGCCGGTGATCCTGTTGAGGCCCTACACTACGCGATGGAGTGTACCGGGTTGCCAGCTAACAGGTTCTACATCAGCGAGGTTGGCTCCCGCCGTCTTGACAGGCAGTATGACAGGATCTATGACGTAACTGATACCCTGTTTAACGAGGGTGTGTCGTTTGCGTTGGTGTGGTCCCTTGATGTACTGCCAGAGGATACAGACTGGTCAGTGGTTGACCCGTATACTGGTACGTGGTGTGGTGGGATGGATGCGATACATGATCTTAACCTGAAGTGGAGGGAATGATGAATAGGAGCTTCCGAGTACGCATCTTGGGATGCGATTATGACCTGCGACCAGGGGAATCCGATGAGCTACATAGTAGGTGGGGATTCATGAGCATCCAAAAGAGGGAGATTGTTTACGCAACCCACATGGATGAATCCACGATTAAGGATACAGTGTTCCACGAGCTTATCCACGTCGCTGACTTAGCTACGTCAACAGAGAGCAACGAACTGACAGAACAGCAAGTCATGAGGATCGGTGCGGTGCTGTTTGGGATCTTGAGAGATCACGACAGCCTAGTAGAGTGGCTTTTGGGGGAGGAATAATGGGAGACATCGTTGAGCACCTGAAGTATCTATCGGAAGAGTATGAAAGTGATGAGTATGTTGATATTTCAGCAACGAACTATTTTCAAGAAGCGCTTGACGAGATCGAGCGGCTACAAGTAGCTATGACCACATGGAAAGAAGAAGAGGGAGAGTGGAAAAAGATTGAGGCCGGGTTGTTGGCGCAGGTGAAGGAGTTGGAGCAGTTTCAGAGGAGTCTGCATCCGACTGAACTAAGAGATTACACGAAAACTTACTATGTCATTGACGATGAGATGATCAACAAGGCATGGAACCGCAAGCCTGATCCCGCGCTGGCAACTCTGGCAATCTTCAACATCTTCCACTGTGAGAGGTGTCCAAGGAACGGGCTTGTTGATAGAACCGTGGACGACGATGGGATTTGTTCTGATTGTCATGGTCGGGGATGGGTGGTTGGAGGTAAATAATGGAAGTTGAATCTGTGATCTGCATTGCTCTTTGGATTGGTTTTCTGTTTGGTTTTTTGGCCGGGTTTGTCTATGCCAGAACCGGGAACTGTAAATAATGGGAGACTGGGCAATCTGTAGTCGTTGCGGTGACGAGATATTACCCTGGATGGACAGTGGGGAGAAGCCCGTGTGTGGTTCATGCTACTGCATAGATGATCGAGAAAGGTTTGCTGCGCCAGAGGAGTCGAAGAGGATCTTAGAGGCAGAAGAGTACGAAGACAGCATTAAACTAGGAGACGGAACGCTTGCGGAGGAGGAAGACGATGAACCCGAAGAATGAGGAGTATCTGTTCAACAACTTCACCCACCTGTACAAGAATCTCTACTGCCCTGTAAGCGTGTCCAACATGGCATTTGGCCTAGAGGTTGGTGACGGGTGGTTTGAACTCATCAAGGAATTGTCTGCCAAGCTGAATCCGATTGGGTGCGTAGCTTCGCAGGTAAAAGAAAAATATGGGACGTTGAGGTTTTATATTCATTCCGCTACTGATGAGGCATTCGACTTGGTTGACAAGGCAGAGGCTAAGTCAGAAACAACCTGTGAATGGTGTGGTAAGCCCGGTAAGCTGAGGGGCAAGGGGTGGATTACTGTTAGATGTGAGAGGTGTTACAATGACGATCAGAAGGGTTAGCGTAGAAACGATTAAAAGTAAGGATAACGAGGTTCTCAAACTGCTTAGACTTGGTGTTATTTGTAATGACCCACAAGGAGACTACATCCTGTTCCCGGTTGTTATTGCGCGTCGTCTTCTGTCCTATAACTGTCCAGAAGTAAAACAAGAGTTGAGATCCGCGTTAGCAGGATACGTTCACGAGCCCGAAGAGTAGCCACCACATCAGCGTACCATGCCTTTAGAGCCACCTGGGAGCCCCCGTAAGGCACTTCAGGCCAGTCCGGGTAGGTAAGGGTGGGTAGAATCTCAGGCTCGGGACAGGACAGGCTAGGCACATACACGGTGATTGTCTCTATTTCAGGTATACAAGGCGTGGTAGACACACACCCAAGACAGCTAATCAGGTAGCACAGAAAGATGACCGCAGCAACAACCCCACCAATAAGACCTTCAGCACCATGATCCAGGAATTTACCTAGTTTCATTAGGCTGTCTCCAAAGCGCATTGTATGCAACAGTTATATCATACAGCTTGCTCATCTTTTTCCATTCTTTCCATGATACAAAGGCGTATCTACCAGACTTGATCTCCCTAATTTCACGCGGACGTCCATCTTCCCACCGCATAATCTCAACTCTTGTTGCGCTGTTCATTTGAAAAACCTCTCAACAACATCCTTAGCCCTTTCCAACCAAGCAACCTCCACCCGGGGGTCGATGGCATCAGACAAAAGTAGGCCGATCTCTTCCCACTCCTCACGAGTAAGCAACACATCGTACGCATCCATCTCATTCCAGCCCTTCTTTTTAGCAAGAGGTTCAATGAAAGAGGTTTCAACATTCCCCTTTTCGTACCATGATCCGCCAGTCGGGGGATCACCGAACGTATGACTGGTTATAAACACATCCTTCATTTCACTATCTCCTCCATGGCCAAGTGACACGCCTCTGATGCGCTAAGCTCAGCCATGCGCTCACGTAAGTCATTAGCCTCATCTGCCATGTCACGCATCGCCGTGTTGTGTAAGGTGTTTAGCTGGCTAATCGCCGCACGGCCCATCGCCCTGAGCTGTATAACCCTGGCCTTATATTCTTCACCCTGCTTTATAACCTCTGCGTTAGTTCTGTCTACCGTGTCCCTCAAGCCAAGCCAGTTAGAGTTGGATCTCTGTAGGCTCTCGTAGCACAGGTCGTAGTTGCTGTTAAGGGTGGCAATCTCAGTCTTGAGCTTGACGATCTTAGCAATACTCAGCTTGCCACGCACGTAGAACCCAGTAAAGAAGATTGACATAACGATAATCGTAAGTATACTACTCTTGATTAGCTTCGGAGTCAACCAAAGTGGCATCATGATAAACCTCCTCCTCTATTTCTGTCAGTTGTTCCTTTATACACGTAAGGCATATCCACGCAATATCATCCCAATCATCATCCTTAGAAAATGAAAACGATTGGTCAAACGCACCAGCACTAGCACAGAAATTACACTTGGCATTGCTGTCATATCTGACAATCATCACTTCCCCCATATCCCTTTTGCAAGGTTAGCCAAAACGGAATCATAGTCCCTCCGTCCTTTTTCTGTTTTCTCTTATGGCGATGTGGTCAGAAATCGCAGCCCCTATCCACGGCGCGGCAACGGCAAGAATGCACAAGACGACACAGGCATAGATGAACATAAATATAAACGAACAGGCAACCATTAGAGCAACCATCTATTCCTCCTCTTGCTTTCTTTAGACAGTTTTCTTTTTCTACGATTCTTTTCCTTGGACAGCTCTTTCCGAAGTCGTATCATTTTTAGCGCACATTCAGAAAGTTCCTCCGGGATTGGAAAGAAATCTTCTAGTTCTTCCGGCATAATTTCAGACCATTTACGAATTTCTCCAGTATCAGGATCCATTACTTCCCCCATATCCCCTTCACAACGTTAGCCCCAAGGAAACTGCCTACCAGCATGCCCGTAATGCCCACCGCTTGTAAAAACTCTGAGCCGCTGATCTTTTCAGCATATAGTAACCAGCTACACAACCCAAGGACAACACCAGTGTAGCCAATCGTAACCGCGAACTTCCTCTTACCAGTCGGCGTGATCTCATTCACGATTTCCTCCGGTGCTTGACCCCTTCGTTGGTAGCGTAATAACCCAAGCAAGCAGTGTGGTGTCATTCATCGTTCCTCCATCAAATTGTATCACGACTTCTCCTTGTTCTCCTTGAATGCCTTCTCAAGAATATCCGAGTAGATGTCACACCACTCTTGTATCCCGCTCTTTACCCATCGCGCCAAGGCATCAGCAATCTCTCTAGTAGAAGCACCACGACCAATTCTCTTACCCAAGATGTAAACATAGAATAGCCCTCCGTCTTCGTTAACTTCGATGTCAATATCTGTTTCCATTACTACCTCCATCACGGATACGTCTGGATGTTCTTCATCAGTCTATTGCCAAGACAGTGTTTCATGATGTTAAGTGTTACTCTAGCATCACTTTCACACCTGTCTACAATCATGTCCATTGCTTCTGTGTGTGCTGATGTACCAATGGTTTCTTTCTGTGCAGCCTGCCATACCGCATCAGGTACATCCATCTTCTGTTCATCCAGGCCAAGCACCTTGGCAACCACCTTCATGCTGCTCGACCTAAGCTTCATGCCGCGCCAGCCCTTGTAGAACCACATTGGATCTATATGTAAACCAGGTTCTATCTTCCGTTCATCATTGAGGATGAGGCGCGTTTGTAGAAATGATACATCAAAGCCCTTGGAAAAGTACCCACACGATATCCAATGGCGTTCAACCTCGTCTCTGATAGCAACAGCCAACTGCCCATCGTTATTAAGCGAGCCCCCCATGTTCTGATCAATCCGGTACGTTGTGATTTTCCCTGACGGATAGGACAGAATGCTACCACAGAGTAGGCGTCCAAAATCTGCTTTAAGGCCCGTTGTTTCAAGATCGTACACGGCGAGAAATGGATCATCATTGTGGCTGTTTTCGTACTCTCTTGCAAGTTCCCTCCGAAGTTCCCTCCGAAGTTCTCTTACCTTGTACTCGGTGATACCAAGTACTTCAGCAAGGTCCGATCTGATTAGAAGGCTGTACTTCTTTGCCTTGGCTATGAGTGAGTCGGTCATCCATGATTCAGTCATTAATAGCTCCACGCACCGGGACGTGGCAGAACACCATCCTCAGAAACGTCTATATGAATAAAGCTCTTTGCAACCCCGATACCACTAGCCCAACACAATACAGCAAGGTCAAGCATCTTTCTCCTATCCTTCCCGCCACTGATATGAAGATCAGCGGCTTGCCCAATAGTGTGCGCCGAGTTGACAACACCCCTTACTACCGGTGATGCATTATACGTGGCGCATCTGTTCCCCGACTTAATGTGAATCGGGCCGTACTCCTCACGCATACGCTCTAGCAGGTTAAGTAGCTCTGAGGATACGTCGCCGGGTCTAGTACCATAGCCACAGCCACAGGAACAGGCGAACTCGGACGTGTCAAAGTGATCGGATAAGTCACCCATGGAACCTCCCTCAAAAACACTGTATCAGGTTATGGGGCGGGTGTCAAGGCTAGTTGCCGACGGTGGTGCGGCGACGGATCATTGTGTTGATCTCCTTGTTGGCCGCACTTCGGTATTTCCCGTAGGTGGACCTTAGCATCTTCGCCTTCATCACGTCCGGTATGCTCTCCCAGCGGGCTGAGCTTATCACCCGTGATAACGCCTGCTTAGCCCTTGCGTGGTACTTGTCGTAGACGGCATACTCCTCGTTAGTGAGCTTGATGTTCTCGCCGTCAACACCACGAATACCGATGCGCTTGGTGCGCTTGGGCATTGCCGGTGGCATACCCTCGTAGCCTCTCAGCCGGTCGAACTCACGCTCGACCTCCGTATTAAGCCGTCCAGCAGACACCCCAAGTGGGTTGAATACAGACTGTACCGCACTAGCACCTAGTGCAAGCGGACTCTCGGTGGACATGACACCCCAACGTTCGGCTTTCTCACCAAGGGCAGTGGTCCTCGCCGGCAGTGCCCTGCTTACGAACGGTATACGGTATGCCAGGGCATCAGGAACGCCCGCAGCCGCGCCTAGCGGCTCTTGTACACGCTGGTACGGGTCAACTGCCTGTGCGACCTTAGAGAAGAACGTCGGCACGATGGAGCCTGCCATCTGACGGTAGTAGATGGACCCGGCTTGCTCAGGATTAGCAAACGCCTTGGCAAAGGACTCCAGACCATAGAGGAATGACTTGTCAGTCATGTTGTCTTTGACGATGGCAATGGCCTTGCTAGTCTTGTCATCCGATGCGCCGAACTCGGCAGCATCAGCAGCCAGCCCAAGGACCGTGCCGAGCGGCTCTAACCGCTGCATCTGGATGTAGGCATCACCGATCTTGATTGAGTATGGACGCCAGCCGGTGGCGAGTAGGTTCTGCCGGTCAGAGTAGTTGGCAGGCCCGCCTCCGGTGAGACCGCCCATCTTAGCCACGGTGAGCAACGCACCCCATACTGCCGTGCCCATTACGGTAGCGGTTACTTCTTTGTAGTACTCCTGCGGTGTTAGTTCGCGGCTCTCATACCTGCGCTTCAAACTGCCCCATCGGAGTAGTCCGATTGGGGAGCGAGCAATAGACTGCATAACCACGTTCCAGGGGGTCTGCCAGAAGGGGATGACGAGTGTTCCGGGCTTGGCCTCGAAGCCCAGTATTGGAATCCTGACCGGGACTTCCCTCAGACCGGCGACGAGCCTACCTGCTGGGTGAGTAATCCGCTCAGTGAAGGTTTGGATCTCGGCCTCTTTCTTCATGGCTGCTAGGATGTCTGGGTGGGGTTCGCCGCGCCTAGATCCCTTTGGGACAATCCTTACTTGGTCCTGACTAAAGGCAACAATCTCATCCATTAGCGAGTCATCAACGCCGTCATAACCACGACGGATAAGTTCTTCTCGCATTTTGTTTCCGCCTAGCCCATAGCCAATTTCATCTAAAACTTCTCTTGGGGCGGGGTTTTTAATATCAGCAATAACCTCGTAAAGCCTGTCATTGCTCTTTTTCCCTTCTATTTTGGTATATTTGAGGGCAACATTTTGGTCCCTTGTCAAATATATTCCAGCTACTCTTTGATGTTCTCCTCTCCCTTCCCGGAGCCCCGCTAAACCAATTGTGGAAGAACCATGATATAACCGTTCGCCAGGGGGAAGCTCCCCCATCAACTCAGCAATCCTGCCCTCGATCTCAGTCGCCTTGATCTCTTTGTTACGGAATGCCTCATACGCCATGCGGGTTGACGTGTACGCAGCAGCCCGCTGTCCAGCAATGCCCTTGAAGTACAGGTCCATAACCTGTAGCATGTTGCCGGGGATGCGAATGAAGCTCCCCAGCTTACCGGGGATTGCAGCCGTGGGATGATCCAGCTTGGTACGCTCAGCATACATCTTCATGTGAACGTCGTTGTCGATCAACTCATTACGCCTGGCCTCACTGAACGTAGCACGAAGGAACTTCGGAAGCTGTCTTATGCCGTCTATGGCTGCTCTAAAGTCGGCACCCATGATCATAGCAACATCAGAGTGTTCTAGTTTAGTTCCCTTCGGGTCTTTGGCGCTCCTTGCAATCTCTACGTGTAGGCCAACCGTCTTCTCAACATGGTCAACACCCTGCCGCAATGCGTTAGACGATACGTTGACGGCCTGTGTGGTAGGACCAGAGAGTAACCCGTTGATCCAGTACTCCATCATGTAGTCCCACATCTTGGGAGTGTTGACGGCACGGGATATACGGGACAGCAACTCGGGGTTACCCTCGGACAGCACAGCAAGACTCTTTACCTGCTTGAATACGTTAGGACCAAGCGACTTCTCTAGTTGCCTCTCAACCTCAACCCACTCGGGGGTGTTCTCCTTTACCGTCCGCATGGCTCGCAGGATGCGACCACCCGTTGTGCCGGTGCCCATAAGCGGCTCGAATACAGCAGCCTCTTTTAACGCCAGTGCTTCTATCCTCTGCTGTATGATGCTTGCGGTCTCGGCATTACCCTCTTTCTCTGCCAAGAGCTTCTGTCTTGTCAGGTTAACCTTATCTCTCCAAATGGTGTTTAGCTTGTCACCAAAGCGCAACACATGCCAGTCACTAGCCTCTGCCAACTGTCTACCTTGGTCGTCAATGCCCATTCTCTGCGCGGCGCGACGCACCATGTCAACCGAGTGTGGACCTTGCTCAACCTGATTCCGTGCCAGCTCCCGCTGCGCTTCAGGCTCAAGCCGATCCCACATTTCCTTGAACGCCTCGGTACGCACGTCGGATTCGTATGGCGCTGATTCGCGGGCTACTTGCTCGGGGGAGATCGGCTCCCCAGGCTTAGCTGCCGTTACTTCCGGCTCAACCCCGGCCTTAGCCCTCTTCGCCTCAACCTCTTTAGCATAAGCCTCTGCCTCTGGACGCATCTCGGCAAGTTTTCTCTCGGTCTTCCACCCCGGTTCATGGTACTTACCACGAGACAACAGACCAAGTAGACCTATTGTAGTACCGGCAGCAACAGACTCCTCTAAGTCGCCACCGTGTATCCCGGTCATGCCGCCGACGAACCCACCAACGGATGCGCCATGTAGCGCCTTGCGTTTGAACTGACTGCTAAGAGTGTTGAGACCAGCTTCCTCGGCTAAGCCTTGATAAACCTTAGCCTTCATCAACTGCATATCTCCACCGTGAGCGAGCATCGCCTGACGTTTGCTAAGCAGCCGCTCTGCGGCAGGGGAGACAAACTTGCCACCGGCCCATGCACCAAGTCCACCGAATACTGCACCCTCGGCAGCACCCTTTAGACCGTGGCCTATTGCGGACGGCAAGCCCTCGTCACCATGACGCACCGCGCTATGTGCGCCGAACCCGAGTGCCGGTCCTAATATCCTTCCACCAAGCGTCTTGGCGGCCATGCGACCACCGGCAACAGCCCCGCCGCCCCACATGAACGGGGCCATAGACGCCAGCGTTCCCGGTGCAGCACCGAGACCCTCTGTAATCTTCTCCAGCAAGCCCTCTGACGTGCCCCCACCGCCCTCTAGGCGTAGACCCCTGGCTGCCTGATTACCCCAGTCTTTAAGGCGCTCTAAGGGGTCGTCAGGGCGATCTCCGGGGATGAGAGATTCGAGTAGACCAGCACCACCGGCAACAAGCTCGGGGAACTCTGCCCAGCCGGACCACCAGCCACGACGTAGTGAGTCGAGAAGGGACACTTACTGACCAGCTTGGGTTGCGTTAACCATCGCCGTTTTACGGTATTCCGCAAACTGACGAGCGCCACTCTGTTCTCCATGCCGTTGTATCATCTCGTTAATCTCTGCCATTATTCTGTCGATGTCTTCCTCACCCTCAATCCTCTTGGCATACTCGGGGAGCGCGGCAAGGATGTAATACAAGTAGGCGGTTACAGATTCCGGGGCACCGCTCAGCTCTACATCTTGGATACTTTTCATGGTATCCTGCTGAAGCTGGGAAATCTGACGCTTGGCATGATCCTTACTCATCCCGATTGCAAATGCCGGCACCCTAAACCCCGCAACATCAAGTTTCATGGCAGTCTCGAATGGGATCTTTCCACCACTCTCAGTTAGTGAGTTGATAAGAGCTTCTTGGTTTGAGGTACGCTGCTCCATCGTGGCAACTTGGCGGTCTTGTGTGCGCTGTGAGCGTAGACCAGTAAGGCTCTCCGCTGCCGTAGCGGCATACTGTGGATCGCGTCTAGCCTGCTCTGGACTAGCAGCAAACGCCATGTCACGCTCAGTCTGACCGCCAAGCCACTCGGCAGTCTCAGCCCCCCTGGCGGCAATCTCTGGGGTTAGCTCGCCCTGAGAGAACCCGCCACCACGCTTGCCAAACGACGCCATTGCGTAGTCCTCGCCAGTCGGCTCCACACCCGCACCAAGACTACCAGCCCTGCCCTTGGCTCTGGCCTGTGCCCGGATGCGAACAAGGGCATCTTGTGGCATGTCTAGCATGGCGTCAAGAGACGACTGGTTAGCCTCGCCAAGCAGGGCAGCCTTCTGCTGCTCCTCCGCTTCCTTGGCACCAGCTGCTGCTTGCTGTAGGCGTTCACGACCGGACGCAGCCTCGGCAACAACCCCTGCTTGTGGCTCGGGTTGACTAACAAGACCCGCCCCGGCAATAGATGCCGCCTGTGGGTCTTGGGCATAGGAGAGTGCCTGCTGAATGTCAGCGGAGAACTGCTGTAATGGCGGCGGCCTAGACAGGATGTCCTCACCCTTCTCCCTCAGTATACGCTGGTATCTATTAAGCGGAAGTTCATACTCGTCGTCGTATCCGCTCCAGTCCATGCCAGCAAGAAAGTCTTCAAGATACCCCATTAGAACATCCCCCCGAGCAGGCCCATCAACATTTGCTGCTGGTTCTGATTCTGCTGTTGGTTCCAATAGTTCTGACCCTGGTTGTTCTGCATGCCAAACTGATTCTCTAACGCCCACTGATCGAAGCCCTGTCCCTGGTTGAACATCTGAGACTGCATGTCGCCCTGATAACCAGTCTGCCATCCACCGAAGTCAAGCTGCGCAGCCTGCTGCTGCTGTGCCAGGTCGCGCTGTGCCTGTGACTGTGCTGCGTCATACTGGTACTGCATGGTAAGTGCGCTACGGTCCTGTGACGCCTTACGTGCGGCTTCCCCAAGCTCGCCCATGTACGGGGTTGACATTGCGAACCCAGACTGACCGGCCCTGCCACCGGCACGAGCCATGTCGGCTTCCATGCGCTCTTGCAATCCGTACTCTTGAGCCGCAATCACGGCAGAGGGGTCAATCCCTGAGCCGATTGCGCTATAGTCAAACTGCTGATAACCTTCACCGGGGGTTACTTGACCACCCTGGTAGTCGGTCATGTTGTAGTTCTGATAACCACCGCCGCCTCCACCCTGCCCGCCAAATTGGCCCATGAGCAAGCCCGGATCAATCATCTGATTCCCGGTAGTCGGGTCAGTCCAGCTTAACATCCCGCCCTGCGCGTTACGCTGTCGCCCAAAGCCGGTTCCGGCACGGTCATTCCAGCCGCTTTCTCCGGTCATTGGATTATAATACTGATCCTGCCCAAGATGCCCTGGTGTGCCTCCCTGCATGGCAGCGGAGCTAGGAGCAAACCCCTGGTAATACTGATTCATTGGTGAGTTTTGGTCATACCAATTCCCAGTCGGACCCATTGGTCCGCCACCCATTCCAGGTGTACCACCAGCATAATCCTGGCTCTGCCACCAGTCGGGAGTTGGAGAACCACCACCATATTGCGTACCGCCACCCCAACTAAATCCACCACCACTGTTTGGATTAGTAGGCATAATTATATCCCCCACAGAGACAGTTGATTCTGTCCCCACTGTCTATTTCTATCTGCCCCGCCTTGTCTTTCCTGGGGAGTTGACCAAATATCAACAGCACCAAACCTTCTAGGTGGTGCGCCGCCCATTGCCTGCTGTGCAGCAAGCCATGTGAACGGGTTGCGGACTGACGTGTATGAGCCTTCGGGGAGTTGTTCGCCTTCGCGCAACTGGCGTCTGCTTCCAAGCTGCCCACGAAGCGCCTCGTCTTCCTTCTCGCCGGCAATTCGTCTTGCCTGTTTGTTCTCCTGCTTTCCGGCATACCCGGATCGGGGAGACATCATTTGCTCAAGCAGCATATCGTAGTAGCTAATACCCGGGCTAAATTGCTCGTAGTTGAGCCTAGCCATTAACCGATCCCCCCGCCTCCACCACCCATACCAGTCTGAGCCTGGAGGAGCATTGCGAGATAGGGGTTCTGCTGTAACGCAGACTGCGTACCGGGCTGGAACCCGGCAGACGTACCGGAGCCGATGCCCCTTGGCGCACCGCGACCCTGTGACAACTCACCCATACCCCGAGCATACTGCTCCATCTGACCACGCTGTAGCTCACGCTCTGCAGCCTGTAGCTGCATCTGAAGCTGCCCAATCTCCATTGGATTGCCACCCATCATTTGCAGACGCATCAACTCCTGACGCATCTGGTCAATGCGCTGCTGTCCACCTGAACCCTGCTGCTGTCCACCCGGACCCTGCGGCTGGAACTGGAGCATCTGCATCGGGTTAGCACCACCAGCCGGTCCCTGCGGTTGTGGAGGACCACCCATCTGTTGCCCGCCCTGTCTCGGTGGCGGCATCCCCGGCCCACCTTGACCGGGAGGCCCCTGCGGCCCACCGCCACCAGGCTGGCCCATCGGGCCACCACCCATTTGCGGGCCCATTGGCTGCCCACCCATTTGGGGGTTGTTGTAAGGACTTCCGCCGAACCGCCCGCCACCCCCACCATACATGTTGTCAAAAGGCATCTTTAACTCCCTGTTGCTTCCAGTATCTTTCTCCCCTGCGGGATGTGACCAATAGAAAGCCCAGTTATCTTTACAATCGTCGGGGCTGCGCTAGAACCGTATTCCGGTATGACATATAAACGAATCAGGACACCCTCTACCAGCTTGCGTATGCCCAGCTTGGTTTCACCCTCGGCGTCCGGTATCTGAGTAGTCGGGTAATGCGTGACCGTATCATCCCCGGTAGACAAGTAGTGGTCGAGCGTGATGTCCTGAGCCGACTCAATGGACGTCACCCTGTGGAATCCCTCGGTACTCTTGAACATATCGCCAACAGCGACCCTGACCTCTGGAACGTTCTCCCAATATGCGTATAGCGTTTTAGTGGCCCCAGGAGCCGTTGTGAACGTGATCGTCTTGGCGGACGAGGTATAGGCCGTCTGAAGCGTTGAATCAAGGTAGACGCGCGCCTGAGAGCCCAGACAGGGTAGTGTGAAGGTCTTGGTAGACCCGTCGCACTGCTGTTGAGTAGATCCCGAGCTGGGACCGGCTATCGTCGTACTCCATGCCGTGCCGCTGCCGATCAGGGCAGAGGCGGACATCGCGGCTGTGCCAACAGAATCACCGCTAGAATGCCATGCGGAGTCCTCAAGGGACTTGACTTCTACAGCGAGGCGCGGACGATCAGAGCCGTCTCCTACGGTTGCGGCTGAGTACGTTCTGACAATTAGGCTGTGCAGGGATGTCTTCTGGCCCTCTGGCACAAGGTAGAACTCACCAGTCTCAATAGTTGTGTACCAGTAGTTAGAAAAATAATCCCCGCCAGTGATCATCTTGTTGGCAGCTAGAGATGAAGTAACAACCGCATCAGTATCAGAAGAGTTGGGATGATAAGAAACTATAACCCGCTGGTCTGACGAGTCGCTGATTGACACAAGGCTTTTGGGTTCTTCACCAAGGTTGTCACTATCGGATAACACCGGAAGTCCAATCTTGGTTACGGCACCGCTAGACAGACTGATCAAGTACCCAACTGGATTAGACTCCGCCGCAAAGAAGAAGTACGCAATCAGGGAGTTCATGGCACGGGAGTAGTCAAGCGAAATTGGCTTGTCTTCTACAAAGTCGTCGAACTCTGTGATGTCAAACGATGCACCAACCTCAGATGCGCTGATCCCATCTGTCTTCCAAAGCAGCCCGTCAGAGGCTATGAAGTAACAGAAGTCATCCACCACTACTGGGTTGCTTAGGAACCTGATGTTCTCCTTGATTATGTCAAAGTCCCACGGGTCTAACACGTCACCACGCGGGACAACAGAGCTGATGTCATTAGTCTCAAACACTACGATGCGACCGTTGACCGGCCTTGAGTCTAAGAACGCCCCCTCGCCATTGGCATCACCAACACCAGACCCAACTCCCTCAAAGTCGTTGTACGTCTTGGGGGCGGTCCAGCGTATTCTGCGCGGGTGTAATGTCCAGTTTGGCGGGGTTTCATCGTAGTACTTGTATGTGAATCCTGGGGTTGTCGCGCTCTTTAGAGTAAGAGTAGAGTTCGAGAAGTTAAGCTCGACAACCCCAGTGGAGTAATCAATCTTTCCGCTCTCAAGGCCCATCCCGGTAATCGTCTCAACCCCCGTATCAAGAAGATCCGTAGTAATGTCACTTCCGTCATTGTCAAGAACGATGGTAATTGTAACGCTACCGGGAACAATTCCGTTGTGTATCTGCAATAACACAGGGAACACAAAGTCGGTTTCAGTTCCGTCCGCGCCGGGATTGGGAGTCTTGTACTCGTTAGTTACTTCAACCTCTTCATCGGGGTCAAGCTCCCGAGTACCAATCAGCACGGTATAGCCGTCAAGCACAGAGAACGTAGCTGACCTGTAGATGGGACTTATCGGAACGAACTTCTCGATGTCCCACCAGTAGTAGGAGTACCGATTCAACACAAGGTTACGGAAGTAGTCTGCTCCACCGTCATACAGGGTCCACATAAGAAACCCAGAGTCCTGCATGATATTAGTCGGGGCCTTGGAGGAGCCGGAATCTCCATACTGGTAGATTGGCTCAGCCGCCCATGCCGCATCACCAGCATCGTCTACAAACTCTTCAGTCCAGTACACGGCATCCTGGGAGTTACAAACAAATCTCTTGCCAATGGTGTCATACATGATCCAGTTGACATCCTCATCAGAAATTACCGGGATTGACACAGAAACCCAAGTTCCAGTTGCGGTGGTTGAGTACCACACCGTTCCATCAGCCTCGACAACGGCCCACTTGTTGCTGCCGTTGAACGCCAACGATTTAATGTCAGACGCACCAGTGATTGCCTTCTTGGTAAAGGTTGTTCCGTCACCGTAGTACACACCGTTGGCAACCGTGATTATGAACTGTCCACCAAAGTAGTCAACCTTGGATGTCCTGTCACCATCTGTAATGTAAGTCTGCCCACTAATGGTGGTGTCATTGAACGTGCTGCCAGAATCATCCGTGTATCTGACCACAACTCGGTCATCCGAGTCCCGCCAATAAAGAGCAACCACCCTGCCGGGAGATGCTGAATTCCATGCAGCGGAACACCCCTCGTAGTCGGCAGCCGCCTTGGTATCATTAGCAGCCCAGGTATACGAATCATCAGGATACATATTCCACGTTAAACCGAATGTATCAGTAGAAAATGCAAATCCCGGCTCACCACCGGCACCAGAAAGATCCACAACAGCAGCAAGGTAGGTAGACCCATAAGCCTTGATACTGTTGAATAGTGCCGAGTGGTCGTCGTCTCCGTTTATTGACACCGTTCCCTCGTCAACGGGCGCGGTGTGAAACGAAACCTTTTCCCATGAATTGTTTCCGGCAATGCCGTAAGACAGGGCAAAGAAGCCACGACCAATGTTGTCTATGCCACCGGCGTCCTCAAGGTGCGGAAATACCTGAAGATACGAAAATGTAGACGTTGCAAGGAGCGGCTGTCTGTCAAACTGTACACCTTGACCATCAAAGTTGGAATCAGTTATTACCTCGCCGGAATACTTCCAGTCACCTTTCTGAAGAGCGGCAAAGAACGGACCACAGATGTCTTCCTCGTTTATGTTGTCGTTGTTCATCGGGCCACAGTAGATCAGTCCCGCGTCATACGCTTGGATGTTCAGCTTGTAGTCAGCAATGAACGGGTTGTGGTTGTAGTAGAACGTTGGCGGTAATCCCTGCGTAGATGAAAGGGCTTCACCGTACAACGACATATGAGTGTTGTCTGTTACGTGATCAACAAGGTAATAGTCGGAATCAGAAGCGGTGGCCCTGATGAAAACCTTTTTCGGAACTGTCTCGTTCGCTGTCCCTGTTCCGACAGCGCCATCTGGAGTTGACGTACTGTAGATGTACAAGGTGCTAAACCCAAGGGCGTCAGAATCCCCATAGTCCCACTCGTTTACGGCAAGAGAATCAACCGTTCCCTCGGTGTACGTGAACCCGTCAACCTCAACAATGGGCGGGGCCGAGATAGACGGATCAGATCCGTCAGTAAGTGTTACATACCACTCGTCAGACGTGCCCCCCTCGGTCCACTTGTACTTGCTTGCGTAAAGATTGAACTCATAGTTGGCAACAATCTCTAGCTGGATGGTGTCGGGATCTCCATCGTCAGAACGGACATAGATTGTATTTGGAGTAGAATCAGGTCCGTGATTACCAAAGCCCCACTCCTTGTCATTCAAGCTGCTGACTGTTCCTTTTGTAATAGAATCAGCATCTCCAGTGTATGACCCACCAACCGCAACATATTTTGGTAAGGTAAAAGCACTACCAAGAACAGACCCGCCTTGCTGTGCAAGAAAATACTCATTAGTCCCACCAGCAGACGCCGACCAACTATAGCTTGAGCTTGCATAGTAGTGGTTACCGATAATCTCTATCTTGCGGCCAGTAAGAGATGGGTTGCCGTCTGGTGTTAAAACATAAATCGTATCATACCCAAGGTTGTCTAAGGTCGCATCACCATATCCCCAATATCCTCCATGTGGACTAAAAAGTGCAAGCTGCTCTATACTAGCCTTGTTTTGTCTTTTCTCTTCTGCATACAAATATGTGGGGAAACGACTTAGCCCAAGCGCACCGCTAGATGCCTTGAGATAATATACATCATCTCCGACGGAAGACTGATGCCATGTAAAAATTCCAGCCTGAGTAATGTCCTTGTAGTACCCGACATTAACAGCACCGTATCCAGCGGTTATGAAAGATTTCCCTGTCGCCACCATCGCACCATCAGGATCACCAGCGTTGCCCCTGTAGTAGACAGTGTCAAAACCAAGGCTGTCGCTAGATGCGTCTCCGATCCCCCACTCACGGTTTGCAAGAGAGGAAACCGCACCAATAGATATACTATTGGTAGTTGTGAGACTATGGAATGAATTTCTTATACGCCTTTGATTAAGAGACCATTCTGGAGCATAACTACGGGTTTGAATTCTCATGTATGAAGGAACAGAGGACTCTTGACTTTGGTAGTCAGGAACAAATATTGGAACCGTATTGTCTCTCTCGGTAACATAATACTCGTTTGTGCCGTCAATGCTGACGGTCCAATAATGATTAGCGCCAGAAATGTTTATTGAATTTGTAAGCGTTGTCCACCCACTACGATCCCCGGATGAGTCTGATGGATCTCCACGCACGTACAAGGCCGTAAAACCAAGAGAGTCTTCATCGCCCCACGCGGCAGTATCAGCAATGTCAAGGGAGCCAACTGTTCCCTGGTAAAGAGATACCCTGTCAGAGTTAGCCATGTAGATGCCAAGCAAGGGAACCTCGGCACCAGCCAGTGTCGTCATGTAATACTCGTCTGAATCATTTGGGGAAACCGTCCACAGATAAGGAGATCCAGAATATGATGTCCCACTGTTCGCAACCTTTAGCACCGCCCCGCGATACGACTTCTCTAAGAACTTTGTGCCGCTTCCTGTAGCCTCTGGGCTGCCGGCTGTTAGGGAAATAAAACCATCATCGTGAGTGTCGCTGAGAATCCCCGGAATGCCGTTGTTAGCCCCATATGGGATATAGGTTGTGAAGTATGTAACCTGATCAGACCCGTAGAGGCCGTTGACAGAATTGATTGCGTCTCGGATAACGCTTGTCCCTGGCAGAGTCAGGTTGCCCGACATACCAAGCACAAAGTCTGGAGTTTTAACCCAGTCGGGACGTAGCGTTATAGAGGTATCAGACCGCGCTGGGATGGCGTTCTCTATGTTAACCATACCGGGGGGCGTTACCTCTCTAGGATGCCTCCTGGCTATGATAGAAGCCTTGTCAAGCGGTATGTAGTGGTACTGGACCTTAGACATCCTGTAACGCTCTCCCTATGACTGATCCGGGGCTGGTGATGATGTAGGACGGGTGGTGTGTAACCGCCATTGCGTCACGGTCGTTCTCTTTAGAAAATGAAAGCCACTCTTTTGCAACACCAAGATCACCAAGCATGCGCCAACCACGAGACGTTGCACGACTCACAATGGAATCGTCCCACGCCTCCGGGATCACAGTAGAAGTTGCAGTTGGAGATGTAACTAATTCTGTTGGCTTCTTGTTATAGTAAACGTTGATGGTATATGTCCCGGCCGGGGTTGGCCACAAAGTTAGGTTGAATCTATTGTTAGCACCAACTCCATCTATAAACCAATAAATCGGAGTACCGCTGCTTGAGCTTCCCTGAGTAAACTTGCGATACTGGTCCTCGTTCATCGGATACATCTTATGATTATTTGTATCGTCCTCAAGATCATTTATTCTTGATACATCAGAGGCCGACAACTCATAAGACGTAGTCCCACTAGACGTAGTTATCGTAATTGGTGTGGCGCTAAGCTGATCAAATTTAACTTTCGACGCAACCTGAAGGTAAGACTGGTTGACATAACGCAGTATGCGGATGTCAGAGATCGTCTCCGTGGTCTCACCACCAAGACAGTCCCGCACCATGTCAACCATGTCAGAGGCCGTTAGTCTAGCCATCTATATCTCCTGTGCCCATGTTTCGACAGGCTCGTCAATCGGTGATTCGTCGGTGCGGCCAAACCGCTCAGACTTGCTGAGGATGCGCTCGCGACAGCCGGAACAGACCTTGCGGCTGGTTATCAGTTGTTGGTCTGATTGGTTAGAAACCAGAGATCCACTTGTACGAACAAAGTTCTCCGGTTCGCCAGTGGCTGTGCTTGACTCAATTTGCATCTCGTCAATCCACCATTTTCCAGCATTGGCAACTTGTACATACCAGTAAAACTTACGCTGAGATCCGCTAATTCCATAACCGTCGAGCGTAACCGCCGACTCCGTAAACCATGCGCGAGATGTGCCGCTGGTTGTCAACGTCCTGATGGCCTGTTTGCTGGTTCCGTCACTGTTACAAATGCCAAGGATTACAGTCATTGACGGTGAAGAGTTTTGTTCGTGAGGGCCAACCTGAACAGAAAATGTGACCTGAGACGATGTACTGAACTTGGGAGAAATGGTCTCTGTTCTCATCGTCCCGTTGCCGCTCCACGTTTGTACTCCGTTGACGTAACTCAAGTCATTGTCACCGTCGAGTGAGAGCCGCACGTTGTCACACCTGTTTCCATACGAGACATTACCCTCGTCGGCGGCGTCGTCCACGACCCAGTACGTTCCTTCATATGAGGAATAATTAAGAAAGTTCTCTGCCCTCTTCTCAAGGAACTCCACCTGTGTACGCACCAGATCGGAGCGGTGGTACTTGTCTCCGCATACGTCGCAACGGTCAAGCTGCCATGCGTTGGCTGGGGGTTTGTTACGATACATCCAGACTCCAGATTCTAAGCACCAACATTAGGCCACGCATCAGATAAAGAACCAATCCATACGTTTGCAACCCTGACAAAAGAGGTTGAATTATTCAACCCACCCCAAAATACATACGCCGTAGATGGCTTGGTCCAACTGGAAGTAAGAGCAAGCGTTTTGAAGCCCCCGGCACTTGCATTCCAAATAACTCTGTACTGAGCAATGAGTTCATCATCACCCGGCTTGTACTCAAACTGGAAGTGCCCCCACTGTTGCGGAAGAATGTCTTGTGACAAGTCAACCTGATTCTCGGTTGGCCAGTCGTCAACCTCCTGTGTTGACCACCGCTGATAGAAATCATTGTCGTCTTCGCGGAACAAGGCCATTACATTATGATCAGGAAGCCCCGGACTGGAACCATCTGCATCTTCGTCACCAGCTAGACCAATATAAAAGTCCTCATTTGTGCCAGGACTCGGGAAGTAGCCGACAACCTCAACGCGAATCCCAGATGAGATGTCATACTTGGAAGAACTTCTCCAATTATGGACGTGATTACCTGTTACAGTAGCAGTCTCTACCATTTTAGTAAGCCCGGTTGGCACACTGTTCACCTGAACAATAGCCCTGACCGTAGACGTGTCTCCTGAATACATTGGAGTTACAGTTGGAGGTTGTCCAATAGTATCATTTTCCCAATTTATTGTATCCGGTAATTCAGCAGCCCCGGCCTTGCCAAGCTCGGTTTTTGATCCAATCGTGTCAATTTCATAATGAAAATCTATTTCTATCAATCCGGCGTCGTCATCATAGTCATCCGTTCCACCTGTGCTGGTGGCATCTCGGAACAGCCGACAAATCAACATAGAGCTAATCGTATGACCAGCCCCGACAATACCAGAAAAGTATGTTTTGTAATGCTTGTTAACAGTCAGTATCTCACTGGCCCCGCCGCTTTGTTCGTCTGCATAGACCAATGTCGTAGTGTCAAAGACTCCATTTATACTTGCCCACGTATATTCAAATCCCCAGCTTACATCAGTACCAGCCCCGACGGCGGTGTCGGCAGAAACCCAGTGAACGTGCGGCGTAATATTAGATCCCTCTTTCCAGCTATGCGGCATCTGAATAACAAGGTAAACCTGCTGTTCAGTGTTTGGATCAAACCAATATGCGAAAACACCAGTAGACCCGGAACCATCATCTCTGAATTGGGCAAAGTCCGGGGCACCAGCGGGACCAACCCTGAGTGCGGTTATAGGAACCCGAAGATCGTCAAAAACGGTGGCCGTACCGTTGAACTTTAATGTACCATCAGACTCGAACTCAGCATAGTTGGTTGTGCCACCATCACCAAAGTCTGATGCCCCGGCAGACACAGCCCCAACTGTTATTTTTCTTGCGGAACCGGCATCCCAATCACCAGTCAAGGCACGAGTGCCATCCTTGTCAAGGTAACGAGTGTGGTCATCATCCCCCAAGCCGTCCTGCCCACCATGATCATGCTTGTGAAGAGTACTGGCCCCGGAGTCGGTTAGGTCTGTCCACTCGGTTCCAGTAAAGTTATCGGAAGCCAGATAGTATGTCCCCGTCTGAGAATCAAGAAGGTCTGCGTTAAGGTTCGACACCTTGGTAGTCGAAGCCACCGTCAGCGGAGCCGTACCAGTACTCACGTCAGACTGGAGCGTCTTAGCCCTGATCTTCTGACTACCGGCATTCCAGTCTGCTGTGAGCTTGGTGGTTCCATCGCGCTTCAGGAAGTTTGCAAAAGAGAATCCCCCACCGCTAGATCCCGATGTGTCATCACCACCCACAATCTTGTTGAACTCAGACTTGAACAGAACTCCGTCAAAGAACCTCGTCCACTCCCTAGAAGTAAGCTCCCCCACATTCTTGAGCATTGCAAGAAGAGACTTCTTAGACGGTGCGCGAAGGAAGTCAGTCACTAGTTAATATCCCTGATCATCTGCTTGATCTCGTCCACGTCTTTACCTATCTGCTTAACCTGTTCTTTGGTAACCGCAACATCCTGCCTGATTACGCTCTGCTCCATGCGGAAATCATTGTATTGATTCGCATGTTTCTCCTCTGTGCTAAGTGTGTGCTTGTTGATCTGCTCAGCAGACACACCAGCAGCAATTTTTTGTATCCCAAAGAGGCCACTGGCAATAGCGCCTATGAGAACAAAAACTGCTATAAGCTCCTTAATCCCGATGCTGCGATTAAAAGTCATTGCCCCTCCAAGAACTCAGAGTTGGTTAATAAAAAGAGCGGCCAGGGCAAGCCATGCTATGATTGCTGCGGCAAATACGCCGTTACTCACATTCCAACTCTTGTTTAATCTATCGCGCCGAATACCCTTCATTCTACTAAACCAGTTTACTCGGAAGTAACCCGGAAACGTCTCGGGGAAAGAATTCGATGGAATCGCAAATCCCGTCAGTTGCATCCGATCTCTTTCCAGCCACTCCAGCCACAACAGCAATAGTTGACGTTGTGCCAGCACTCGTGCCAGCAACGAAAATCTGACCATCGGAACCCTCACAGATAAGCGCGATGTCGTCCGCGTCTGTGACCGTGGCAGCTGCCGCGCTGATCTCTGTGTCCGCGTTGTCCAGTAGCACGATAGATCCATCTGAGGCTAACTGCAGCGTTATCTCATCACCGCCGGAAATGCGGAACTGGAACTCCATCGTACCGGAGGATGGTAGGGTGACGTTTCTGATGTACGCCAGGAAGTCTGCTGAGTGTGAATAGGTGTCGTCCTCCTGCGGGGCGATCACGCGATCCGTAGCGATGCCTAACGTCAAGGGGTGGGTGGATAGCTCGATGTCGTTGGTAATGAGGTCGTGAACTACTTTGCCACCAGTGATATCCTGATAGTTTGCTGCGGCAACAGGTGTCTGTAAAACATTATCAATATACAATTTCGCGACTGCGCCCTCTACAACAAGATCAAATTTATAGCTAACCGCATCGGTAAGCTGTGATCCTGTCCAAAGGATTTGGTCGCCACCGCCAATGTTGTAAGCCAGCCTCGGAGCCCTATTTGACAGGACTCTAAACATCATCCCATAGTGAGTATTGTCAACATACCGCGAAAAGACCTGAACAGCGCTTCCGTCTTCTACCGTGAACGAACAAACATAGGAATGATCAGCATCAGCATCGTAGGTTGTACCGCTTGCCGGATTCGTCTTAGAATCCGTCACCGTCGAGAAGTCTACGTCCCATTCGGCGTAGCCGTTGGCGAGGAGGGAGAGAAAACCAAAATTATCCGCTTCATATATCGTCGCGTGGTTGGCTATTCCTGGGTAGTTCAGTGTGGTCGTGTTCTTGTACACCCACACCAGTTTTCCATTTATCACCATCCACACACCAGCTTCTGTATCCGTTGACCGAAAAACCATCAGTGGGTGCATCGGATAGGAGCACGCGCCACCAATTATTACAGCATTTGTTCCATCATTCACACGATAAATTGTACCCTCACGCATGTGGATGTTTGCACCCCCCATGCCGGCAGAAGGAGTTGCATCATTATTTATACCAAGTATTAAAGTGTTGTCGCCAGACGTAAATGAATCTATTTTTGCATGAATAGCAACCCCGGCAGTTTTAGTGAGGCCACCAACCGTAGCATCCATCAAGGCACTATATTCTGCAACATCAGCCGATGTGAGTTTTTTGCCAACAATCCCAAGTTGATTACTTGGCTGGAAGGCCGTCAACGTCCCAGGCCCCGGCTCACACGTTCTCGGTGACGTGATCGGCGCGGCGTCGGCAGTTGTGAACTCGTCATAGAGAAGCCAGATCAATCCACCTCTAGCTCCTGCCGCCTGCTTCCATAGCGGCATTAGGGTACTTACTGTACCCATTGGTTAACTCCAGCCCTCAAAATATACGTTTGTTCCCGTAATGGCCTGGGCCTGATCATTGCTGATCACAAACCGGGTCGAGGCCACCGGACGCTGTAGCTCGTCAATGTCATCGGCATCCCTGCTCGCAAGGATTGCGGCAGTATGAGCGGTGACAATCGCAATAACCTCGTAGTCATCCGTGGAGATGGTCCCGGCATCAGCTAACGCCCGAAGCTCAAAATATCCCTTTGGTGAGATATGCATCTCCATGTCGAAATCAATCACCCCACCAGAGTTTACCTCCCAGGAAACACGCTTGTCCGTCCAGCCACCTGTGTCCCACCATTCAGAGGTGGCGTTGTCACCAGTGCCAACAGCGGCAAGCGCCTCGTCAACAAACGGCAGCCATTTATTATGATTTACTTTTTGAATACTCATTTATTCTCCAATAAAGGCCGGAGGGTGAACCCTCCGGCCAATATCAATTAGGTACGAACAATCTGGGTAGCGCCATCTTCTTGATAGTTATGCGCCATAAGAATCGTGGTAGGAACCAACACGTTAGCAGCGGCACCAAATGTCTTACCAGTAATCCCAAACTGATTATCAGTCAATGAACCAACACATCCGGTTAGCACAAGAACATTAGTATTTGATCCGCTTCCAATTGCCGGAAAACACGGGAACACATTGCGATTAATATAAACGCCATCAATCCCACTACCACCGTTGAGAAGAAGATTTCCATCAACACTTCCTGCGGGACCAGAAAAAACATTGTCCTCAATCACAATGTCCTGGGGGCGTGAACCAGAGGTACCAACAAGAACGACATCAGCAACATTTTTATAAAACTTGTTGCCCTTGATAAGTCCTTGCCACGCTCCACCAGCAGACCCCCAATAAATTGCTCCACCAAGACTTCCATTGGTCGCATGGGCCTTACAATTCTTGAAGTGGCAATTGACAATAGAAAACCCAGCAGCGGCAGAAGTAGATCCACCATCATCAGTAAGTTTAATTCCACCGCCAGTAGAACTTATGCCATTGATCCCAATGTTCTGAATAGAAACACCAGGAGCCTTAATATCAAACATGACAGTAGAACCGGCCCCAATCTTAAACTGAGGAAGTCCGCCCTGCACCTTTCCGTTACCAACGCCAACGATAGAAACCTGCGGAGTTGTAATGCTCACGGTTTCGGCATATGACACAGGATCGGTACTAGTTGCAACCATGTCCTTAGGATAAACATAGATAACATCACCAGTATCAACGGCGGCGAGCGCCAAGGTCAACGTGCTAAAAGCCTCGGTGGGCTTCTTGCCACTGTTTCCGGCAAGACCACTGGTTCCATCAACAAACCATGCCCGTCCACTTGGAAACGGCTCTGGCCCACTCATTCCAACAGGAGATCCGCCCCACTGATAAACACCATCACCAAAAGTAGTCATTTTTTCTCCTTGTTATTAAATCGCGTATCCCTTATCGGATCAGAACTGCAAGAAGAACCATACGCATTGTGTGCCCCCGCCATGCTAACTTGCCTCGCATGATTGGGTAACGTAATTGTCGTTGTACCACTTGTCGTAAGCGGCACCGTCGAAGTTCAAATAGGCATGTTCTCCGAAGTGTTTATGGGCTGCCATGTCATAATAACAAGCGGCCTCTACCTCGGTCTTAAAATGCCCAAGAGTTATTTCTTTTCCATTGACTCTAATTTTAGATACCCAATACTTATATTTTGGCTCGCCCTTATATTTGCAAACCTTTCTATACACCCCCTTAAAGCGGGATGATGTTGGTTTTCCATTAAAAGACTTCGCGCCACGGGAGTTCCAAGAATTCTGTTGGTTTGTTACAATGCGAAGATTTTCTCTACGGTTATCAAGAGTATCATGATTTTTATGATCAACCTGTTCTTTTGGCTTTGCCTTCATAATTAGTCTGTGCATGTACACAACCTCATAAGCATAACGCCCATTCGGAAGATTAACCCTAACTGCTGCACGGGCAACAACCCTGTCCCTCAACCTTCGACGCTTTATTTCATTGCTACTCTCTAGGGCATGCCAACTGTAAGTCATCAGCCAGTCATAATCCTCATCGTCAACCTTAACAACATACCCCTTCGTAAGCTCAATCTCTCTCATGTCATCCTCCTTTCAAAAAGGGGCAGCACGGCGTCCCGTGCCGCCATAGATAATCATAACAGAAATCGTAAGTCCTTGTCAAGCCAATGCCCTATTGCGCAGTCTCAACATGGATGAAAACTCGAGCCGCTCAATATCAGGGGCCTCAAACAGTCCCAAGACGAAGCTCGTCTTATCCAAGACGAAATGAGCGGCCCTAAGTCCTTTATGCACCGGGGTTACCCACGATCCACAAGAAGTCGCGCACGCCTACGGCGAAACGCTGGTACGACCTGAACTTAACGCCCATACGGTCGAAGTCATCTTCCATTGCCGTCTTGAGACCTTCACGAGAGAAGAACAAGAAGTCATCCTTGAACCTTGACCCAGCGATAAACCAGTGAGTCGTAGTCGTCAGGAATCGGCAGGAAATCGGAATCAGGTTATAGCCAAGAACGGTGTTCTTGTCATTATCCGCAGTACCCGGCTCAAGCTGGCTCTTCAGAATGGCCTGAACTTCCTTTTCCTTAGACGGGTGATAGATGAGGAATTTGGGGATGTCCCGTAGTGGGATGCCCATGTGCGTAACGGGAGCCGTCTCGAAATGGTTAATCATCAACCACAAGTTGTCAAAGGTGATTGAGGACGGACCAAGATCGTTATCGTAGGTCGCGCCATTTTTCATAGTATGGCTATCACACAAGTATGTGCTAGAACCTTCGTAGGTAACGGTGGTGTCAAACGCGCCATACAGGATTGCCGCAATGGCAAGTTCCTTAATGTACGACTGAGACTCACCGGCCATCTTACCAGCCTCTGCCATCTGATCGGGCAGATGCCATGAATCCTCAATGAATTCATGTGAGAGCATAGTCGCCAAGGTTTTCTTGGTGACTGTGAAGGTCACGGCATCCAGCTCGGCTGCGTCGGCATAGTAAATCGGCTCTAATTCGTCGGTCTGACTAGCTGCCGGGAGGCCGGTAACTGGAAACACTTGTTCGGTTCCCCTTTTAGTTGATTTCTTAGAGACAATCTTTTCCCAGGGCCAGGTTACTTGTTCTTTAGCCTGCCGAAATGGAGGCATATAGTCCGTTAAAGCTACGGACTTGGCATACGCAAAAGTGGTCTGTGCCATAATTTACCTCCTTACGCCGTACGACCAAAGTTGAGACTATTAGTTTCAACCTGGAAGATTCCTTCGTTAGTAGATGTGCCAGTAGAATCCAGCACGGCGGCGATAAAGGTCAAGTTCTCGGTAGTTGCATGTTCAGAGTCAACCTCTGCATAGCAAACACCATCAATTTCCTCAATATCATAGGTAAGACCAGCCTTAAAATTGCTGGCCGCGGTCTCCGCAGCATCACTTGCGTCATAACAAGTAAAAACCATGCGGTCACCAGGGCGAATAATCTGCATCCGAGCAACGGTGTTGGCAGTGCCAGACGCATCCTCTTGTGCAATCCCGCCGATCAAATCACCACTGTCTGCAACAGGGCCGGTAACACGACCATTAGATGTGTCAAGATAACACAGCGCACCGGCCTTGTATGCCTGCGTAGCAGTACCTTCCTTAAACTTATAAATCGGGGCAATCCCGCCACCCGCATCAGTCAAGATGCGCGGGTTTTTGGGATTCCATGAACTAGCTGCCATTATTTCTCCTTACCAAGTGCCGCTCCCGGCGTCTTTACCTAGATTCGGCCCGCTTGTGCCTGATGCCTTCACCTGGCGTGTTGAAGATGTCGCTTCCGACAACTCCATAGCACGATCCCTCATCTTGTTCTTTTCAGGATCTTCCGGGTGTACATAAATTGCAGCTTCTTTTGCAGCCTGCTCTGCCCTTACGTTGGCTTCTTTGCGAGCCGGTAAAATAACCTCGTCTCTGTGACCTCGCGGCATCAGCATCACGTACTCGTCGCCGTATTTCACGTTGTCAGAGGCATCTCTGTTAAGACCGAATCGGAGTCCGACCTTTGAGTTCCAATCATCAATATTCTCTATACCGAACATATCACCCGTGAGGTGTTTCCACCCAATAACGGTGACGCTCCCGATATCACTCTCAGAGAATTTCCCAAAAATATATGGTGTCGTATCTGGGAAAACTCTATGCATTTCCTTGTTAAAATCAACTAGGAAGTTAAATCCTCTCGCTCCCGCGTTGTATACTGTTTCGCTCCAATCGGTCACTTTGGGAAATGTCATGTCAACCTCCTATCCCTCAAAGTCGTCAGCGGCGTCTGTTGCTATTCTGGCTTTGACAAGCCGTTCCCGATAAGCGGGACCAAGGCGCTTAATAGCTGCCTCGGTATCAGCGTCAAACTCAACTGACTGTTCAGCCACGGCGGAACGCGATGATTCCACGGTAGCCCCTTCAACCTGTAACGGCCCAACACCGGGGCTCGGAGTCCCCATTGAGCCACGAAGATAACCTAGCGTTCCAGCAATATCAGCTTCGCTAAGATTCGACAATGTGTTAAGCCGGCTGAGGTTTCCTCCCCTGGCTTCGTATACTGCCGCATCTCGCATCCCCTGAAGCGTAGCAGCAATCTTTTCCTGCATCGGCTTGCTTGAACGGAACGTAGCATCCTTGTTGAAGGTTTCATATGCTCGCTTGATTGACGCATTAACCTTAGCGAGTCCTTCGTTAACTTGATTGTCCATCATCATGCCCATCATGTGCTGGACTGCTTGGGCTTGCTGCTGCATTGGACCAACCATGGCACCAAGCCTGCTGTCAATTTTGCTATTCGCCCACGCATCCGGGTTATCCACAAAAGCATTCAATGCCGCATCGCCAACAGGTGCCTGCGGCGGCATCTGGGGCTGTTGTGGATACATCGGTGGCGGCTGCTCGTAGTACTGCTGCTGCGGCTGTGCCTGCGGCGGCGGCTCTGTCGGTGCGCTGATCCAATCCGGCTCAACTATTGGCGCTTCTGGCTCTGGTTTCGGTTTCGTTTCCACGGAAACCACAGGCTCTACTATTGTTACTGGCTCTGGCTCCGGTTTGGTTTCCGGTTTGGTTTCCGGTTTCACTCCCTGTCGGAACATCTCTGCTTGCTCTGGACCTGATGTCTCTCTCGGTTTCAGTTCTTCTGCCATGTTACTCCTCCGTCTCATGGTTCATTAATCTTGCCATCTCTCTCACCAATTCGTTATAAATCTGCTCACATGCGTTAACCCGCCCAATAAGCTCACTCCTTTCATCTTCATTGCTGGACAGGAGACGGCGCACCGCCCTGTCCCTGTGGACCAGCACCCATAGGCATAGGTCCTTGTACGCCGGGTGGCGGGCCAGGTGGTCCTGCCATTGGCTGTCCCTGACCTGCGCCTGCTTGTAGTTGGGCATTGGCAGCTTGTAGTTGCTGATTCTGATTACCCAACTGAGCAATCTGTTGCTGCATCTGTTGCATAGCTTGCTGAATCTGCTTATAAACTTCAATTTCATTGATTAACTCCGGGTTCAAAGTGTCTTTCTTCCCGACCTCAAACTCTGTCAACATATTGTCCATTGCCACATAGAGACCGTTCATCAGCTTGGCAGCGATGATCGCACTTGGATTCATCGGGTCAGTCGCCACCTGCGCCATCTGCATCAGCTTGTCGAAGTACGGAATCAGCTTGTCGAGCAATGCCGTAAGTTCCTGCTTCCTAAGCTGCTTACTCATAGACGAGGACGACACCTTAGTTTCAATGATCACGTCACGCTCTATAGCGCCGTCGGGCCACTGGAAGAACTGCTCTACAAGCTGAATCCCCTCCGGGTCTTCCTGCATGGTATAGAACTGTAACCCTTCCGGGTAGAACTGACGGTATCGGGCGAGACAATGCTTACTAACCTCGGCAAGCGCAACACGGAATCTCTCAAGCATGATGTACTGTGGCTGCTTGGACTCCTCAATAATCTGGATCTGACCCGTGGCGGTGGGTCTGTCAATCTGCTCCTGACCAAAGGAGTAATCGGACAGACCGGCCAGCTTGTCAGCCTCACGTTCTAACTGTGCCTCAAGCTCAGGCAGTTGCGTGAATTTGTTCTCCAAAGAGATGTCATGAAGCTCATCCTTCTTGATGCTTCCCTCTAAGAACGTCCCGCGCCACACACCGACATCGAGATTCTTTAAGTCAGAACCAGGCGGAACAATGACAACCTTGGAGATAGCCAGAGAGGCAGCGTCCAACCGCTGGTTCACTGACGCAGAACGAGCTACATGTAGCGGCTCTAGTATGAACGTAAGCGGAACACCAAAGATGCTACCAAGAACAGTCTCGTACTGATGTGCCACAAACGGACGCTTGTACGCATGGTAGAAGTTGTAGATGGCCCTCAGGATCACCATGGACGACTTCTCGAAGGTGACGATGATCTCTACGGGCTCCTCTTCCTCATTAGGTGTCCACTTCAAATACGCCTCGCATATCTCGTACTGCTTGGCGGTGTCGTCTAACTCAAGATCCCTGTCACGCCGCTCAGTCAGCGTCAACAGTCGCTCACGGTCGGCCGCCGGCTCACCAAGGGCGTCCATGATGTCCTGGTCGCCGTCCTTCTTGTCATAGACCTTGGTCCTGATACGACTCTTGATGGTCGGCTTGGTCATCCAGATACGATGGATAACCCAGTCTGCTGTACGCACATCCACGGTGGACATCGGTACGATAAAGTCCTCAAACGGGACCACCTCTGGGAAGGCACCCACGCGGACAGGAACCTCTTCGTCAACCTCCAGGTAGTACTTCTCTGTCTTGTCCTTCAGCTTACGAAGAGTAACCTTCTGTTTGTCTAGCTTGCGTATGTTGTACTCATCCAGCGGGCCAAACTCTTCCCCGGTCTCCTCGTCTGCGTACCCTGTAAGCTCCTTCCATCTGATAATCCGTTCGGTCTCTTGGATGAAAGGAGTCTTCACAACCCCGAACGGGAATGTCTGAAACTGTTCGATCCACTCTCCGCACAGCGAGCGATACGGGATGTTGTCTGAGATGTAATCATTTAGCTTCTCAACGGCCCGTGCCATGTCTTCTACTACCGGATTACGTGGTTTGGCGATAAACAGCACATCCTGCTGGAAGATGGGATTTAACAGACGGGCCGAATTCTGCATCATGCGCTGCCGCGTCAGCGGCATGTCAATGTTGGAATCACGCGCCTTCAGGTCAGTCCGCTGCCTGCGGGAGTTCGCCTGCTTAGCCCATGACTTACACTTGTCTAACAGCCTGCTGCGCTCACCCTCGGTGACAGAAAGCTCTTGCTGAAGGTAGTGCCTTAGCTTGTCTTTCTGATCCCCGGTAAACTTGATCTTTTGAACCGAGTCACGAGGGCCTTCTATATTAGCCACAAGACCCACCAAGCGATTTTAGATGTTCCATGAATTGCCTGATCGCCATTAGGATTTGTCCACCCCTCACACTTAGCAAAATCAGCAGCCCAATGAACCACCAACTCAGCAATACCAAGCCAAACGCTCCCAGTTATCAACGCCACAACACCACCATGAATCAGGGAATGAGCGGTTAGCCAATAATACCAACACGGGACATATTTCTGACCATCGGGAATCCAGTCCGGTTTATTCTTTCTGCTCTTTAGCTTCGCCATAACATCCGGCTGAAGCGCAAAATCAGCCAGAGCATGTCCAACAAAAAACAAGAATAAAACCATGAGACTACTCAATGTCGAATCTCCTGGTTCCCCTAACCCTATCTGGGTTTCCCTCTTTGTCTCTCCACATCTCTCCACGCTCGATGTTGAGATCGTCCATAAGCATTTCAAGAGCCGCCCTGGTTGTTGGTTTCATCTCTCTTGCCTTCACGACTTCCTCAAGAATGCACTCGGCACCCTGAGAGTTAGGCGCTCTATAGATGATCAAGTTACCAACCATGTCATCTCCGAACCACTCATCTACTGCGTTATGCACTTCTTCAATTGTCTTCATGGGATCACTGGACAACTGCTGGAGATTGACTAACTGTCTCGTCAGCGTTGTCGAACGACCGGAGGTCTTCCCCGCGGTCGGTGCGGTCCATCGTTGCAAGGGTCGTCGCGTTCGGGATCCGGCTCCATGTCCCGCGCAAGATTTTCCGTGTCCACAACAAAAGTCGAATCACATTCACGACAGGTCGCCCCTTGACACGCCCCACCGGCCAGTCGCGCTTATCCAAAACTGCATCACTCCTCCTACTACTGATCTTCATTATCGAACTACCACCTTTCGATTATCTACCCTGTGTAGCCGCTACCGGCCCTAGACGGCAAGGGGCCAAAGTCGATGTCTCCACCGCTGGGGCCCTTGTCTTTCCTGGTCATGCCAAGCTCCGGTCGCGGCCCGGATGTCATAAGACTTTCCAACAGCCACGCGAGAAACCTCTTATCCTCCGTACCAGCCGGGGTATCCGGGGCAGCAACATACGGCCCCATGTCAGATGCCCTCGGTGCCTTACCCGCACCGGATCTGTATCCCGCAATTCCCTGTCGGAGAGCGGGCCAACGATCCTCGCCAACTCGCCCCCTAAGTTGCGCAATGGACTCGGGAGACCACTGGTCAAATCTGCCCAACTGTGAATGATCAAATCTGTTTTCCGGCATCTGTCCCCCTATGTCACACACTCAAGCCCGTAGGCTCTGCCAACCTCGCCGACAAACGAATCAAAATAATCAAGGTCGTCTGACTTCTCTATGTCGGGCGATTTACCACGCCAGTACTCCACGTGGTATGCCAAGCTGTCAGCCAGGTTGGGAGACTTCCCGATAACCTTGCCACCGACAACCTGTAGGTTAATCAACTCCTGGGTCAGCTTGCGCTGTCCCTTGGTGAAGTACACTTGCTGGTTGCGGATAAACGGCTGTAACGCATCCACGATACGCGACCCCTTGGACTTAGTTCCCGGTTTAACCGGCCTAATCGGGAAGTGTATCCCGCGCTCTATCATGGTTTTCTTCAAGGACCACTTCAGCGTCTTCTGGAAAGACACGTCTTCGGGACTCACCACATGCGGGTCCCACTCTTGCGCCATGTCCATGATCTTGTTGATCAGGTCAAACGGCAGGGCGCGGGCAGCCCATGCGTCAAGGACGAAGATAAGTCCGGTCTGCCTGTCATGTCCACAGACGGTGATAGCAGACTCGTCAGTGTTCTTTCCCTCTCCAGTGGCAGGGTCGATGGTCATGCTGCGGTAAAGTGCCTCTACAGGGCGTACAATGGTGTCTGTGGCCGTCTTGATGAGCACGGCAGGCTTGCCGAACCGGGTAGTGGTCCAAGAGAAGTTCTTGATGTCTTCCTTGCGGAAGCGGCGCATGTCATCTGAGACCTCAAGGTTGAGATACTGATGCACGAAGTCGTACTCAGATTCTTTGCGTATGTTGTCCAGGGTATCGTTTGTAAACCCACAATCACGCTCCTCGTCGTAAGGCCATATGGGCTCACCGTCCTCAAGAATGGTTACTTTCCCGATGCTCGCAAGAAAGTCCCTATAACGATGGTCAACATAGCAACCCAGGAGTAACACCTCATGGGTCTGACAAATGATTCCATCGGGGTCAAGCTCCCAATTGTAAAACTCTCCGGGCCATCTAGTCCCGACACCAACTCGAAGATCACGCGCCGGGCGGACAAACAGCGGGTTAGACCGCTTAATAAAGTTTACAGCCTTGGACTGTTGAACCTCGGAGTCGATCATCGTCTCGTCAATTAAATCGTCAAGCACATGGTCTGTAAAGTGACCACCAATTATTCTTGAATCCGTGCCGTGAGCCTCAATAGTACCCTCACGATAGTTGCCGACGCGAGGAAGCCTGAGATAGTTCGCCCTGGACCGACATTTAGGATCACCAAAGTTAAGAACCCTATCAGGAAAAAAATGCTCCAGATTTTCACTAATGGCAAATGTATTTGTAACAGCCTCTAATGTTTTCTCTGCGTTCTTCGACGACGCCATCATGTACAGGATTCTGGCCTCTGGGTCAGTCATCGCCCGCCAGGTGAGGAGCGATGTCCCAAAATAGCTGGTTTTCAGATGACCGCGCGGGGTTATGATAATGAACCTGCGCTTACCAGCAAGATACCTTGTCATAAACCACTCGTCCATCGCCTTGTGGAATGGGTTGTTAAGCCACGTGAGACCGCACATGAGGATGCCAGTCCACAGCGGGCTGCTAGTACACAGCTCTACTATCTCGTCATGGTCCTGCCCCACTCTAGCGCATTTCTCGCAATACAAGCTAGATGGCCTCTTCAACTATAGCTAAGATTTCATTCTCTTGAACCATTATATAGACTTCATCATCGATAGATAAATCAATCCCAGAAAATCTACCGATAAGAACAGACTGTTCCGGTGTTACGCCTGATTTTGGCCCAGTAAAAACAACCGTTGCCCTTATTGGTTTCTCACCGGCAATCTCTGGAAGGATAATACCGCTTTTAAGTTCCCGACAAACGGCGTCCCTCTTCAACAAAACTCTATTACCTAGCAGTTTTATGTTCATATGGCCTCTTCCACCAAGCCCTCAGTGAAGGCATAGTCATCCCACTTCCTGTTGATCATGCGATACTGCTCGTCGTCAACCTCAAGCTCAAATACACAAAGATCACCAATAGAGTCATAATCCATCTTGATTAGCTTTACAGGCATGTCAAGGTTGTGCTGAGTCTGTACCATGTCCTCGATCTGGTCACATGAAACACTCAGTTCTAGCTTCATTGGACCTCCCTAACCACCTCGGCGTCCTCTGCGTCAATAATGTGGCTGTCCTTTTCTTTGTTAAAATCGGATCTCATATCTTTAATCAGCTTCAAGCTCTCTAGCGC
>LAZR01000255.1_pt1 | contig 51317 bp, 53 predicted proteins | sample 329461 | NCBI WGS metagenome assembly LAZR01 (sample SAMN03002196, study PRJNA259156) | marine sediment metagenome | biome: sea floor; feature: Hydrothermal impacted sediments; material: marine sediment; isolation source: Loki non-amplified sample from Loki's castle hydrothermal vent sediment ...
ATGAAGTTCAACTCGGCAGAACTAACTTTGTCGATTGATGAATTGTCACGGCGTTTCATCGAACCGGCAGTGAAAGTACTTGTTGCTGGTATCGAAGGCGACATTCTTGCTGCTCAAACCAAGCTCATTCCGCAGTACACAGGTACTGCCGGGACTGTGGTTGGTGCATCAGCAAACCTGAATGCGATCACACAGGGTCGTGCAAAGCTGAATCAACAGTTAGCACCGTCCAATCGTTCTGGTCAGTTCGACTCAGTAACAATGGGTACTATATCCAACGGCATCAAAGGCATCTTCCACAAGAAAGCTGAACTCGAAAAGAGTTTTTCGGAAGGCTACATTGGTCGTTATGCTGGTGTTGAGCTGTTTGAGAATGAAAAGACCTGGGCACTTGCCAATGGATCTGACGTAACTGCTAATACCAATGCTGACGCCCTCGTTACAGATGGCGGAAGTTCGATAGCAGTTAGTGAGGATTTGTCGCAAGCAAATCAGGTTGTTGGATCGATTTTCACGGTTGCCGGTATTTATGATGTGCATCCTGAAACGAAGGCTGCCTATTCTCATCTGAAGCAGTTCACCATTACTGCTACTGGCGCAACAAGCGCATCTGTATCTCCGTCAACTTATTTGACGGGCGCTAAGAAGAATGTTGGTAGTTCCGTTGGTGCTGATCTTGCTGTCAGCACATTTAACGAAGCAGCAATGACTTGGTACGGTTCCGCTTCCACATCTTATCGCCAGAACATCATTTATGCGAAAGAGTTTGCCACGTTTGTAACGGCAGACCTTCCGATTATGGATGATGCGATTCGTTGCGTTCGACGAGTTCAGGACGGTTTGAGCATCAGGTGCTGGCAGGGTAGCGATATCAGAAATGATGAACTGCTCTTGAGACTTGATATTCTGTATGGCAATAAGGTTCTACGACCGGAGTGGGCTTGCAGGGTCAACAACTAAGGGGTAATTATTATGACTATTACTCAAGAAGTTGAAAAAGAGTTTGGATTAACTATTTTTAGAGAAACAATTAAGAAAATGTATGATGATTATCTTACTCATGCTCATGTGGTAGTAGCAAGTATGAAAGAAGATAAAAGAAGAGCCAAAGAACTTCAAATAGATTGGAATAAGAAAATCGAAGAAAAATTAGAAGAAATTGAAAACGCCCAACAAGCAGTTTCTGATTGGGAAAATTATGTTGATACAATACAGTCTTTACACAAGAATTGTACAGAACAAATAGATTGGAAACAAATTGAAAATACGAAAAAACCGATTGAGCCACTTCTCGATTCTAAAAATGAAGTTATCGCTAAAAGCAAATTAAATAATTTTAAACCTTCTATTCTCGATAAAATATTTGGCTCAACTCAAAAGAAAATCACAAGATTAAATGGTCTCTTAGGGCAAGCAAAAATAAAGGACCAGAAAACATATGATGTCAACTATAAAGAATATTTAGACGAGTTAAATAATTGGAAAGAACTTCAAGAGATTAACACAGGAATAAAAAATAACGAAACCGATTTCTACAAAAAAGCCTTACAATATTTTAACCCTTTTTCTGATATTGGAGAATTAGGAACTCAAATTAGTTTCAATTTTGAGCAAAACCATATAGACATTGATTTACACGTAAACAGTTTAGATGTTATTCCTGACTACGAGTTAAAACAAACATCAACTGGAAAATTATCGAAGAAAAATATGCCTAAATCAAGGTTTAACGAACTCTATCAAGACCACATTTGTAGTGCATCAATGCGAATTGCAAGAGAAGTATTTGCATATATTCCTATTGACTACGCACGAATTAATGCAGTAGCAAAAATCATAAACACAAAAACTGGACATTTAGAAGAACAACCTATTCTGTCAGTAATATTTCCGCCAGAAACAATTGACAATCTGAATTTGGAAACAATAGACCCTTCTGACAGTATGCAGAATTTTGTTCACAATATGAATTTCAGCAAAACGAAAGGATTTTCCGTAGTAGAAAAAGTGGAACTTGAACGATAAAAACTGTTGCCAACAATGTATATAAAAAATAGCGCAAGTCGTTGCTAACACAAAGGTTTGGACATTTTTGGAAAGTCGCCAAATTTTTAAATTTGACAAATTCCCAAAAATAAAATAATTAGTAAAATTTAAAAATTCGGCTTGTGTATTATCCGAAAATTATCGCTCTTTTTTAGCGCTACTTTTCATATACGAGACGTTGACAGTAATTTGCTACTCTTATGCAAACTTTTGTTCTCTCAACCATTCTCTTTTTTGACATTTGCTTCTCTATATATTATAAAGGTTTACAAAATTCATTAATTTGGTGATTTGAAGTTTTACTCATCAATATTTAATTTATGCTCTATCAAGATGTATTTCTTATTTTCTGGAAACTAGTAATAGAAAGTATTGAAGAAGGTAACTTTGCCAAATTAACCATGGCTAAAACTATTGGCAAACCTAATTTGAGAAATATATTTGTTAGACCAATCTATTCTGAAGATGGCTTTAAAGTCTTGCTTAAATTACGTTACAGATCTAGAGAGACCGAAGATCAAACCGAAGAACTCACTTTAGATGAGGCTTTTATCATCTTGAAATCACATCTTAAAACATCTTTCTCGACAGTTCTATTATTCACCACAACAAAAGATGTTCTTTTCAAAGTTAACAAAAAGGGTGTTGGAAGCTTTACTGAAAATCCTCCGACTTTTAGCGATATTACTCAAGCTAAGATTGACGATTAGAATAGCCGGATAACTGATGATAGGAAAGATAAATCTTTGGGATTTAGCTTTGACCAGAAAAAAAGAAAAAACAAAACCCGCACGTATCGAAAAGGCACGTTTGGGCGGGCAAAAAGATTTCGCTATGTGCTTGGCGGAAAGCAAACGCTAGTTTGCTATTACACTGTTCATAGTTAAAACGCTACCAAAATTTAAATAAAGCATAAAAAACAGCACTCATTGAGTTCTCTAAACTAAAACACTTGACTACAATCCAGAAGCTCATTATACGATTTGTATTTTTATATTTTATCTTATATATCTACCCATACGGATTTGAGTATATCAAAGAGATTGATTCAAATAATTTTTCATTTTGGAAGGAAATTACAATAGGATTTGGAGAAGTATTTTTGGGATGGGAATACAACCAAGATATGTTGTCAAACGGTTTTGACTCTAAATATGACTTTACCAGATTTCTTTTGGTTGCAGTGATTTCCATTATAGGAGCATCAATATGGGTATTCATTGATTCTAAAATCAAAAAAGAATACAACAATACACTTAAAATACTTTTACAAACAATACTTAGATATCATATAGGTCTTACGTTAATTCTATATGGGCTTTCAAAAGTATTCTTACTCCAGTTTGGCACAATGGATATTGATAGCTTAGAAACGCCACTTGGCGAACATAACGGAATGAATTTAGTATGGGCTTTTATGAGTTATTCTAAATTCTATAGTATTATTGTAGGGTTGATAGAAGTAGTAGGCGGCTTGTTGTTGTTATTTAGAAAAACAACTTCTTTAGGTGCATTCTTGTTGTTAATAGCAATCACAAATGTTGTATTAATGGATATTGGGTACGACGTTATAGTAAAGATGTTTGCGATTCATTTACTTCTTATGATCGTATTTTTAATGTGGGATGATTTAAAGCGATTATATGATTTTTTCTTAAAAAATAAGCCATCTACCGCGGCTACTTATATGCCTCTTTTTGAAGGGCAAAAAGGTAAAAATATTAGTTACATCACTAAAGGCGCATTATTGCTATATGTTTTTGTCTCGTTTAGCCTTGACATGACAGAAAGAATAGAACAACAGCATAGTACTCATTATAAAAATTTTACCAGTTCACATGAAATAGAATTATTTGTAAAGAATGGAGATACAATATCCAAGAGCAAAATAAATGGCAATCGCTGGAATAAAATAAGGATAAACGATTTATCTTATTTACCCGAAACCTTAATGATTTTAAATGAAGATAATACAACCTACCGTTACAAATTTACCGCAGATACATTGACCAAAAAATTACATTTAACAGATTTATATGGCGATGACCAAACCTCTCACGAATTAACTTATGAAGCCTTTGAGAATAAAGTTTATATTTATGAAGGCATATTTAAAGGAGATTCCCTTTGGATGAGAACAAGAGCCAAAACAATTAGCGATTATAGATTAACGCGCAATGGGATTCGTTGGATTAGAGATTTGAAATAAATTATAAAGTTTACATATAGAGTTGGCTTTAAAGAGGATTGAAAAACATGTTACTAATTATTAAATAAAAACATTATGAGTAAAAGTCAAGATGCAAAGAAAAATCAAAAAAAGGCACCAGTAAAAACAGCTAAAGAAAAGAAAGAAGAAAAAAGATTGAAAAAATCCAAATAAGAGTGGCAATTAGCTCAATTTCATTCCTCTAATTATTTTTAGTTAAATTTTAAATTAAGAATTCTATATGTGCGAATAGATATAGATGGTGAAATGAGGCGGAACAGAACTAGAAAAGAAACAATCCAAAAATCATTAAAATAGAAATGTAATGGTATTTATTTCAACTCTTTTTAATGATTTTTGGATTTATTCTAAAATTCAAATAAAGAATTTTTTTAACAGCTAATTCTTGATTTAGACTTATATGAGAAATATAGAACATATGTTTTATATTTCTCATATTGGAAGGATATATAACATATGTTATATATTTAATTGTTGCCCACCATTTAAGAAAAACTATGCACAGATTGAAATTTTTGCTTTTAATTGGAATTTTAGTTAGTTGTAACTCTAATAAAAAACAATCAATCGGAAATGAACAATCTGAAAATCCAAAAACTGAAACCGAACAAAAATTGACAGGAAATCAAATTGTCGCTAAACTTGACAGTCTTGATTTTTTCAATCTTACCGACCAATCCGAATTGGAGCAAACAAAAAATGAAATGGTCAAATCTAAAGACGAACTGAATTTCTTTTCTGGAACTTTGCGTGGCGAAACGATGGATTTTACCGACAATCGATTTTATTGGATTGATTGCGAAGAATTATTTGAAATTGGAGGTTTGACAGAATATCTCGACAAAGTAAAACCGGCTTTTGAAAAATTGAATTTAAATTTTAATTATGCAAATGAGAAAAACGAACAATCTGAAAATTATTGGAAACACACTATCGAACTGAACGGAAAAGAATACATAGCTTTTGATGGAGCGTTTACTGATAAAGATTGGGGAATTGCTTATGCAAATTTCATATCGATTTTAAATGACGAACTTGAACTACAGAATAGTAAAAACAGATTTTATCCAATAAGATGTGACAACGGTGGCGAAATGGTTTTGCTAACGGACAAACAATTTGAGATAGTTAAAGAAAATTACCCAAATGATAATGAGCATCCGAAAAAACTATCGGAATGGAAACTTGAAAATGGATTGTGAAGAAAAAACGGTGGGCAACAACGTATATAGCTCATAGCTTGGCAGTTGCTTAATCGAAGTTAAGGTATATTTGCAAGTCCGCCAAATTTTTTAATTTGGCTTATTGAGAAAAAAGATAATAAGAAAATTAAAAAATTCGGCTCGTACTTAACCGAAAGGTAATCTCTAATTTGCACGCTACGAGCCATATACAAACCGTTGTAGCCAATAAAACCAAACATATGAAAAAATCAATAGTTATTCTGATAACAATTATCTTATTTGTGCTTCCACAAATAGTTTTATCTCAAAACAAAACATTTGTACCTGCAGATTTTATAGTGCCAGATACACTTGAAAATCAACATTTCAGAATTAGAATGCTAACGGTGAACGATGTTGTAAAAGATTATGACGCGGTTATGACAAGTCTTAGCCATTTACAAGAGATGTTCCTGCCAATATGGGAATGGCCAACAGAGGATTTGTCATTCGAACAAGATTTGATTGATTTAGGTTGGCATCAAAAAGAGTTCCAAATGCGAAGTTCGTTCGCATATACTGTTGTAAGTCTTGATGAAAGTCAAGTACTTGGATGTTTGTATATTGAACCTTCCAAAAAGGCTGATTTTGATGCTGAAATATATATGTGGGTCCGACAAAGTGAGGTTGCAAACGGACTTGACCCAATTCTGTTTAAAACTGTAAAAAAATGGATTGAGAATGAATGGACTTTTAAGAACCCTGCATATCCCATTAGGGAAATAAGTTTTGAGAAATGGAAGTCCATGAAATAAATAATTACTGGCTACAACAACACCTTTAATTAATGGGGCTTTATCAGTTAAGAAACTTTCGTGGTACTTGGCAAGTCCGCCACTATATTTAAATTTAAACAACGGTGTGGCTTAGTGCGAGACTGAGAGATTAGTGCTTTCTAATCCCAACTCATCATAGCTAGGCGTTGGCAATAATTAACTCAAATGATTCATTTATGAAGAAATATTTAAAAATTTTAGTAATAGTGCTTTTTATTAGTTGTGAAAACGACAAAAAAGAGGTCACGAATTTTGTAGAAGTTAACCAAACAACTATTGGTAATCATATTGAGCGTCTAGCGTCCGATGAATTTCTAGGAAGAAAACCATTTACTGAAGGGGAAGTAAAGACCGTAAATTATTTAAAAGATGAGTTTGAAAAATTAGGAGTTTTGCCAGGAAATGGTAGTAGTTTTTTTCAAGATGTTCCAATGGTAGAAATTACTGGAACTCCATCAGAAAAAATGATTATTTCAGGAAATAACGAAAGCTTTAATTTAGAATACTTAAAGGATTTTGTTGCAACAACAAATAAAACAGAATCTGAACTAAACCTTGATAATTCAGAACTTGTATTTGCAGGTTATGGTATTGTTGCTCCTGAGTATGGATGGAATGATTATGAGGGTATAGATTGGAAAGGAAAAACTGCTGTTGTTTTAATAAACGATCCTGGTTTTAAATCTGGTGATTCAACCTTATTTAAAGGAAATGAAATGACTTACTATGGACGTTGGACATACAAATATGAAGAAGCTGCAAGACAAGGTGCCGATGGACTTATAATTATTCATGATACAGAGCCAGCTTCTTATGGTTGGAATGTAATTGAATCTGGTTGGAGCGGTGCACGGTTAATTATAGAAAGTGATTTACCTCTATTAAATATTGAGTCATGGATCAGTGGAGAAAGTGCTGAGAAAATGTTTGAAATTTCAACAATGAAAGGTCAAGACTATAAAACACTTTCTAGAAATAAAGACTTTAAACCAATTCCATTAGACTTAAAAGTTTCAGTAGGAATTAAAAATGAAATTAAGAAAGATGTTTCCAAAAATGTAGTTGCTCTTATACCAGGTACGGACAGAAAAGACGAATTTATTATATACTCAGCTCATTGGGATCATTTTGGCGTTGGTAAAGCTATCAATGGTGACTCGATCTACAATGGATCAGTAGATAACGCGTCTGGTACGGCAGGTTTATTAGCAATTGCTGAAGCGTTCAAAAAATCTGAAGCTACAAAACGTTCAATCGTCCTATTAGCAGTTACAGGAGAAGAGCAAGGCTTGTTAGGCTCAGCGTATTATTCAGAAAACCCAATTTATAGTCCTAAGAAAACAATAGCGAACATTAATATTGATGCGCTTGATAGTCCAGGGAAAATGAAAGATTTAACAATTACAGGTTTTGGTCAATCTGAAATGGATGAATATGCCAAAGAAGCTGCTAATCAACAAAACAGGTACATTATTCCTGATCCAGAAGCAGAAAAAGGATATTTCTTTAGATCAGATCATTTCAATTTTGCAAAAATTGGAATCCCTGCCTTGTATGCGAGTGGTTCTTATGAAGGTTTTGATCTTAGTATTGAAGAAATAAAAAAGTACAATGATAATTATCGCATAAATAAATATCATCAACCTTCTGACGAATACAATTCTGAGACGACAGAACTAAGTGGTGTTCAATTAGATTTACAACTATTTTTTAATGTCGGCTTTAAATTATCTAATGAAGAATATTTTCCAAAATGGTACAATGGAAGTGAATTTAAAGCTGCTAGAAAATAAAACTATTGCCAGCAAAGTAGTAAAAGAGAGCCTATTATCTATGTTGTCGAAATCTGAAGCTTCACCGTATAAAGTAACCTTAATTCTCTCTTTTGTTCTTTCTAGTTATAGCAACAATTTACAGAGAATCAAACTTAAGCCGTATAGAAATAATTGCGGTTTAGTGCTTAATCAAAGGTCGTTGCGTGTTTGTAACGTCTGATTTTCCTTCGGAAAATCCTCGCATACAAACCCGCAACTATTCTTATACATAAATGTTAATACCAATTTAAAAAAAATGCATCAGAATACTTTGTATGATATAAGATATAGAACTACCTTGATTGTCTTCACTGTTCTAATATTTCAAATTGTTGGATGTAAACAGCTACCAGAAAAACCCGAAGAGACTGTGAAATTGAGTAAAGTCAATTTCCATCATGTTCATCTAAATGTTACAAACAGAGATTCAACTATTGCATATTATCAAAAATACTTTGGTGCAACTCAAGTAAAATATCGAGATCGAGTGGATGCTCTTTTTACGGAAAAATCATTTTTACTAATGAATCTTGTCGATACTACACCATCGACACATTTAGGTTCCAGTTTATGGCATATTGGTTGGTCAGGTGTAGATGGTCAATCTGAATTTGACTGGAGAGTTAATGAGGGGATAGAAGTTCATACACCTATTACGCCACTTGGAGATAATTTTTGGATGTACTTTCTTGGTCTAGAAAAAGAAGTTATAGAAGTATACACGGGAAATAAAAACCATAGATTTGAACACATACATTTACTATCAACTGATGTTGATAAAACTATGAATTGGTTTGAATCTCATCTTGGCTTCATTCCAGAATATAAAGAAGCAAAGCAATGGCAGAATAACGAGCTTCGGTGGAAATGGAATTTATTAACCGTCAATAATATTAATATCATTGTATTTGGTAAACCAGTTGAGGAAGAATCATGGTGGTCTAACAAAGAAATTAAACCAACTGATGGTAGCGCAATTGATCATATTGGTTTTTCAACTGAAAATATTGAGTTTCTAATGAATAAAATGAGATCTGATGGGTTAGATATTGTTCATGATATAAAAATTGATTCTATTCATGGTATGAAAAGTTTTTTTGTTAGAGGTCCTGACAGTCTGCTAATAGAAATAGTAGAGGAAAAGCTAATTCCTGAAGGTATCTGGCACTGATAACCAGAATAGACTAAACATTTAAATAAATGAATAAAAAAACGGATTCTAATACCGTATATAATTAAAGGCTAGTACTCGCCTACTTACGAAAATTCTTTCGGAATTTCCAACTTGGTGCGTACTTGTTACGCTAGGTGCTAAACCACGCAACTACTCATAGCCTCGCCGTTGTATGCCATTAGCACAATAGAAATTATGAAAAATCAACAAACACAAAACCAGAAACTCTCATTAATTGGCTCTGTATCCCTTGGGACAGGCGTAATGATTGGAGCAGGGATTTTTGTACTAATGGGACAAATAGCGGAGTTGGTAGGTGATTTATTTCCTATTGCATTTATTGCCGGAGCAATAGTTGTCGCCTTTAGTTCCTATTCCTATGTTAAATTTTCAAATGCATATCCTTCTTCGGGAGGTGTCGCAAAGTTTTTGACAAAAGCTTATGGACCAGGAACAGCAGCTGGGGTTTTCTCTTTATTAATGTATGTTTCAATGGTGGTTGCTGAAAGTTTAGTAGCGGGTACTTTTGGTGCTTATGCTTTACGATTATTTCCTGAAGGGTATGCAGGCTACGCCTCTGTATTAGGTGTTATTCTAATTGCATTAGCTTACATTATAAATATTTCTGGAAACAAAGTAATAGAAGCGACAGCGACCTTTACCGCCATTATTAAAGTTGCAGGTATTGCGTTGTTGGCTATTTCGGGCTTGGTTATTTCGGGTTTACCCACTATTACTGGTAATTATATTGTTACCAATAACCAATCTTTACCTGAGGGTTTTGGTTTCATTGCCGCATTAGCTTTATCCATTCTCGCTTATAAAGGATTTACAACAATTACTAATCAAGGAGGAGATATTGAAAATCCACATAAAAATGTTGGACGCTCTATTATTATTTCAATAGCAATCTGTACAGTCATTTATGCAACCTTAGCACTATCTGTTGCTGGCGGATTAAGTATTGAAGAAATTATTGTAGCAAAAGATTATGCATTGGCTGCTGCAGCAAAACCTGTATTTGGAGAATGGGGTTCTATATTAACTATTTTTCTTGCCATCATAGCCACTGTTTCTGGAGTTATTGCCAGTGTTTATTCCGCCTCTAGAATGTTAGGAATGTTAAGTCAAATGAAACAAGTCCCTGACTTAAATAGAGTGAAGAATCTTAAAAATCCTTCATTAATTTTTACGGTTTGTTTAGCTATTCTTTTAACTATATTATTTGATTTAACACGAATTGCTTCAATTGGTGCTATTTTTTATTTAATAATGGATATTGCCATTCATTGGGGATTATTTAAATATCTCAAAAAAGAAGTAAAATTTAATCCAATCATTCCAATAATAGCGATAATAATGGACATTATTATTTTGGCTGCGTTTATATTTATGAAATATTTGAATGACCCATTTGTGCTTATAGTTGCTGGTATTGGAATTGTTTTGATTTTTATTTTTCAATATTTTTTTATGAAATCACATACAGATAAAGACGGGAAAATGCATATGGAAATGGATGAAGAAGAGATGATGAAAATGTAAAAACGGCAAACAACAAAGAGTATAATTCATTGTAACTGCGAGCTTACTTAGTAGCTTAAACACGCAACTAACCATACACAAACCATTAGGCAACATTATAAAATAAGACAGACCTGTCTTATTTTATAATGTTTTGTATATTTGTTAAGTGAAGCACTCCGAAATCAAAAATAGAATCATTGAGACGGCATCATCCTTATTTTATAAGAATGGTTATAATGTTACAGGAATAAATGAAATTGTTTCCGAAGCTGGTATTGCTAAATCGACACTCTATGCACATTTTAGATCAAAAGAAGATATCTGCATAGCTTCTCTACGTTTCAAAGACACTAATTTCAATAAAAATATTGAAGAATTTACATCTTCCAAACCAGAAGGAAAATCACAAGTACTAGCTGTTTTTGATTTTCTTGAATTATTCTATCATACCGAAGACTTTAATGGTTGTTGGTCCATCAAAACAGTTTCAGAAATCTCAGGTGATAATGTAAAAATCAGAAGCGAAATACAAGAACAAAAAAACAAGTTTATTCAATTTATTTCGAACCTGGTAACAAATAATTTAGACAGTATTAAAGAAGGAGAAATCAATTCACTGTCTCGAAAAATATATTTACTCTACGAAGGTGCAGTAGTCGAAAGTAGTTTGCATCAAGCAGATTGGCCTATTAAGGAAGCAAAGGATTTGTGTTCTATACTATTAAAAAAAATCACTTCCATAAAGACAGATTAAAATCAATCTGTCCATTATTAATGTTACCAATAATTACAATCGGATTTAAGCACTATTTTGAACTCGGTTCTAAAACGATTAAAAAGCGTTTAAAATCTACTTCTTTTCTAAAATAGCTTGTATAACCCTGCGCAAACCTTCTTCTAGTATTACTCTAGGACAAGCAAGATTTAATCGAATATAGCCATCTGCATTAGCAACAAACATATTTCCACCTTCCAATAAAACACCTGCATTTCTTGCGAAATACAACGTTAGATTTTCATTATCCGTAAAATAAGAACTAACATCCACCCAAGCCAAATAAGTAGCCTCGGGAATTGTAAACTTTGCATGAGGTAAATATTCATCCAATTGTTCTTTTAAATACTTAAAATTAGCATCTAAATAATCTGTCAACTCTATAAGCCAAGCATGACCTTCTGAATAAGCAGACTTAGCTGCTACAACACTCAATGGGTTTTCTACAGGTAAATAATGCTCATTATATTTAATTCTCAATGCATCGTTGGGAATAATGATATTGGCAAACAAATTACCTGCAAGGTTAAATGTTTTACTTGGCGCCATACAAGTGATAATCTTATCCGAATTAGGAAAAAGACTCGCCAAAGGTGTAAAGAGTTTATCTTTACGCAGTAAGTCACAATGAATTTCATCAGAAATTATAGTCAATCCATTTTCTAAACAAACTTCACCAAACGCAACTAATTCTTTTTTAGACCATAATCTCCCTGTTGGATTATGAGGATTACAAAAAACTGCCAAAACACATTTCTCATCGGATGCTTTCTTTTTAATATCATCCATATCCATACGAAATGCACCATGGTCTTCTTTCAAATCAGAACAAACCAATTCTATTCCATTATAATCAGCTCCATGCTTAAAAAATGCGTAAGAAGGAGTAACAATCAATACTTTTTCATCTGGTTTACAGATATAGCCAATCAAATCATATAAAGCAGGTATAACACCTTTAGCATGTACTAAATGTTCTAGGTTAAACTTCCATTGATAACGATCTACACACCATTGCTGAAAACTCAACGCGTAAGAAGGATCGGCTACCATAGAATATCCCAATAATGGATGTTCTAAGCGCTTTTTCATAGCATTGATAATTTCTGGAGCGATAGCAAACTCCATATCTGCCACCCACATTTTGATAAAATCTTCTTCCGAGTATTTACCACTAAGATCTTCTTCTGGATCGAAAAGATACCCTCTATAGCCTTCAACAGACATAGCATTGGTTCCTTTACGTTCTAATACTTGATTAAATTGGTATTTGCTAGATGGCATGATTTTAAAAATTTAGGTTGACAAAAGGTATAAGATTATTTCAAGTTTTTTATGCTGTTATTTTTGCAGCAACCACAGACATTTCTACAAGTAATTCTGGTCTAGCCATTCGAGCTTCAACACATGCGCGTGTTGGCTGATGACCCTCTTCTACCCATGCATCCCAAACTTCATTCATTGCAGCAAAGTCTTTCATATCTCTCACATAAATGGTTACCGAAAGGATATGCTTTTTGTCGGAGCCAGCTTTTTCAAGTAATTCTTCAACCTTTTCTAGTGTTGTTATCGTTTGTTCTTTGATGCCTTTAGTTGCATCTTTTGCCACTTGGCCACAAAGATAAATGGTATTATTATGTTCAACAATCCTACTCATACGTGGCGTTGTATCTGTTCTAGTTATTGACATTATTTTTATATTATTGGTTAAAGTCTAATCTCATAAATATAAGTTATTTCCTATTGAGCAACTCATTACAACTATTTATAGATACTTAGCACAAATGTCTCCCATTGGGAGACTTGCACATTATAAATAGGAAAACAGTTACTTCATAAGATGTGTACCGTGAACAACTGCAGCACCTGCTCTTAATATTGCTGCAATAAAAGTTGTTTCTGCCAATTCTTCTTCAGTTGCTCCAGCCTCAATTGCATGTTTCTTATGAATTTCAAGACAATAAGGACATTGTGTAGTAAGTGCTACTGCCAAAGCTATTAATTCCTTATATTTTTTAGGAATTGCGCCTTCTCCCATAGCCACTTTATCCAATGCTTGAAAAGCTTCCATTGCAGCTGGTGCCCCTTTTCCTAAAGCTCCTAATTTATTCAATTGTTTCATGTCATACATAATTCTTCTAATTTAAAGTTTAGTGCAAACCTACAAAATCAAACAGACCAGTCTGTTTGATTTTGAGTTAATAAAATGTTAAATAAAAACATTCCACTCCACATACTCTTATTTATTCTAGTTATAAAGAAAACGCTATGACAGTTATTTAAGAGAAGAAGTTTAATTATTATTAACCAGGTAATGTAATAGACTCCCATGTATGGAATATCAGAATTAGATAATAACAATTAAAAAAAAAGAGCGAAAATTACAAAAAGAACTTTTAATTAAGACGATTAAATACATTGCCAATCACAGTATAAAAATAATTGCCACATTTGGTTTAATAAAAGGTTGTTACACTTTTGTTAAGTCTAATTTTCCTACGGCAAATCCTCGAGCACAAAACCACAACTATTCTTATACATAACCGTTATCTGCAAGCTCAAAAAAATGCAACATTCCAGTAATTAAATCGTCCTTATCAAAAACAATCGGATGAAATTAATACTGAATCTATTCTTAGTACTTCTAATTGGGTGCAATTCGGAAATCCAAAAGAAAGATAAAACTCAATTATCGGACTCTAATAAAAATTACAGCATTCAAGATGTTTTAATAGAGACAAGAGACGGAGCTAAAATTTCTGCAATCATCGTTTGGAAAAATAAAACAACTGAACCAAGACCAGTACTACTTCAAAGTACCATTTATGTAAGGGACAAGGGACGAGACTTAACTACGTTAATGGAATCGGCTGACAAAGGTTATGTTGGTGTAATTGCTTATGCAAGAGGAAAGCGATCAAGTCCAAGCGAGATATGGCCATATGAGAATGATGCAACGGACACTTATGATGTGATTGATTGGATAAGTAAACAGAAATGGTGTGATGGCCGAGTTGGTATGTTTGGTGGCAGTTATAATGGGTTTACCCAATGGGCTTCAACTAAAAAAATACATCCTGCACTTAAAACAATTGTTCCCTACGTTGCGAATAGACCAGGAATGGGTTTGCCAATGGAAAATAATGTTTTTATAAACCCAAATTACGAATGGGCGTTTTATGTTGGAAACAACAAATTTTTAGATACAATTGCTGGAAACGACCGACAGCGTTCTAGAGATATGCAAAACAAATGGTGGGAAAAAGGACTAGCCTATAAAAACCTTGATAGCATTGACAAAAGACCTAATAAATGGTTTCAAAAATGGATAAGTCATCCGTCATTTGATGATTACTGGCAAAAAATGGCCCCATATAAAGAAGATTTCGCTCAAATCAATATTCCAGTTCTTTCTATCGATGGGTACTATAACGATTCTCAAAATTCAGGCTTATATTATTTGAGGGAACACTACAACTACAACCCAAATGCCGAGCACTATTTAATTATTGGACCTTATAATCATTTTGGTGCTCAAAGAGGCGGATTTCCAGAAGTAAATGGTTACAAAGTTGATGCTGCTGCTTTAATAAATACTAAAGAAATAACATATCAATGGTTTGATTACATTTTCAACAATGGCAAAAAACCCGAAATGTTAAAAGATAGAATTAACTATCAAGTAATGGGAACAAATGAATGGAGAAGTGCTCCAAGTATTGATGATATGAGCAACGAATCTTTGAAGTTATATCTAACAAAAGAAAAAGTGGAGGATATACATTTGATGAGCCCTCAAAAACCGGTTGAAAGCAACTTTCATTATCAAGAAGTGGACTTTTCCGATAGAGAAATATGGAATAATGACTACTATCCAGACCCTATAATTCGAGATTATAGAGATATGGGTAATGGTTTTAATTTTATTAGTGAACCGTTGACCGAATCAATACTAGTAAACGGTTCATTTATTGGAAAACTTACGGTAAGTATTAACAAAAAGGACTTTGATTTTGGTATAACGCTTTATGAAGTTATGCCCAATGGAGAATATTTCAGTTTGTCATACATTATCGGAAGAGCGAGCTACGCAAATGACATAACTAAAAGAACACTATTAAAGCCAAATGAATTGGAAACCATTCCATTTTCAAACACACATTTAGTCAGTAAAAAATTAAGTAAGGGTAGTCGCATACTTGTATATATTAATGTAAATAAAAACCCATTCTCGGAATTGAATTATGGTACCGGAAAAAAAGTGGTAGAAGAAAGTATAAAAGATGCGACAGAACCATTAAAAATAAAATGGTACAATGATAGCTTTGTTGAAATTCCGATTTGGAAAGATTAAACGCCGGAAAAGCCAGCACATAACATAACCTATAAACAATACGGGTTTAGGGTTTTACAGAATGGTTTGCTTATTATTATGAGATTTCGAAATCTTTGGAATTTCGCTTTGACACAAGAAAAGAAAAAACAAAACCAGAAGATTTCGCTAAGTGCGTAGACGGAAACAATTAGAATAACAGAAGATAATTATGCCAAAGTAGAGATTATTAGCTACTATGAAAACGCCCCTGCCGAACCAGATGCGTTTGCAGATGCAAAACTTTATTTCACCTTTGATTGTGTATACAACCCTAATAAAGGGGGGAATTCTTTTGAGTAGTCTCTTTTAATTTAAATTGTTTACAATTGAGCTCATCTGTAATGGATGGGCTTTTTTGTTTATCCTCATTATTAGATTGTTCAATTGTATTATTTACAAAATATCCACTTATAAATACAAATTATACACATAATACACCACTATACACTGGTAATTATTAATACGGCAAAGAATTTAGTTAAATTACTAGTAAATACGAAATAAGTGTATCTAAGTATAATTTTTGTACTTCAATATGATCAATCCACAAACCAACGTTAAAATTCTTTAGGTGATCAAGCGTCTTATTATAGTTAGCTATTAATCAATAATCAATCATGAAAAAACTTCTACTATTAGTAATAATTCTTGTCATTTCGATATCTGCTTGTAAAGAACAATCGAAAAATGAGATCGCCATAGACCAAAATGAGAATTTTGATACGTTTAAAGAGGAGTTCCTTAAGGAGCTTTGGAAACAAAATCCAGCTTGGGCATCCTGGGTTGGGTTACATGAGTACGATTCTATATTGAATATCAATTCCGAAGAAAATAAACGAAAATTTCTCAATTCGCTTAAGGAAATGGACGATAAGCTAAAGCAGTTTGAACTCGCCAACTTAGATGATGGTAACAAAATAGACTATCATCTTATAGAAAATTCGCTGGCATCTGGAGCATGGTATGTTAACGAATTTAAAGACCATGAATGGGATGCATCCGGTTACAATGTTACAGGCCGCGTATGGACCATTATAAACGGCGATTATGCAGATCTTGATACCCGATTAGAAATTCTGTCTACGCTCTTGGTAAATGTTCCCGCATATTATGAAAGTGCAATAGAAAACCTTACAAGGCCAACGATGGAACACCTTGAACTAGGCTTAAATCAAAACCAGGGTGCATTGGGTATTTTAGGTAAGCAACTTTTGGATTCTATATCAAATTCAACCCTGAGCAACGTTAAAAAAGAAATGCTGGTAGCAAGAATACAAGCATCAAAAGAGGCGGTTAGTAACTACCTTACTTCACTTGAAAAATTAAAAGTTGAATTTGCAGATGGCAAAGCCGAAAGTCCAAGAATAGGAAAAGTGCTATTCGATAAAAAATATGAATTAGAAATCAACTCAGATTATACGGCTGAAGAAATATATACTATAGCCTTAAAAGAGAAAAAAAAGATACACGCAAAAATGATTCAAATTTCAGACACTATTTGGGATAATCATTTAGCCAATATAGAAAAGCCAACAGATACCATTGTTATGGTAAAAATGCTAATTGATAAAATTGCCGAAAAACATGTTACCCGTGAAGACTTTGTAGATGAAATTAAACGTCAAATTCCTATTCTTGCTGCATTTGTAGAGGAACATGACCTTTTAACACAAGACCCTTCTAAGCCTTTAGTAGTCCGTGAAATGCCTGTGCACATGCAAGGTGTAAGTGGTGCTTCTGTAAGTAGCCCTGGCCCTTACGAAAAAGAAAGGAATACTTATTATGATGTAACTCCGCTTGACAGCTATAGTGAAGAAGAAGCAGAAAGTTATCTAAGAGAATACAATCACTACATTCTTCAAATATTAAATATACATGAAGGAATCCCTGGTCATTATACACAGCTTGTGTATGGTAATGAATCTCCTAGTATCATTAAATCTATATTAGCCAATGGAGCTATGGTTGAGGGCTGGGCAAACTATGCCGAATTAATGATGCTAGAAGAAGGCTATAGTAATTCGCCAGAAATGTGGTTGATGTTTTATAAATGGCAGTTGAGAATGGTAACTAACGTACTTTTAGATTATGGCTATCATGCGAATAAACTTAAAAAAGAAGAAGCAATGAAACTTATGGTGGTAGAAGCCTTTCAGGAAAAAACAGAGGCAGAGGAAAAGTGGGTAAGAGTTACCTTATCTTCTGCCCAACTCAGTTCTTACTTTACCGGTTTTTCTGAAATTTATGAACTTAGAAAAGAGATGAAAGCACTAAAAGGAAATTCGTTTGATTTAAAAGAATTTCACGAGCAGTTTTTAAGCTACGGTAATGCTCCCGTAAAATATATTAGTGAGCTAATGTTGAAGTAAGTGCTATAAAATATTATGATAAAATTCTTTAGAAAACTACGTTGGAGTACGCTTTCGCGAAAGCGGTTTCCCAAATATTTCCTTTACGCTATGGGAGAAATTATCCTTGTGGTTATTGGGATTCTTATAGCGCTGGGTATAAACAACTGGAACCAAAAGAGAATCAGTAAAGATTCTTTGATAAACTACTATGAGCGCATACACGACGAATTAAGTTATATCAATCCAGGTTTAATATATTTTAGCGGAGACCTTGACACGTTGATAACTGCAAATAAGAGAAGTCTTCATATTTTGAATTTAAAGAACAGAGATTCATTAGAGCAATTAAAGTATACGATAGGTGCCCTTGGAACATCCTATGTAACTGATGCCTCATTTCCTATCACAGAAGAATTCCTTAATCAAGGAAATCTGGCAAGGATACAAAATAAAGAAATCAAAGTTCAGTTTCAGAGATTTGGAGAATGGATGATAAGGTTGAACTCTTTTGACGGATATATTAAGAGTCAATATGCAACATCTATAGAACCTTTCTTCTATGATAAGGTTAACTATGCACAAACTGTTTTTTCTAATTATAATCAGGATGGCCTTGTAGTTGGTGGTCCAGAGACAGATTACGGGCAATTTTATAATGATATGGAGTTGTGGAATCTCCTCACATTTAAATTAGAAAGTCTTAATGGACACTCCAGAGATTTGAAATCTTTTACGGCTTATATTAAAACCTTAGATAGCCTTATTGTAAAAGAGATAAAAGCAACTTCCAAATGATTAAATTCTTTAGAAAAACTACGATGGAGTTCGCTTTCGCGAAAGCGTGTACCTAAAAACCTAGTGTACGCCATAGGTGAAATTAAGCTAGTGTTGATAGGTTATTGATACCCTTAGATCACGATAAAATAAGTAAAAGGATCAAACAATACATAATCCTAACCAACCATTAAAAACTAACATCAATGAAACTCAAACTAACTTCAATCTTTATTACACTACTCATATTATCCTGTTCTAATGACACTAAAACAGAGCGTTTAGAAATGGCAGCGAACAATCCGTTTAATACAGAATTAAACGAACCCATAAAGTACGCAGACGTTACCGCAGACCATATAAGTTCTTATGTAAGCGTAGTAATGGATAATACAGCTCAAGATATTGATGACATAATAGCTTTAGAAAATTTGACTTTTGATAATACATTTAAAGAGAACGACAGGATTTCTAATAATTTAATAAAAGCTTCTAATAACGTTTTTATATTTTTTGGAAATTCACCTGATTCGCTGACTCGAGCGGCAGGATTAAAGGCTTCTGAAGACTTAGGAGTCTTGTTTACTGATTTAGGTGCCAATAAAGCTTTGTATAAAACCTTACAAAAATTTGCAGATTCTAAAGAAGGGCAAGCGCTTGAAGGTCTTGAAAAGAAGCTGATGACGCAAAGCTTAGATGGATATAGACAGTCTGGAGTATACTTAAATGCAACCGATCTTGCCACCTACAAAAAACTTAATAAAGAAATCTCTGAACTCGCTAACCAGTCTTCAACAAATATGAACTCACACGAAGTAGTTTTGGTTTTGGACGAAAAACAGGCAGCCGGTTTGTCAGAAAATTTTAAAGATACCTACAAGCTAGCGGATGGAGGTTATGAAATCCCTGTTGTTAACGCCACTATCAAACCCGTGATGGAAAATGCGATTTCCAGCGATGTTCGCTTAGCGTATGCTACAAAAAAAGCAAATATTGCAGCCGATAAAAACGTAACCATACTAGATTCACTAATTAGCAAAAGAAATCAATTAGGAAAATTAATGGGGTTTGAATCTTTTGCTGGCTACAAACTACAATTTAATATGGCAAAAAATCCAGCACGCGTATGGGATTTTCTCAATGGATTAGTAGAAGCTGCTACCCCTAAAGCCCTTGAAGATATTGAAGTTTTGAAAACTTTCAGAAATGAGACCCTGAACACTCCTAATGATAGTCGTCCTATTAATCCCTGGAATTTAGAGTACTATAAAAACCAGTTATTGAAAACTAAGTACCAATTGGATGATGAAAAAATTCGGGAATATTTTCCTATGGATGCCTGTTTGGAAGGAATGCTTACGCTTTACCAAGAACTACTTGGTTTAGAATTTAGAAAAGTAGTTAACCCTTCTGTGTGGCATGAAGATGTTACCATGTATGAAGTGTATGAAAATGGAAAAATGACAGGCAGATTCTATCTGGATTTGTATCCCAGACCAAATAAAGAAGCGTTTTTTTATGCTAATCCACTAACCTGGGGACGACAATTTGAAAACGGGTATGAGATTCCTTCAGCTATGCTATTGGGAAATTTCACGAAGCCAACTGATTCACAACCATCCCTCCTTAGTTCATATCAACTAAGGATGTTATTTCATGAATTTGGTCATATCGTAAATATGATGGCTTATGAAGGCCCTTATACTGGTCTCTATTGGGTAAAAGATGATTTTGCAGAGGGATTATCGCAAATTTTTGAAAATTGGGTTGATGACTACGATATCATTAGCTCGTTTGCTAGACACTATGAAACAGGCGAAATATTTCCCAAAGAACTATTTGACAATCGGTTAAAGGCAAAAAATGAGTCTTCTGGATTAAACGCTATGTACTGGTTGAGAAGAGCATTGTATGACACAACTATTTATGACAAATACGATCCAGAAAAACCATTAAATACTGACGACTTATGGAACGATATTGATACTGAATTGGGTATTATGAATATGACTATAGCTGGTACACATCCACAGGCCAGCTGGACTCATATCCATGGAAGTGCTGTATACTATTATGGATATTTATGGTCTGAAGTGTATGCGCAGGATATGTTTACTGAATTTAAAAAGAACGGATTGCGTGATACAGAAACCGGGATGAAATACAAAAAACTAATTCTTGCTAATGGTGACCAAAGAGATAACGATGAAGCTGTGGAGGAATTTTTAGGACGACCAACTAATAATAAAGCGTATATCGAGAGTTTGGGATTAGAGTGAGCGTTACTAAATTGTTAAGAACGACTTTTCAAAATAATACAGAAAGGATGCCCAATCTAAGTGCAATGTCTTGCATCATTTTACTTCGAACCTGCCTGCCAAAGGCACGAGAGACAAGAATGGTAAACACTTGATACTTTTTGCTATCAATTATTAAATCATTAACATTTCTGAAGAAATAAAACTGACCAAAACTATGTAAGCTAACGACTATGTATCCACAACTGCTCAACTAACTATCATACATTTAGAGCAACTAACGAGATTAAACCAAATGAATTATGAAAAAAATTATTTTAGTACTCATAACATTTATAGGACTTAGCCAAGTCATGAAAGCACAGGAAGACAAGTACCTGTGGCTAGAAGAAGTAGATGGCAAGAAATCACTGGAGTTTGTAGAGCGTCAAAATAAAGCGACGCTTGAAGAACTCACTGCTGAAAATGATTATGAATCTATGTTTGACAATAGCTTAGCGATTTATAATTCATCAGAAAAATTAGTATATCCTGCAATTCTCGGGGATTTTGCTTACAGCTTCTGGCAAGACAAAAATCACATAAGGGGAATTTGGAGAAGAAGTTCTTTAGAAAGCTATACCAGCGGAAATCCAGTTTGGGAAACCCTTCTTGATTTAGATGAACTTTCAAAAAAAGAGAATAAAAAATGGGTGTACAAAGGTAGTAATGGCTTATATCCTGATTATAATCGGTTTTTAATTCAGCTTTCTAATGGTGGTGGCGATGCTGTATTTATCAAAGAATTTGATGTAAATAAAAAACAATTTATAGAAAACGGATTTTCAATAGATAACACTAAAGGAGGTGTTAATTATGTTGATGAAAACACCTTGGTAGTAGCATCTGATTTTGGAGAAGGTACAGTGACAACCTCTGGTTACCCTAGACAGGTAAAATTATGGAAACGCGGGACATTATTAAAAGACGCACAACTAATTTATGAAGGAGAAACTACAGATGTTGGTACTTGGGGCTTTGTTTTTCGAGATGGTTCACAGGCATATACAATGATTACTCAAGCAACAACATTTTTTACAAATCGCAATTTTGTTTGGCACAACAATAAAGCAATCCTCTTAGACATTCCTGAGGACGCTATGCCTTCTAATATTTTAAATAATCAATTTATTATACAATTAAAATCAGACTGGACAGTAAATGGCAAAACCTATAAAACAGGAACACTTATAAGTCTAAATTTCACCGAATTATTAAAAGGTAATAAGGAAATTCAACTCATTATAGAACCTGATGAATTTTCGAGTATCACACAAGTTTCCACAACTAAAAACAAATTACTAATCAGCCTTTTAACAAACGTTAAGAGTGAGTTATACGTCTATTCATTCAATAACGAAAAGTGGAGTAGCGAAAAGGTAAATGCGCCAGATTTTGGCAGTATTTACATTGCGGGTACAAATGAGCTTTCAGATGATTATTTCTTTGAGTTTACAAATTTTACTACACCATCTACAATGTATTTTGCTGATGCCAGCAAGAACACATTTGAATCCTACAAATCGTTACCAGCATATTTTGACGGAAGTAAATACGAAATACAACAACACAAAGCGAAATCAAAAGATGGTACCATGGTTCCTTATTTTATGGTAGGTGCCAAAGGCATGAAATATGATGGCTCTAATCCCACCCTAATTTATGCGTATGGTGGCTATGAGATTTCAGAAACACCTTATTACGCATCAACCATTGGCGTATCGTGGTTAGATAAGGGAGGCGTTTATGTAGTGGCTAATATACGTGGTGGTGGTGAGTATGGTCCAAAATGGCATCAAGATGGAATGAAAGAAAAACGTCAAAATGTATTTGACGATTTATATGGAGTAACTGAAGATTTAATTTCCAGAAAAGTTAGCTCACCTAAGCATTTAGGTGTTATGGGTGGCAGTAATGGTGGCTTATTAGTGGGTGTTGCATTTACACAACGACCAGATTTATACAATGCCATTGTGTGTCAAGTTCCATTGTTAGATATGCAGCGTTTCAATAAACTACTTGCAGGTGCTAGTTGGACAGGCGAATACGGCAACCCCGATATTCCCGAAGAATGGGAATACCTTAAGAAGTATTCACCATACCATAACCTAAAAGAAGGAATGGATTATCCAGAAGTATTCTTTACTACCTCTACCCGAGATGATAGGGTGCACCCTGGTCATGCTAGAAAAATGGTTGCTAAAATGAATGATTTGGGTTATAAAACTTATTATTATGAAAATACCGAAGGAGGTCATGCGGGTTCATCTACAAATGAACAACGCGCAAAATCACATGCTTTGACATTTTCATATTTGATTAAGAAGTTGAAGTAACAGAAAAGCAATTAACTGTTAAGACTAATAAATCAATAGGGCTAACAATGCATGTAAAAATAGTGCAAGTGATTATTAAAAGACAGTTAGAGGATTTTTATACAAATACATTTGTATGAAAAACATATTCAGCTTTTAATGTTGACAACAACGACCTCTTAAAAAAGATTGAATTTGAAAATATGATTGAAAATCAAGCAATTTTTATAGAACTAATCAATGAAAGACTACGATTGTGTTTACATCTAAACGAAGAAATACTGGAGTTACTAACCACGGAAATAAGAAATTAAAACAATAAGCTTTAGCTTCGTGCGCAGACGGAAACGAAAAGTTTCCTTGCCTTCGCACTACTCATACACGAGACCGTTAGTATACATTTAATAAAACTGAACTTCAATGAGTTAATGCAGCGTTGCTTACCAAGTATATTCAGGTGGTTGTATATTGTTCAATCGAAGATACAAATTTGCTTTGGCCCTGTGGTTGGTCATATGATCTTGTACATAAAAAAAGGCAAATGCCCTACTCACGGTATTCCCACTATGATACATTACGCAAGACTCATCCAATTGTTCCTGTTCTATGGTGTAGATCACACTAGTAGTATAAGCGAACCCATTTTCTAACAATTCAAGAATCTCAGCCTTCGTCATCTTGGAAGCATCAGGAGCATTTGGTCTTACTTCCTTTCCCTGCACATAACGTTTTGTAAGTAGCTCCACTGTATATCCAATATGGACCATTTGTTCACCAAAAGACTTACTTACAGCCGTTGGCTTATACGAATATAGTTCTTCTGGCATTGTCTTAGCTACATCCAAACAGTGTTCACTGGCTGCAAGCCATACAGCTAAATACGTTTTGGTGAAGGGAGTTTTTGGAACAAAATCAGTTTGCCCATGAGTCATAGCAGTACAAAAAATGATTACTATTGTTAGAACTAAATTTTTCATAATTAAAAAGAATTAAAGAATTCTACAAGATATATATAAGCTATTAAATAGCTTCTAAAAAATAGTATTTGAAGAATCTATTTTACTTAAAAATGTTTTATAAAAACTACTATAAACCATTATTTCCTGATCCATAAAAATCAAAATTTTACTTACTTTTAAATAAAATAACAAGCTAGACTTTACGTTTCCGGCGGGCGAAGTTTCTTGATTTTTTCCAAAAGGCTTACCTATGGCTAAAGTTAAAGGTAAAAACCAAATGAACACGATACGCCTTCGTAAGTACAACGGTTCATAGCAAATTCCCGTTATAAAAAATGAGTGAATTCAAATTTTTAGTTCTAATAACCCTTGTAAGTAGTTCGCTTTTAGGACAAACGAACGATAATTATTCTGATGAATTACTATCCAGTTCATTTAAAGCTTATATGGAAGTTGATTATGAACTTGCTTATAACATATTTCCATTTTTAAAAGAAAGATTCTTAGAACATTTAAAAGACACTTCTAGCTTTGCCAACCCATATGATAGCTTATCTAAACATATAGATATAAGAAAAACTTCAAATAACTTACTTAAGACCTATAGTTGGCCTGAACGGGACACTGGCTGCTGTCATCGTTCAGTAATTTATGCCCAATTTAAAACAGAATCCAGGGATATAAACTTTATAGATTTAAATGAAACAGATGGCGGAGATATTTTTATTACGGATTTAAAAATGATAGAAATCGATAATAAACCCTATTACCTAATTCTAGGCTGGGGAACTTGTTGTCAAGGAACACATTATGCAACAGCAAAAATTTATGAAATAAAGAATGGTTCTCTATACAAAAGTGAAGCTATGTTCGATGATAAGGCTTACCTCTCCATAGGCGCAAACAGAGGTGCAAACATTGATTTAAAATATTCACCTGAGCAAAGAATACTATCATATAATAGCTACGGCGAAGGAAATGATTCTGGATTTTACGGACATGAGAAAAATGTAGTGAAATGGAAATTAGAAAATGAAGGATTTAAAAAGATTAACTAACGTTACCAAAGGCTATAATTTAAAAAATGTACCCAACTTTTGATATTATTGGAAAAAAGACCGCAGTAGAGATCAATTCAATTAAGAAAATGGTCAGTTATGACATACCTAAGTCATATTTAAACTTTAATAAAACATATGATTACGGAATAATAGCCGCCAATATTGAATATCTTAGAACCAGATAAAAACTTCTTCAAGAATAATTTTATTGAAGATATAGATGAGTGGAATTGAAAAAATGAAATTCAGAAAAAGAACATAGATATAACTAATAATTAAATGAAAAAACTAAGAGAGTTAACTGATGCTAAAATTGAATCTGGTAGACAAAAAAATCCAGAGTTCATGAATGGTGTTGATGCCATCATTGAAAAAGAAAAAGCATTTGAAAAAGGAAAAGATGCTATTAAAATTGGGCAGAAAGCTCCAGATTTTGAGTTACCTAATGCTGAGGGCAAATCAATAGCTTTAAATTCATTACTTGAGAAAGGCCCTGTTGTTATTACGTTTTATAGGGGTAATTGGTGTCCTTACTGTAACTTACAACTTAGAGCCTTGCAAGCAAGACTAGATGATATCTATGCATTAGGCGCTACATTAGTTGCCATTAGCCCACAAGTACCAGATGGGTCATTAACAGAAGATGAAATTAGTAAAATGGACTTTATTGTTTTGTCTGACCAAGACGCAAAAGTTGCTTTACAATATGGTGTTGCTTGGGAAGTGCCAGAGTTTTTGGCAGAACATATGAGAGTAGATCGAAAGCTAGATTTAGAAAAAGTAAATAATGGTAACGGTAATGTATTACCAATTCCGGCAACATTTATAGTAGGGCAAGACGGAGTAGTTACCTGGAACTATGTTAACGTTGATTATAGAACTCGTTCAGAACCAGAAGAAATTATTGAAGCCTTAAAAAATCTATCATAAAAATGTGCTAGTACACAATTACTACGATTATTTATTCTCTTCAAAAGTTATTCAGCCTTCTGATTAGATTAATTATTTACCGAAGATTAGGATTAAATCATTTATATAAAATAGCAGTGAAGAACATAATTCTAGAATTAGTCCTTTTCTGCTATTTTTGTTTACATCCAAAAAAAGGCACTACATAAACTGTTATTTTTCAATCATAAGCCATTGAATATCATATGAATAAAAAAATAGGTTTAAAAGAAGCTATTTCCATAGGAATTGGCGGTATGGTTGGCGGTGGTATTTTTGCGGTACTCGGTCTTGCGGTATCATTAGCCAAAGGCGGAACACCAATAGCTTTTTTATTTGCTGGTATTCTAGCATTAATAACATCTTACAGTTATGTTAAGCTATCAAAAAAGTATCCGGACAGAGGAGGAACGGTTAAGTTTATTAATCAGGGGTTCGGAAAAACAATCTTTAGTGGTGCTATTAACAATCTCTTGTGGATTAGTTATATCATCATGCTTTCTCTTTATGCTTCGGCATTTGGGTCTTACGCACCAAATTTATTAGAATTAACACAAGACAAAATAATTGATTCTCACATTTATGCAAGTGCAATTATTATTTTAGCTACAGCTATTAATTATTATAGTATTGCTGTCGTCGGTAAAATAGAATCTTACGCAGTAATTATTAAACTAGTAATTCTTATTTCCTTCATTTTTATTGGTGCTTATGGTTTAATTGGAAACCCCAACGTGGCTCAATTAGCAGTTTCTCAATGGGAAGCTCCTATCAAATTATTTGCTGGAGGCATGGTTATTTTCGTCGCTTATGAAGGTTTTGAACTGATTGCAAATGCAGCACCTGATATTATAAATCCCGAAAAAAATATACCAAAAGCCTATTACTATTCTGTAATTTTCGTAATTGTATTATATATCGTTATCGCTTTTGTAACGATAGGTTCACTCCCTTTTTCAAAAATTGCAACTGCACAAGATTATGTTTTAGCAGAGGCGGCAAAACCAATGTTAGGAAAAATAGGATTTTCTATAATTACGGTCGCTGCCCTTATTTCAACTTTTTCTGCAATTAATGCCTCTCTTTACGGAGGAAGTAAAGTAAATTATGAAATAGCGCAAGACGATGAATTGCCACATCACTTTTTGGCAAAACTTTGGAATCAGCCCATAGGGTTAATGATTACGGCAATTGCTACATTAATTTTGGTAAACGTGCTTCAATTAGAAAGTATATCAACAGCAGGTAGTGTTGGCTTTTTACTAATTTTTGGTGTAGTTAACTTAGTTGGATATCGATTATCTAAAGAAACAGGCAGTAATAAAATAATTCCATTAGTAGGTTTTGTTTTATGTATGGTTGCAACAGTAATCTTAATTAATCAACAATACACTTCAAATACTACCGGTGTAATTATTTCACTCGCTATTATAGTATTTTGCTTTATTGTTGAATGGATTTATAAGAAGACCGAAAAGAAATAAAACCGTTACCCTATACCAAATCTGAAATAATTCAATGATAGAAATAATACTATCAGCATTAGCTGAATTTGGACTCATCCATGAAGATTATAAGCACAAAAAGCGCATTAGTTCTATTGAAAAAGAAGATGGCAAAAAAAGACCTTTTCAAAAGTATCTATTACAACCAAGTGCTATAATTATTATTTCCATAATATTCATTGTAAGCTTCGGTACTATTGCTAGAATCAATTATCAGCGCACTTCTATTTATCCTGATAAGACAAAAAAAAAATAATAGAAATCACCAATTGGACTGAGCAATGGAAAATGAAATATGACCACTACCCTACTGAACTAAATGAAATAATCGGAAATAATCCGCAGCATCAAGGTTGGAAAAAAGATGCCTGGGATAGATCCTACAAATACACTCAACTTAACGACGGAATGTGCTTTTCAATTAAATCTGCTGGGATAGACGGTGAATTTGAAACGAAAGATGATATTGTATTAAAATAAATAATACGCATTATAAGAAACCTCAACGAAATACGAATTTTAAAGTAATATAAAAATACAAAGCTTTAGTTTCGTAGGTAGACGTAAACGAAAAATCCTCTTGCTTACACATTATGCTATATCCATCTTTTAGTAGATACAAAAACAGTATGCATATAATAAATAGAATTTTATTTAAACACTCTTACAACTAATCTAATGAATGCATTAAAGGACGAAATGATATTGCCTAATGGAGCAATTCTAAGTAATAGAATCGCTAAATCTGCAATGAGTGAAAATTTATCTAATGCGTATAATGAGCCCACACCTACTCTTATAAATGCATATAAAGAATGGTCTAAAAGTGGTGCAGGATTATTAATTACCGGTAACATTATGATAGATTCAAATGCTATCGGTGAACCAAGAAATGTAGTTGTTGAAAATAGACAAAACCTTAAACTTCTTAAGGAATGGGCTATGAGCGTAGAAGGTTCTAATACGCACTTATGGGCTCAAATTAATCATCCAGGAAGGCAGGCTATGGAACTAATCAATAGCAATTTAAAAGCGCCTTCTGCTATTCCCTTGAAGTCTAGTGGTAGAAAAAATGCTACAAAAAAAGTACCTGAAGTTTTAACTGAAAAGGAAATATTAGACATCATTGAAGCTTTTGCAAATACTTCTATAATTTTAAAGGAGGCTGGCTTTTCAGGAGTTCAGATTCATGGTGCACACGGTTATTTGGTGATTCAATTTTTATCGCCTTACACCAATATTAGAGAAGATAAATGGGGAGGATCTTTAGATAATAGATCTAGATTTGTTGTTGAAATTTATAGAAAAATAAGAGCATACGTTGGAGATGATTTTCCTATCGGAATTAAATTAAACTCTACAGACTTTCAAAAAGGAGGATTTTCGGAAGAAGAATCTATGGAAGTTGTAAAAATACTTTCTAAAGAAGGAATAGATTTAATAGAAATATCTGGAGGAACCTACGAAGCTCCTGCTATGATGGGAAAACGTAAAGAGAGTACATTAAAAAGAGAAGCTTATTTTATCGATTATATTGAAAAAGTGAGGAAAATAACAACTACTCCCTTAATGTTAACAGGAGGTTTTCGTACAACTTCGGTAATGAAAGATGCTGTGGCTTCCAATCAATTAGATATTATAGGAATCGCCAGACCTTTTGCAGTTTACCCAAATATAGGAAATGAAATACTTAACGAAAGTCGACTAGGTTTTAAAACAAACATTAAAAAGTCGGGAGTAAAAGCAATTAATGGTATGATGAATATCATATGGTATGAATCTCAAATAAAACAACTAGGACAAGGAAAAAAACCGAATCCTAATCTTAGCCCATGGTCTGTCTTTTTTAACTATTTATGGCTAATCATACAACATAAGCTAAAGGGTAAGAAAAACAATAACTAGCCAAGCATAAAACATTAATCTAACAGATAAATGTACAGAAAATGAATTTCTAACGGGGTACTGAATTCTAGTTGATAATAAACAGAATCGCATAGTAGTTAGACAAATTGTAATATGACATTATTAAACCTTTTTCATTTTCCTGAGTCTAAGCACTGCAAACCCCCCAATTGTAATGCAAATAAACAAAGCTTTGATATTCGTTTTTATAGTGCTCTTCTATGCCTGTAATTCAGCAGATGATGCACTAAACACAACTGCGGATAAAGAGGACGAAACAACGGAAGAACCCTCTGAAAGTTCTACAAATGATAGGCCTAATATCCTCTTGATTATTGCAGATGATATGGGCTTAGATGCCACATCAAATTTTAATATCGGCGATATAAAACCGATGATGCCCAACCTTAACAAACTAATGAGTGAAGGTCTCACCTTTTCAAATGTATGGTCAAACCCTACTTGTACACCTACTAGGGCTGCAATGATTACAGGTAAATTTGGTTTTCGAACCAATATGACCCAAGTGGGTGATGAACTGTCTACAGCTGAAACTTCACTTCAAACATACATCGGTCAAAATTCAGACGGAAACTACACGAATGCTGTTATTGGAAAATGGCATTTATCCAATAATATTGAGCATCCAAAGAATATGGGTGTCGATTATTTCGCGGGATTTATTGGTGGAAGTGTGCCATCTTACACCAATTGGGATTTTATAGAAAACGAAGCGACGACTTCTTTAACAGATTATACCACTACAAAATTTACTGACGTTGCCATTGATTGGATTGCCGATCAAAGTCAACCTTGGTTTTTATGGCTTAGCTACAATGCTCCACACACACCTTTTCATTTACCTCCAGATAATTTACATAGTCAAGGATCGTTATCTATAGATGAAGCCAGTATAGCTGCCAACCCTATCCCCTATTACATGGCATCACTAGAGGCTATGGATACAGAGATGGGAAGACTTTTAGATACTATGACAACAAAGGAAAAGGAAAACACCATTATAATCTTTGTTGGGGATAACGGAACACCAAACCAAGTTGCACAAGGGTATGGAAATAGAAGAAACAAAGACACTATCTATCAAGGTGGTGTAAATGTGCCTATGGTTGTTTGTGGAAAAGATGTTAGCCGTAGTAATGAAATCGAAGATGCGCTTATCAATGTTACGGACATATTTGCCACCGTTGCAGCTATAACTGGTACAGGTATAAAAGAAATAAATGATAGTAAAAGCTTTAAAGATTTGTTGAACGGTTCTAATGATTCAACAAGAGAATTCGCCTTTACTGAAATTGGAAGAGATGGCAATAGTGCCGATGTAGCAATACGTAATGAAAGTCATAAGTATCTTATGTTTTCTGATGGTACAGAAGCTTTATATAATTTGCTTTTAGACCCTCTAGAAAGTCAAAATCTTCTGGGTACAACTACACTAGGGCAATTGGATACTTCTGAATTGAATAAAATTAAAGCGGAGTTGCTCCGTATTAATCAATAATAATAAAGAACAATAAATTTAAAACCATGAAAAATAATATTAGTTTATATCTAATAGCATTGTTTGTCATAACATCTGCAACATCATGCACAGATTCAAGTTCTTCAGATGACGAGGTCATTGAACAAACCGATAATTTCACAAATGATGACTCAAAGGAAGGTGATTCCACTACTGATGACTCAACCAATGATGAGTCTACTACCGATGACAATAATATTACAACCATTTTAGATTTGTTTGATGGTACAGGTCTATCTTATGAGCTAACAGATGATTCTGTAATTTTCACCACTGCAGACCTACCAGATCATGAGAGTCCGTATTGGGAAGAATCTAATCCACTTTATGCAGAATATGATGGCACTAATGCTGATTTTAATCTGAACCCTAATATGATTGAAGAAAAGAATATCGTTATTACAATTCCTTTAAATCCAGCTCCGGCAGCTACTAATGAATCCACAAGTCTTGGTCCTATTGGTGTTTCTAGAAACGGCGTAGTATTCTTTAATCAATATGCAGGCCCGGACAATCAGCCTTTAACATTCGAAGTAAATTCATTTGATCAAGGTGCAGGTCATCCAACCGGTACCAATATGTACCATTATCATATAGAACCGCTTTCATTAACTGAGCAGTTTGGTGCAGATGCCTTTCTAGGATTACTTGCAGATGGCTATCCTGTATATGGTCCTGAAGAAAACGGACTAGAGATAACTAACGATGACTTAGATGAATTTCATGGTCATACTAGTGCAACCGAACATTTTCCTAATGGTATTTATCATTATCATATTACAGATGCAGATCCTTATTTAAATGGAAACGGTTTCTATGGTACACCAGGAAATATAAGTCAGTAAATCATATGCGAATTAAAGCAATCATATTTTGCCTATTCTTCTGTCTTTTTTCTTGTAACCAAGAAGAGGTGATAGTGGATAAGGCGAATGACCAAATTGAGTTGGTTAATGGAGTACTATTCTATCAGAATACTCCTTTTAACGGCCTACTTGTTTCAAAATATGATGCTTCTACTTTTAAAACGAAATTAGAATATGTTGATGGTAGAAAAGATGGTTACGAAAAGCAATGGTATCCAAATGGTCAACTTTCGCAAACTCGGCGGTATACCGAAGGACTAAAAACTGGAAATCACATAGGCTGGTGGGAAGATGGTTCACGAAAATTCAACTACCAGTTTAACGATAAAGGAGAATATGAGGGTCGCAGAAGAGAATGGTACCGTAATGGAAATTTGATTCTTGATTTCAATTATTCTAAAGGAAAAGAAATAGGAAGCCAACGTATGTGGACAGACAGTGGTAAAATAAGAGCTAATTATATAGTAAAGAACGGAGAACGTTTTGGCTTAATTGGACTCAAGAAGTGTTACAGCGTAAATATCGATTCCAATGAATTGTAGTAGAACTCTTTTATTTACCTTAATAGCATCTGTTTTTATTTCTTGTACCGACCAGGATAAGAGCAAAGAAAAAGCGGCTATTCTAGATAATTCTGAAGTAACCAAGTTACCATATTTCAATACCCCTATTTTCACACCTGAATGGGAAAAAGGAACACATAAGATTCCGAATTTTTCATTTACCAACCAAAACGGAGAGAATATTACGAATGAAACTTTTGAAGGAAAGATATATGTAGCCGATTTCTTTTTTACCATTTGCCCTGGTATCTGTCCAAAACTCACAAAAAATATGGGTATTCTACAAGAAGAGTATAAAGAAGACCCAGATATACTATTATTATCACATTCCGTTATGCCTTGGAACGATACTGTAGAGAAACTGGCAGTTTATGCCAAAGAGCATGAAGTACATTTACCACAGTGGCATTTGGTTACTGGAGATAAAGATGCTATTTATAAAATTGCCAGAGACGGTTACTTTGCCGATGAAGATTTCACCAATACACAAGATATAGACAATTTCATACATACTGAAAATTTCATCCTAGTAGATGGTAATGGTTATATTAGAGGTGTTTACAATGGTACTTTACCTCTAGAAATGAAACGGTTAAAACGACATATTGAAATTCTAAAAAATGAAATTTAAAATATTTAAAATAGTTCTGTTAATAGTCTTTTCTTTAATGCAGGGACATATAAGTGCTCAAGAGAATATGGGAAACATACATGTACCTTTTGGAGATATTTTCACATTATCATCAAATAATAAAAGCTCTACAATTGGCAACAACGAAGAAAATGTAAATATTGAATTACTAGATTATATGGAGGAGTGGGGATATGATGCCCCGCCAGAAGATGAGAATCGAAATCATTACTCTGATGTTCAATATACTTTACAGGTTAAAGTTAAGGGCATCGAAAATACCTACAGTTTTTATAGTTCGGAGATTAAGCAAAATGATAACTTCACTATTGCCCTTGATAACTACACGCTCTTAATTTTATCGGATGACTACGCAAATACTTCTGCATCAATTGAGATGAAAGTCAATAAAAAAGATAAAGAATAAGTGAATTTAGCTCATAACACCTACGATACTGAGCATTGTGTATTATAAAAATGAATAAGAAATTTAAAATAGTAGTATCACTAATACTAATAATATCTGGTTGGTTCTTAGCAGGTATAGGTTTTACCGTAAAGTATGGGCATCCAATTAATACTATCCTTTACTTATTTGGCTTTTTAGTATCCATTGCAGCATTTATCTGGCTAATCATTTTAATTGCTTCGAAGAATTAACTGGGCAGTTCTTTTTTTTAAATCCATTATAAATACTATTAACAGAAAATACGCTGCCAAGACAAACAAAAACGTTTTCACAGAATAAATTTTTAAATAATATTTATTCTGAATTACTGAAGGTTAATTCCTGTAAATAGACAAACAATATTAACTTTGTGATTCACTATTTTATACTCCCACTCTATACATAGATATACATTGTCTTAGTACTTATTGATTAAACTAGACATGAAAAGTGCTTCTTTCTCAATTCACTAAACATAAAGTAATAGAATTGCCAAGCGTATATTTTGGTAGTTAATCAATTGAAAACATAATGTTCAGACATCAAGGCAAAAGCAGAAAATTAAAGCATAATCTGCAAATTGCCACCATTTTATCTTTTGTTGCAGGTATTGTAAACGTTACAGGCTTTTTGGCTTACAACCAACTAACCACTAACGTTACTGGGCATTTTGCATTGTTTATGAGCGATGTGTTCAATTTTGAATTTTGGAAAGGGACAATTTATTTTTTATATATTATTTCATTTCTCTTTGGTTCATTTTTATCCAGTTTTCTAATTGAAAAATATAAAGAAAATAAAAAAATGAATGTTTTTGTGCTACCTACAATTATTGAATGTCTTGTTCTAATAACCATTGCTATCATTGGTGTTAAAGTGGAAATAAAATATTCAGATGTAATTGTATGTGCACTTCTGTTTGCAATGGGACTTCAAAATTCTTTTGTGACTAAAATTTCTAATGCCGTTGTAAGAACAACTCACCTTACAGGATTATTTACGGATTTAGGCATTGAATTATCTCAACTATTTTTTCCGAAAACCTATCCTAATAGAGTAAAATTAAAGTCAAATATTAAGCTCCGTTTATATATTATTTGCTTCTTCTTTCTTGGAGGAATCATTGGTGGTATTATCTATGTAAAACTTGACTTTAGATTACACACCTTAATTCTAGCCGCTTCTATTTTACTGGTAAGTTTATTCTTCGATGATTTTAAATATAAATTAATACGTACTAAAAGAAAATACAATCAACGAAATTTATAATACCCTGTAGTTATCCACCAAATTACCAGTCTTTTATAAAAGGTTTATGTATTTTTAAAAGGATAATCTATTCATTAACCATCTCTAATTAGAACATAAAACTAAAACCCATGAAAAAACTACTCTCAGCATTAATTTTCGGCGGATTACTAATTTCTTGCAACACATCAGATAAATCAAAATCGACTTCAACAGAAAACGTTGAGATTGAAGATTCTAAAGCAGTTGTTTCTAAAATAAACAAGAAATTAAAGTCTATAGAAACAGATGAAGACCTCATTGCAACAGCTTTGATGGCGGCACCTGCAGAAAGTAGAGCAACAAGCAAAGTAATAGGTTATAATATGGCAGGTGAATTTGTCACCTTAAAGGAAGGAGATAGCGAATACATTGTACTTGCAGATGACCCTAAGAAAGATGGTTTTAATGCAGCTTGCTATCACAAAGACTTAGACCCTTTTATGGCAAGAGGAAGAGCTTTAAGAGCAGAAGGAAAATCGGCAGATGAAATATTTGCTATTCGTGAGGCAGAAGTTAAATCTGGTAAAATAAAAATCGCACAAGGTTCCGCATTGCACATTTACTACGGTCCTAATACAAGTTACAACTCTGAGACCTCTAAAGTAGATGGCGCAAAGCTACGTTATGTTATATACACACCGTTTGCGACTTCAACATCTATTGGATTGCCCGAAACTCCGTCTGCTCCTAATCATCCGTGGATTATGAATCCTGGTACGCATAGAGCACATATTATGATTTCTCCTTTATCAAGCGAAGAAGAATAAACTGAAAATAAATAATATTCTAAATTACGCATGGTTAAACGAATACTTAATTACGCTGGTTGGTTACTAATTGCTATTATCTTAGGCTTTCTACATATGCGCATTGTACTAGGACCAGGTTCTAAATCTACCAGCGGTGGAATTACATTTTTAAATGGTATTCATGATTTTGTTTTGTGGTATGTTGGTTCTATAATTGGCGCTATTATTGGCTTTCTTTTTATTCTATTGGATATTTTCTATTTAAATAAAAAACTTCAACATAGTAAGAAAGCAACTCTAATTCGTTTGTCCGTAATTATCGGATTAGCCATAATAATTGGTGCAACACATTATTTTCTTGAGAAAATTGCAAACGTCATTTAACCCACATACGCTTTGATAAGAATACAAATTCTATCTTCGCATTATGAATACAATTGATATTAGAACAGTAGATGTTGTTCAATATTTACAGCCTTTACGAGAAGGTGGCTCCATGCCCGCCATTGTAAAAGCCGATGACGATTTTTTATATGTTTTGAAGTTTAGAGGTTCTGGACAAGGCAAGAAATCGCTTATAGCAGAATTTATTGGTGGGGAATTAGCACGTTCCATTGGTTTAAAAGTCCCTGAACTGGTTTTTATGAATCTAGATGATTCATTTAGGCATACAGAACCCGATGAAGAAATTCAAGATTTATTAAAATTTAGTGTCGGGCTTAATCTCGGTTTACATTTTCTATCGGGCGCCATTACTTTTGACCCCTTAATTTCTAAAGCTGATCCCATGACCGCTTCAAAAGTTGTGGTATTGGATAGTTTAATAAGTAATATAGATCGTACTGCTAAAAATGCCAATCTCTTGTATTGGCATAATGAGCTATGGGTTATCGATAACGGAGCAAGCTTCTATTTTCATCATAATTGGGATACTTGGGAAAGTCACCTAACAAGAACATTTCCATTTATAAAAGACCACGTACTATTGCCACAAGCAACTGCCCTACCCGATGCGGCAATTGAAATTCAAAAATTCATAACTCCTGAAAAAATAATAGAAATTGTATCTAAGATTCCTGAAGATTGGTTAGTAAGTGAATCTGAAACTCTAAGTGCCGATACAAAAAGAGCTGCCTATATTCAATTTATAACCACTAAGCTATCAATTATCGATGTATTAGTAAAAGAAGCTGAAGATGCAAGATAGACATACATTCAAATTTGCGATAGTAAGAATTGTACCCAAGGTAGAAAGAGAAGAATTCTTTAACGTAGGTGTAATTTTATTCTGTAAACGAACCAAGTTTTTAGACATCAAATATCATATTGATAAAGCCAAACTGAATGCTTTTACTCCAGAAATAGAATACGAAATATTGAATGAATATTTAAAAGCTTGGAAACTAATTTGCGAAGGAAATACTGCGGGCGGACCTATAGGCAAGTTAGATTTATCTGATCGCTATGGATGGTTAACCGCCTGTAGAAGTACTGTGATACAAAACTCTACAACACGATCAGGAATAAGCACCAATCCAGAAAAAGAACTAGAAGACATATTTAATAAGTATGTACTGTAAGGATAGTTATATTTTTCTACTGATATAATAGCAAATTTTGACTCATACGTATTTGGCTCATTTTTTATCTAGATTTACATCTTTCTTAAAATAAATAATAGAATAATTTTTATCAAAAACATATTATATGCAATCAGCTGAACTTCATAAAATCATTCAAGGTATCCCTAAAGCAGAACTCCATTTGCATTTAGAGGGTAGTTTTGAACCAGAATTGATGTTTGAGATTGCTAATAGAAACAACATCACTTTACCCTATGATTCTATTGAATCTGTAAAGCAAGCATACAAGTTTAATAACCTACAAGAGTTTCTGGACATTTACTATGCAGGTGCCCAAGTACTATTACATGAGCAAGATTTCTTTGATTTGACCTGGGCTTACTTGACCAAAGTTCATAGTCAGAACGTTGTGCATGTGGAGGTGTTTTTTGACCCACAAACCCACACAGACAGAGGGGTTTCTTTTGATGTCGTCATCAAGGGAATTTACCGTGCCTTGGAAAAAGCTAAAAGTGAATTGAATATTTCTTTTAAGCTTATTATGAGCTATTTAAGACATTTAAGTGAAGAGGCTGCTTTTGAAACCTTAGAAGCTTCCCTCCTATACAAAGATATTATCGATGGTGTAGGTTTAGATTCCTCAGAAATAGGAAATCCGCCAAGTAAATTTGAAAAGGTGTTCAAAGCATCTGCAGAACAAGGGTATAAATTAGTTGCCCATGCAGGAGAAGAAGGTCCGTCAGAATATATTTGGGAGGCATTAGATATTTTAAAGGTAGAACGAATAGACCACGGAAACCGTTGTTTAACTGATGAAGCTTTAGTTAAAAGATTAGTAGACGAGAAAATTGCTTTAACCCTATGTCCTACCAGTAATGTAGCTTTAAAGGTGATACAGAAGATGGACGAACATCCTGTAGCAAAAATGCTTGATAAAGGAATTATAGCAACCATACACTCAGACGATCCTGCTTATTTTGGGGGCTATATGAACGAGAACTATTATGAGACTGCTAAAGCCTTGAATTTAACTTTAGAACAAATACAGCAATTAGCTATTAATGGATTTGAAGCAAGCTGGCTAAGCGAATCGTCGAAGAAAAAACATATTGAAGACGTAAAGAAGTATTTTAAATCACTTGATCCACAAACGGAATAAAAATTTCAAAAGTAGCGCCATTTCCTAAAGAACTCTCCACCCTAATTTGTCCGTTATGGGTGGTAATGATCCTTTTTACAATGGCAAGTCCTATACCTGTACCTTGGTATTCCTCATCGCCATGTAATCGTTGAAATATTTCAAAGACTTTTCTCTCATATTTCTGATCGAACCCTATACCATTATCGGAGACTAAAATACGAGAATAACTTTTTTCCTCTGCCAATTGAAGCTCAGGATAATCTAATCCTTTCACGGTTTTACAGGACACTTTAATAACAGGTTTATCTTCTTTTTTAGAGAATTTAATGGCATTCGTGAATAGATTGAACAACAACTGTTTAAATTGAATTGGTCGTACTGAAATTTCACAGTCCTTTTGAATCTTAAGTATTGTTTTATGTTCTTTTAACTCTTCGCTTAAAACATCTTTAACATCATCGACTAGCTTTTTTAAGGATACTGTAGTTAGACTATTGTCTATAGTTTCCGTAGCGCCATACGACAATAAGTCTTGAATAAGATTACGCATTCGTGCCGCCGATAGATCTATGCGTTCTAATTTATGTTTACCTGCTTCAGATAAATTATCGAATTCAGTATCACTTACTTGAGAGATAAACATTTGAATCTTTCGCAACGGTTCTTGCAAATCATGACTACAGATATGATTAAACGATTCTAAATCATTATTTATTAATTCTAATTTAATAGTCTTTATCTCTAACTGGTTGGTACGTTGAAAAACTTTACGTTCTAATTTTTTAGAGAACTTTTTCAACTTTTTATGAGTCCGCTCTAATTCTAATTTATTCTTCCTGAGTTCTAGTAGATTTATAACTTGTTCAGATAAAATATTAAGAGACTCTTTTTGACTCTCTGTTAATGTTCTAGGTTTGTTATCTATAACACACAATGTACCCAATGGTAGACCATTTGCATTTCTTAATGGTATACCTGCATAGAAAACAATATTGGGGTCACCCGTTACTAGAGGATTATTATTAAAACGAGCATCTTCACGAGCATCTTTTGTAGTAAAAATAGGATCATCGCCCGTAATAGCATGAGCACAAAAAGCATCTTCTATAGGTGTTTCTGAAACTCCTAAACCATAATGCGATTTAAACCACTGCCTTTTATCGTCAAGTAAAGTAATTAATGAAATAGGTGTCTGGCAAATTTCTGCTGCAAGCTTGGTAAGATTATCATAATCTTTTTCTGGCAGTGTATCTAAAATTGAATAAGATTGAAGAAGAGCAAGTCTTTCTTTTTCTCTTTCATGAATTTTAGCTTTTATCATAGCGTATTAAGGGAGAAGGGGTTTCTTGCTTCAAATATAAGGAGCATTCAGCATTTCCATAGGGAAATTTAATAAATCCTGATGAAAAATGCTTTACAAGACAGGGATGAGTATGATTTTTTAAACAAGACATACCAACAAGCAAAGCAGAAAAAGCTTCATTTATGCAAATTTCTCCAACCAAGAAAGGGAAAATGGAGTCAAAACTGGCACGGTAATCTTTGAACCTTTTACTCTTTCAGTCTTCATAAAAACCATGTATCAAACATATTGTAAAAGTAAAAAGCTCAACAATTTTCATTGTTGAGCTTTACTTTATGCGGAGAAAGAGGAACTATCCATAATCTACATTATCGCCTGTTTTCGGGCGATAAACAAACTCTTAATTTTAAGGTCCACCGAATTAGCCCCTTTTTAACAAAAATTTGGGTGTTTTGGGTTATCTGCCTTTAAATTAACGGCAAATAAGCTCATTTACGAAATTCTAATACGTAATCTACATTTCTAAAAAAGCAATATAATATCTTCTTTAAAATATAATACCATCCTTTATTTAAACTTTAAACACTTAGTCTGTATTTTTCATTACACGCATTGCATTTCACTATATATGAACCCCTTCTGAATTGTATCATGCTATTAGAACCACAATTACAAAAGATATTCTCCAAAGATAATTTTACAATAGCATCAATTTTTCTATTGTGTTTTACTCTTCTTAAGGTTTCAGCTTCTCTATTGTATTCTTCACCACTTGAAAATTGAGTCATATTTAACCCTTTTTTTGAACTTTGGTTTCAGCTCAGTTCTTCGTTAGCAAAAGGTATTATATTTCGTTTATATATTTTTCGTATCCGCTTTCTTCTAGCACATTTTTAACATTCAATTCATAAATATCTTTCCAGCTATCCACTCCATTTTTTTCCACATATTTCTCAATTATTCGGAAGCCTAACCAATAATTAAGACTTTTTGGTGCATCTTTGAACAATTGAATTTTGTCATTCCTTAATAATGGGTTGTCGCCACTTTCATCGACGAAGTATTGCTTCAATTCTGTAAACAACTGTTTTTCGTGATCCAAATACCAATTCCAGTCACTTTCGCTCATATTTTCTACAGCTTCGTATTTTGATATTTGTCCATCGAAAAATACCCAAGTAAAATAGCAGGCAAATCCTTCGTCAATAGTTTGTCTTAATGCAGAATTTTTTTTTGGATCATTTTCCCGAAAAGGCTCATAAGCAAGATGATTTAATTCATGTGGTAAACCTTTCTCTATGATGTAGTCTATCTCACTTTCTTTATAGTTTAGTTCAATACAAAATTCGTCATTCTCGCAGCCTCCAAATGAAATGCCTTCTATTGGCGTGAACAAAATACTTATTGTAGATTTTATTTTGTGAGGAACTAATTGATTGAATCTAGTAAGGTTTTTTTCTAGAACAGAATCTAAATTCATATCTAAAAGCGTTTTTGCTCTTTGGTCGAAAAAAGTTTTGTTTTCAGGATAAAGAGTTCTATTCCATTCCACCATTCCTTTCTTGGTGTTGAATTTATGTCTGTTTTCCTCTCCGAAAATCATTCCATAACAGTTGTCCCAAAGTTTTTGGTGAGGTCGATAAACCTTTTCTATAATCATTGTACTATCGTATTCCGTTCCTTGATGTGCCAAAATTTGGCTTTTGAATAGGTTCTTGATTGATATTCCCTGAATACTAATGCTGTCCGAAATTTTCTTGATTTTCTCAACATATTGAGAATCAGCATTTACCTGACTTTTTTCTTTTGGTGTTTCTTTACAAGACAAAAGTCCAAAAAGATGTGTAATTAGCAATATTGGCAGGATTTTCTTCATAATTGTTACTAATAATGGGATAGCATCATTAATCTTATCCTAGTTATATCACTAAGGTACAATATTGGTCAAATCAATCTCAATGTCGATTTTAAATAATCCTTTATTTAAACTTCAATTTAACTCCCCAATACTTACTAGATGTCGAAATATAAGTTTATCCACCTCTGATATTCTATCTGTATCATTTGAATCCAACCATCTGATTTCCTCAATTTCCATATTAGGATGAAACGTTCCATTATACTTTGCTTTATAACAAGTCATTTTAACCATTACACCTTCTTTGGCACCATCAGACTGCGCCATAAATGTTCCAACATATTCAATAGTACCAGGGATAATATTAACTGTAAGCTCTTCAGATACTTCGCGAACCAAAGTTTGTTCATCTGACTCGCACTTTTCTCTTTTTCCTCCTGGTATGTAATATTTGAACTTGCCTTTAGATTTCGTGCTCAATATTTTCCGCCCTTGGATTTCAATAAATGCAATTTTGTCTATTTCGGTCATTTCATTTATCATCAATTATCTATTCTGAGATTCTATCAGTTGGTATTTTAAAATCAATTCTTTTAATTTTACCTTAACCAAACTATAATCCCTTGTTATATATATCGGTGAATTGTTAAATCGAATTTTAAAAGCTTTAAATCCTTCCAATGTTTTGGAGTAACGGATATCTACTTCTACAATCTCGTATTGATCCTTGTATTTGAAAACTTGTCCTTTTTGTAACTCTGGTTCAGACATAATGGTAGTTTGAATTGGAATTGCGTTCCGACGGTCTAATCTTTCACAATCCCGTTTTGCGTTAAAAAAAGGAGATATATGTAAATCTAACCGTTTTAATAATTGAACAAAAGACTACTTTTATATTGATATTTAATCCAAAAAACAATTATTTTAATTTACTTTAAAGGTGATTTTTTAAAGAAATAATTTCTTCAACGATATTAAATCGGGAAGTATAATTGATGGCCCTAGCCAAAATTTGACTGCTCGGAACAGGAAGTCCGTCCTTTCTTCGGTATAGACCACTGGCATTGATTTCATCTGCGATTTCAGTTGTGCTGAGCGATACGTCAGATTTTATCAATATTTTCTCCATAGCTTCATGAAGTTTTGCTCCTCTTGATTCTTCCATACGTTAATAGAAATTTATTCAGTCGGATTGTGTTTTAAAATAATAGCCAATACCTTGCCCTTAATATTTTTAGGACATTTATCTGATGGATGGACTAAATATTCACCAATCCGGTTCCTTTGCCACATTACTATGTCTTCAACAATAATGTCATTCTCCAATTCCATTTCATTCTCTTCTAAATATGTCTCTAAATCAAGTAAAATATTTTGAAAATATTTATCAAACTCTTCATTTTTTAATATGTAACTCATATTTATCGTTTAATTAAATACCTCATAGTTTCCTAATTTATGAGCGTACCCATAACATGGGATATTTCCAAAAGCATTCTATCCGTCAATTATGATTTTCGAATTACAATATAGTGACCTAACTATTTCTTTAATTAAACTTTACGAATTACGACATGGCGTTCTAACCTATCCTTTATTTGAACTTTTGCATGTTTAGGAAATTTTCTAAGTCCATATTGACATTATTCTTTGGTCCAGGTGGACACTCTTTCTGATATTGTTCAACACAGAGTTTGCAAAGTATATTGTATGTCATTTCTAGTAATGGTAATAAGTCACTCAATAGAGGTCTTGGGATAAGATAATTATCAAAATCATCATGCGCCACTAATTTATCTCTGATGGTCTTAAATGTTTTAATGTTGTCTTTATTCTTCAACAAAGAACTTTCAATTTCGTTCAAAGTATTGTCAGAAATATTGATGTTTCCGACAAATTTTTTATTCTTAATCCTATTCACTAAGTTCCAGAAACTATAATGATTATTTTGCCCTTCAGTTATCAATTTAGAAATTTCTAATACACAAGTTCTGGCGCATACTATTCTTATAAATTTTAATGACATTGAATTGGATACAATTCTCATTTCTTCACCTCTATCTTTATGAAATAAGTAGTCAGCGTGATGATAGGCCGTCAAAGCAAGTTCATAGATTCGCCATGTCAATTCCAACTCATGTTCCAAAACCCCATATATATTAAGAATTGATTTTTTTTGAGTCCTATCCAACAAAATGTCGCCATTGTCATATTCTTCAGGCGCAAGTAAATGCAAAAGAGACCAAATTGGGCTTGTAATATGTGTAATACCATATGGTCTCAATGCAGATGGTCCTAGATTAAATAATTCTGGATTCAATTTGAATGCTTCAATTCCTACAATGATTTTTTTAAAGGGTATTGAAGTTTCTTGACCATTTTCGCGCTTTACATACACGTAATTACTGGTCTCACGTAAATACTCAAAACTATTGAACCCTTCTACTCTTGAGATTCCACTATCACAAAAGCGCTGCAAAATTTTACCTAGTAATATATTAGAGTTCATTGTTTAATTATACTTTTCAAATTACGACATAGTGTCCTAACTCATCTTTTATTTGAACTTTTGTTTGTCTAGCAAATGCTTTTTCAATTTCAGTTCTCTCAGTCTTTTATTTATTTTATTTTTTCTCCATGAATGAAATAACAGAAATGTAATAACGAAAATAATAACAACAAATATTAAGGCATCTTGATAGTCCCAATTTTCAATCATGGGTCTTCTACCTCGTCTACCTGGCAAAAATGGAAATATAATTGCCAATCCCGTTAACAACAAAACCTCCTTAATTACTCTTTGAGGTAAATTTTTAAGTTTTTGTTCAGCTGAAAGAATTTCAAATTCTGCCTCTTCGAGCGTTTTAATTTTATCAAGTGGCTTGAATTTCATCCTTTATTTAAACTTTACTTATTACCAAATCTCAATTTAAGAAATTATCTGAATAGATTATTTTTTCGCTCTTTTTAAATATAACCTCCTTTATCGAACCAGCGCCTTCAAAGTGAATGGTAATACCCTTAATTTTTAGAGGAGAGTCAGGAACATTCATCTGATATACTGATTTGCCATTTAATACTACATCCAGTTTATTACTTTTTGAAATACATTTCAATTCTACAAAATCACTAAAATCAACTCCAAATCCCGATAAATCATTCTTTTTCCCATCAACGAAACCATCAAACGTCATTAGGGTCAAATCTGAAACACATCCTTTTTTGGCCAAGGGTATTCCTATAGCCCCACCATCATAAAGAATGAAAATTTGAGCCGCTCGGCAAGCGCTAACCCCTCCTTCAAAATCATTTTTTACTGTTGCGGACATTTCAAAATCATCAGTATACAAATCCCCAAAATCTTTTACCTGATAAAAACTTGATATAACTTTTGAAGTCCTAGGGTCGAGGTTATGAGCAGCGAGGGTTTCAGCGGAAATTGAAATTTTTCCTTTGTCTGAAATATCCGATTCATCTAGATAAATTGGACGGGGGTCTTGTTCTATCATTCCCATCCAATCGTTGGTTGTAATGAAAACATCGCTTTCCTTAACAATAATGGAATCAACAACAAGTTTTGATTTGAAAAAACCGGGACGATAATATATGCTAGTGGCAATGCTATCTGACTTGGTAATCTGTATTCTCTTGGATTCATCCCAATCCTGTTGAATTTCAATCGCAGCGTTATCCTCTGCAGAACTGGCATCGTAATCAAAAACGACCGAATTGGGTATTCCCGTACTAACGGGCCTACTTTCAAAACTAAAGTCATCTGAAACGTAATGGATTTTCTTTTCATTTCTAAATAAAAAGAAAGCGACAATTATAGCAGCTGCAACTAAAGAAAAAGCTGTTATGAATTTAGGCCATACCCCAGAATTTGTAACTTTTTCTTTACGAGGCTGAATAGCTTCTTGGTCGGAAACAAATGCTCGCCAATCCTGATATTCCAAAAACTGGGCTAGCGCATCTAATGTGGTGTTATTGGGTCTTGAACTATAATTCACTTTACCGCTTATGCGCTTGAGCGTAGAAACACTCAATAATGTCCCTGAGCTTTCCTTTACGAGTTCGCTAAGTTTTTTATAATCATTGGTATCCCAAGAAGCGATAGAGCCTTTAGATTGCTTTTCTGCAATTAGCCGAAAACATGTGGCAATATGTTCTTTATAATCTTCCATTTTATTTAGCTATTTGAAGGCTTGAACAAACTTGAACACAGATGAACAGCAATATCTCCTTAAAGAAAGGTCGTAATTCTAAATTTGATTCCTGTCAATTAAATAAAATCAAAATTATTATGAAATCAAGAGCTCATCTTCTAGTAATGCTAAGTATCTGTTTTGTCCAACTTTGCTACGCGCAAGAAAACAAAAATAATGGTAAATCGCTACTAGTTCCTTTTACCGAGGATAATTGGAGCGTCGCAAACGTTGATGGTTCTGCATCTGAAATTAATATCTTGGAGTATAAGGGAAGGAAAGCTATACTTCTAGAGCCAAGCCAAAAAGTTTATTTAAAAGACCAAAAAATTAAAAACTTCCAACTGGAATTTTATGTCAACGGACAATATCCAGGATTGGGATTTAGGGTTCAGGACGATATAAACTACGAATATCTTTATCTACGGGTGCCAATGAGCAACAAGGAGGATGCTCTGCAATATGTTCCGGTTTATAGCGGAAGTTTACCTTGGCAACTGTACAATTACCCTGAATACGAGGGTAATGCGATATTTCCCAGAGAACAGGTGGCCACTTTACCATCTTCCTTTGAGAGTGACTTGACCAAAGGAAAAGCGAGCAAGAAACTTATTTACGCATTAGCCGATAAAGGGGTTTCATTCTCAGAAGAATCAATTCTAGATTTTGCAGATGCTACAACCCAATATATATACGACCCCCAAAACAAAAACGCATTGATTATCGAAAAGATAAATCAAGAAATAGCTTTTTCAGATTACCGCACTTGGATTCATATAAAGGTCAAAGTATGGGATAATAAAATGCAGGTTTACGTTGGGGATATGAGTACGCCGACCTTCACGGTGGCCGATTTAAAACGCAATGCGGAAAAGGGACTGATAAGTTTAATAAGTGATTTTGACCAAGTATATTTTAGCGATTTTTCTATTAAGGAAATAAAACCCTCTAAAGCTCCCGAACAACTAGAAAATGAAAATCTGCTTTCTTCTCAATATTTGACCAAATGGAAGATGTCTGAAATGTTTACTAAGGACTCTATTAACTTTATCAGCCAAATAGATTCGTTGCTCGTTAATGATTCTAAGTTCAAACCTATAGAAGCAGATGTAGATGGCCTTATCAATATCAGTCGGTTTTATGATGATATGACCAAAACTGTAGCGTTAAAATGTACGATAACATCAGATACGACAAAGACCGTCAACCTAAATTTTGACTATGCAGATTCTTTGGTCATTCAATTAAACTCCAAAACACTATTTGATAAGGGAATGAATTTTCAGCCCCCAATCGGAAAAGGAAAAGAAGGAAGAGTGTTTGTTGAAGACGAGCGAATTGAATTGGAGCTAAGAAAGGGAACTAATGAATTACTATTCCTACTTTCAGCTGATAATCGCCAAAAGTTCAATTGGGGATTTATTGCGAAAATCAAGAGTTTGAAAGGGTTGTCGATAGAGCAATAACTATTAATTCAAGTCTATCTAACCCTAAATAAGAAGCATATGCCTAATTAATAAATCAAAGAATATCATGAAAACCAACATCTTAATTGCCAATGCTATTTTTATAGCGACGCTGTTAACTTCGTGCTCTGATAAGGAAATACGATTCGACAATGAGAATTTACAACTTGCAAATAATATAGAAATCTCAATTACTGAAAAACCAGAAAGTACCTTGAAATTAATTGCCAAACCACTTGGAGGCATGGCAATTCTTAAAAATGTAAAGTTCAACAATGGGACAATTGATTTGGAACTTAAGGGAGAAAATAATCCTGGAAAAAGTTTTGTCGGTATTGCCTTTAATATTCAAAATGACTCCACTTATGAGTCCATTTATTTCAGACCGTTTAATTTCGAATCAAAGGAAAAAAAGGGAAATGCAATTCAGTACATCAGTCAACCAAAAAACACTTGGTCCTATTTGAGAAAGAATTTTAAGGGGCAATATGAGTCAGAATATATCAACGCTCCATCAGGCGATGATTGGTTTTCAATTTCTGTGAAAATTGACTCTCAGAATGTTTCGGTGTATGATAAAAAATCAAATATTGAACTTTTGAAAGCTAAGCGACTTGAAAAGCAAGTTTCCGAAAAAGTTGGACTTTGGACAGGAAACAACTCAAAAGGGGAATTTAGAAAGGTAACAATATTGAAGTAATTTGATCCTTTATTTGAACTTTTACTATTATAAATGAAATCCATAAACATCTTAAATTCAAACCCCATACCCCTTTCCAAACATCATCATAAACCACAAGAAAAACAAACCCGTTAACAATCCTACTCCGATAATTGAATAGGCTAAGATGTCGAAAATTTTTCTATCACTTCTCTTAATACCAAAAGCAATCAATATGATTACTACAAAAGCCAATAAAACAAAAATTACACTAGTCATCCTTTATTTGAACTTTTAAATCCTAGGTTAGTAGTTAATCAGTTGATTTTATTATTGATATTATCTCTTTGTTTTCAATAGGGCTCTTAATTCTAACATTAATTTTATTATAGACCCAAGCACCATTAATCCATTCTGCTGAAATATCAAGCATTGCCTTTCCATTTTCTCCAAATATTTTGATAGTAGAATCTACGGATTTATTATCTTCTGAATAATGTATAGCGCCATTCAAAATAGCCATCGTTCCCATAGGTTCAATTTTGCCCAATATCTTTCTTACCCTACTATTTCTGTTCACTTTCTCCATCGGAATTGCGTAAAGACTAGAATCGGAATAAGCTTTTCCATAATCGCCCAGTAGACCACCTAAACCAGATGACAACAATAAAATTGCAAATGCAAAAACAAATAAGAACATTGGAACGAACCATTTCCAATTCCTCTTATACCAACTTTTCTCAACAATCAATTCACTACTCATTAGTTAAATACTAGTTGTCATTTTTTTTGAACTATTAATTAAAAGACTAAGTATTTTCATATAAGCCATTGCTAGCAACAGGCTTTTTGCCGTAATATATAATCACAAATCCTAAAAGGATTAACGGAATACTTAAGATTTGGCCCATATTTATTGACATCGAATCTTCAAATCCGACTTGATTTTCTTTGACAAATTCAATTATAAATCTCGCAGTAAACATTAAAATCATAAAAATTCCGACCATAAGTCCGTTTCGTCTTTTTACTTTTTTCGATATATAGACAAACATTAGGACTAGGAAAATAAGTAAATATGCCGCAGCCTCGTAAAGTTGTGTAGGATGTCTTGGAAGAAGGTCTTCTCTTTCAAAGACTACGCCCCAGTTTCCATTTGTGGGTTTGCCGTATACTTCGGAGTTCATGAAATTTCCAATTCTAATGCAAGCAGCTGTTACGGCACAGCCAAGCGCAACCCTGTCCATTATCCACAAAATATTTGTTTTGGTTTTTCTAGCATATAAGATTATTGCTGTTACTATTCCGATTAATCCGCCATGGCTTGCAAGTCCTTGAAATCCGATAAATTCGAACGACTCTCCAACTTTGCGAATTGGTAGGATTATTTCAAGTGGATTTTGAAAGTAATATTGTGGCTCATAAAAAAAACAATGTCCAAGACGCGCACCTAGAAACGCACCTACAACAATATACATTGTGAGTTGTTCCAAATTTTCGAGCGGTATATTTTCTTTTTCGTAAACTTGCTTAACAATTAAATAGCAAAGAGCGCAACCAAGTGCCCAGGAAAGACTGTAATACCTAATTGGAAAAGTGTCAAATAGCGTAAAGATTTCGGGGTCAACATTCCAGTTTATTATACCGTCTTTCATGTCGGTTTGTTTTAGTTTCTATATTTTTTAAGCTTTTGGCTAACAATTGCGTATAGTAAATTGGTACTATATTTCTTCTTTTATTTGAACGTCTTCCAAAATTTGATCTATTTAAATTTCTTGGCTTACTTCCTTTATTTCTTCTTGGAGCTCTAGTAAAATCTTTTCTCTTATGACTTCTATTAAACCCCTTATTTCTTCTTCCAGAATCCATTTTTATTCTGACAATTTCAAGTTGAGGCAATTCTTCACGAATTATCTTAATGGTTTTTGATTCCATTAAAGTTCTAAATTTCGCATAATCTCTGCTAGCCAATATAATTATTGCTTTTCCCTCTTTTCCTGCTCTTGCGGTTCTTCCTATTCTATGAATATAATCCTTTGGTTCATTGGGAAGGTCATAATTATATACATGACTTACTCCTTTGATATCTAAACCACGTGCAGCAACATCTGTGCAAACTAAAACTCCAATCCCTTTTTTATGAAATTCATCAAGAATTCTTATTCTCTTTTTTTGCTCAATTTTACCATGAATGGCTTTTGCATGTATACCTGATCTTATTAAATTGTCTGCGATAAAATCAACATTTCTTCGTGTAGCGCAAAAAACCATTACTAAATCTGCATTTTCTTTTTTTAATAGACTAACAAGTAATGAAAATTTTTTATTATTGGGAACATCATAATAAACTTGTTTCAATTTAGAAGGGTCAACCTGAGATTTTAAAGCTATTTTGACAGGGTTTTTTGTATATTTCTTAGATAAATAATCAATGTCATGAGAAATTGTGGCTGAAAACATCATGGTTTGTCTTTCTTTAGGGCAGTTATTTATTATTCTTTCAACATCTTTTCTAAAACCCATATCAAACATTCTATCAACTTCATCTAAGACAAGAAATTTAACCTTGCTTAATTTTAATGTTCTTCTGTTTATATGGTCTAAAATTCTCCCCGGCGTTCCAACAACAATATCTGTTGTAGAAAGTTTTCTAATTTGAGGTCCAATATTTACTCCACCATAAATAGCTAAAACATTAAGTTTTTTATTTTTACCAAAATTTCTTATTGAAGTTGCAACCTGTTCTGCGAGTTCTCTTGTTGGAGTTAATATCAATGCCTGAATCCAATTGTTTGGTTTTAGATTTTCAGCGATTGCGGACGCAAAAACCAAAGTTTTTCCGCTTCCTGTTGAAGAACCTCCAATAATATCTTTTCCTGCTAATACTAAGGGAATTGCTTTCTCTTGAATTTCAGTGGGTTGCTTAAAGGAAAATTCTCTCAACACATCTGTTAATTC